>Ga0157369_10002760_pt1 | contig 20967 bp, 16 predicted proteins | sample C25metaG_FD_113461 | JGI IMG/M metagenome (GOLD analysis project Ga0157369, IMG submission 113461) | Corn rhizosphere microbial communities from Kellogg Biological Station, Michigan, USA - C2-5 metaG | ecosystem: Host-associated > Plants > Roots > Rhizosphere > Soil | place: USA: Michigan...
CGAGTCCGAGAACCACCAGCGCGAGTACAGCTACGCCCACGTAGTGCCAAGTGAGGGGAGAGGAGAGTTGTTCGCGCGCTGTAGCTGTCTTTTGCGGGGTCATTGCGCGACTCCTCTATGGGGCTGTACGGGCGCATGAGGCCTTGCCATGCCGGAATGCGGTGCGCGGTCCGTAGTTCCTGGCTCGGACTTGCCCGGGGTTCCCGGTGCAGCGGCAGTTTTGTCTTTTGCGCGTCTGTGCTCTTCGGCAGTCTCGGGGCTGTAGTCGGCGAGCACGTCGAAGTCGACTCGGTTGGAGGCGCTTACAGGCTGAGCTTGCTGGTTGGGACCACCTGTTGATTCCGCGGTTTCTCCTACGATGCGGGGCATGATGAAATGCCGCGAGTGTTCGAGATTCTGAACGAGGTGAACGTCCAAATCGCGGGGGCCGATCACCCGCAGATGCACCGTGATCTGGCCATTTTTAAAAGTAGGTTCGAGCGTCGTCACCTGGACTCCGCCGGGAAGAACTGTCTCCAGATCTTCCATGGCCAGGGTCCACGAGAAGCCTTTTTCATCGAAGATCTGGTTGAGATTCTCCGATTGCTGAAGGGTGCGCGCGTTTTCAGGCTGCCGCATGGTTGCCTGATAGCCCTGCTGCTCCTGGCGCAACTGGGCCACCTTGCTATCCAGCGAATGCTCGTGTGTGCGCGCGGCTTCAGCCTTGCCGTGAACGAAATGGAGGCCGATGAGCAGCAGCACCGCAACCCCCGCCAGCGCTGCCATTGCGATGCGCAGGTTCTTAACGAGCGGCGCAATGTCGGCGAACTGCCGGGAAGCTAGATTGATGGTTACGCGCACGCTATGCGGCTCCTGCCAATGCGCCGGAAAGACCGGCGATGCTCATGTTCGATAAGCTTGTTGCCGCGCCGGTTGAGGGGCGTGGCGCCAGATCGATAATCTCCAGCTCCGATGTCCCAAACCATCGTTCAAACTCAGCGGCGGTACCGTTTCCGGCAAAATACAACTCCCTGGGTAGAACGGAAACCTTGTCCTCATAATATGCCGCGGCAACGGCAACACTGCGCTGAACTTCAAGCAGGCGCTGGCCGGGATCCTCCGGCAGGTCCAGCGTGCGGTAGAGAAGAAGATCGTCGCCCTTGGTGATTGAGGTCGTAATGGCCACTTTGCTGAGGACTGCCGCCAGGAGCGGCTCGTCGGATTCAAGAGTGGCCAGCGCGGCAAGTGCGGATGGCATGACCGCCCCAGGCTCGTAACCGGCTCCTCGGACGACAGTCTCATACTCTTCGAGAATATTGCTGGGGAGGACGGCGACAAGTACGCGTGCTTCGGTCTTAGTCTGCGTGAGTACCTGGTAGCTCAGGCCCGCATGCTCAACGTCGAACGGCACCATTTTGCGCAGGCGGAAGCGAAGCACGGGAATCGCCTCGGAGGCGCGTGCCGGAAGGGTGTCGAAATCGAGCACAAACACGCGAACGGCGGTATCGGGAATGACGACCGTGGCAAAGCGCGTGTTCGGCGAAACAGCGGTAAGAGCATTGCGAATGGCGAGGGAGACGGCCTCGGGCGAAGTCATGTTCAACTCGCTGATGCCGGGAACCAGAATTCCGGGTCGCAATGGCTCGAATGCGAAGACGGGATCTTCGTGTTTGCTGGGGAGCGCCGCCGCGATCACGCCCTCAGACGTAAGCTCGATGGCGGCGGCGGGACGCTTGCCGTAGGATGCTGCACCTGCCGAACTGCCGAGAATAGGACTCACTATCGCGATGCCTCAATGAACGTGACTTTGTTGATTTCCTTCAGCGTGGTCAGGCCCCGGCGAACACGGTCGAGGGCGGATTCACGCAAAAACGACATACCTTCACGTTGAGCCAGCTTGCGAATCTCTGAGGTTGGCTTCTTTTCAAGGATCAGCTCACGGATGGGGTCGGTCAAGTCCAAAAGCTCGTGAATTGCAGTACGTCCGCGATACCCCGTCCCGCCGCACTCGATGCAGCCGGTGCCCTCGCGGAAAGCGAAGCCGCGCCATTCGGCCGGATCCATGCCGCTGGCGATCAATACCTCGTCAGGGTAGCTGACCGTGCGGACACAGTGCTCGCAGACGGTACGCACGAGCCGCTGGGCGAGGATGCAGTTTAGTGCGGAGACGAAGTTATAGGCCTCCACGCCCATATTCAGGAATCGGCCGAGCACGTCCACCACGTTGTTAGCGTGGACGGTGGTGAACACGAGGTGTCCGGTCAGAGCTGAGTTGATGGCGATCTGCGCTGTCTCCTGGTCGCGGATTTCGCCGACCAGAATCTTATCCGGGTCGTGGCGCAGGATGGAGCGGAGGCCGCGAGCGAAGGTCAGACCCTTCTTTTCATTCACCGGTATCTGCGTGATGCCGCGGATCTGGTATTCGACGGGGTCCTCAATGGTAATGATCTTGTCTTCGTCACTCTTGATTTCATTTAGCGCTGCGTACAAAGTTGTGGTCTTGCCGGAGCCGGTTGGTCCCGTCACAAGCACCATACCGTAGGGCTCGCGGATATAGCGACGGAAGCGGCGGAGGTCTTCCTCGGCAAAGCCAACTACGTCGAGCGTAAGGTGACGGAATTTCTCGCTCATCGACTCTTTGTCGAGCACGCGGAGCACGGCGTTCTCGCCATGTACGGTGGGCATGATGGAAACGCGGAAGTCGATGAGGCGGGTCTTATATCGGACGCGGAAACGTCCGTCCTGCGGAACGCGGCGCTCGGCAATGTCGAGCTCGCTCATGATCTTGATGCGGCTCAGAATCGTGGTGTGATGCTCGCGTGCGATCGGCGCCATGGCTTCCTGGAGTACACCGTCGATGCGGTATTTCACATGCAGGGAATCGTCGTAGGTTTCGATATGAATGTCGGACGCGCGGCGTTCGAGTGCGGTGAAGATGGTGGTGTCGACGAGCCGGATGATAGGGCTGATGTCTTCATCGCTTGTCAGCTTCTCAATGGAAATGCTTTCGTCTTCGGCGGCATCTTCGGCGCCAACGACGTCGAAAGTGAGACCTTCGCTGGCTTCGTCGAGGACTCGCTGCGACTGCTCAGTTTTCTTCAGCAGGTCGGTGATCTGCGAGAGCGTGGCGACGCGGGCAATGATGCGATGGCCGAGGAGGCCGGCGATCTCATCGAGCACCATCAGGCGCGAGGGATCGCTGACGGCGATGACCATGGCGTCGGCGTGCTGCTCAATCGGCACGAAGTTGTAGCGGAACATCAGTTCCACTGGAACCGTGCGCAGGAGGTCGTGCTGAATTTTGAAGTTCTTTAAGTCGACAAAGTCGGCGCGGTAACGTGCTGCCAAGGACTCGGCCTGCGCACGTTCGTCGAGCCCATTAACTGCCGGCCCGGTCGGCACCGTGATTGTAGTGTCAGCCATAAATAAGGATTAACCCTGTCCTCCACTGGCGGCCGATCCGAGCGAGAAGATCGGCAGGTAAAGCGAGATAAGAATAAAGACCACCACGACGCCCATCACGATCAGGATTGCTGGTTCAATCAATGACAGCGCCGCAGTCAGCGCGGTTGCGACGTCCTCTTCAAAAAATTCCGCAACGGAGTTGAGCATTTGCGGCAGGGCACCTGTCTGTTCGCCCACGGAAATCATCTCCGTCGATAGATCCGGGAAGACCCCTGTATTGATTAGCGAATCGGCCAGGCTCTTGCCTTCGCGCACCGTGACAATGGCACTTCCCACGGCTTTCGAAACTCGGCGCGACGAGATGGAGCGCGCTGCCGTCTCGAGAGAGGGAACCAGCGGCAACCCGCCGGATAAAAGCGTCGAAAGGGTCCGGGAAAACAGTGCGACCTGGTACTTGAGCCAGATTTTGCCGAAGATCGGCATGCGTACACGAACCGCATCCACCGTGTCGCGGCCCTTGTCCGTGACCGAAAAACGCCACAGTGAGACTACGATGGCGACAAAAACAATTGCGATCCACAGGATGTTGTGTTGCGTCCACTTCCCGAAGGTTAGAAGCCCGATTGTCAGTTGCGGCAGCTTCGATCCCATCTGGTCGTAGAGCTCGGCAAACTGCGGGATCACCACAGTGAACATGAAGACCAGCAGGCAACTGACTATGGTGAGCAGGAGACCCGGGTAAATGAGTGAAGCGGTGAGCTTTTTGCGGAAGGTGAGCGAGACGCGCTGGAAGCTGATATAGCGTTCCATGACCTCCTGCAAGTTGCCCGAGCGCTCACCGGCCAGCAGCGTGGTGGTGTACATCACCGGTACGCCGCTCTGTGCTTCGAATGCAGCCGAGAGAGGCTCACCGGTTTTTACACGGTTTGAGATGTCTTCGAGCTGGGTGCGGAAGTGCGCGCTTTTCTGGATCTTGGTGAGCATCTGCAGGGAGCCGAGGATGGGCAGGCCGGCGCGGATGAGGGTGAGGAACTGCTGATTGAAAATGAGGAACGGTTCGAGCTTGACCTTGCGGCGCGACATGCCTCCGAGCCCCGAGCGTGACCGCACGGAAAACACGTGGTAGCCAGCATGTGCAAAACGCGCACGAAGCTCCTCGGCGCTGGCTGCGGTCTGCACCTGCTCCTGAACGCGGCCGCGTTCATCGGCCAACTTGATGACGAACTCTGCCATGGGACGGGTTGCCGGGCTGCTCGCCGGCCTTCCTGCTCGCTTTCCTGTTCAAGGTTAACAGTTTCGCTCATATCATAGACGCAGATTTCGTTGAAAGCGTTCGTGGTTCGCCCCCGACGTCCGGAGGTTGTACCGACTGTGAGGGTACTTAAGTTCGTTTCCTGTATAACTGGTGTGTTTTGCTGGGCGTATCCTGAATAGAGCCAAGGGCCGAACCCGGGTGTCCCCCCAATGGACCACACTGCAAAATGGATGAAGTCTGGCGGTGAGGGCATACCCCCCGTACCGGAGAGCAGGGGTACGGCATGGCTGGGACTTAGTCCGCAAGCCGCCGCGCTAGCCGTGATGATCATTTTGGGGGTGGTGGTTGCGGGTGCTTACGTCAGCGGCGTGTCAGAGCATTTCCGCCGAGCCTCTGCCGTAGCCCCCTATCCTCATGAGCTTGCCAGGGCCAGCTTCGCCATTGCCGGTGACGTGATTCCCCACGAGCCGGTTCGTGCGGCAGCCGAGGCTGCTGGTGGGGGAGCGCAGGGGTGGGGGTCACTGTTCGCCGACGTTAACGACGTGTTCAAGGGTGCGGACTTCGGTTTCGTGAACCTCGAAACGCCCGTTGCGCCCTCGCACTCAAAGGGCTCTAAGCCGTTCATGTTCGACGCGCCCGTGGCGCTGCCCGAGGCGCTCAAGCAAAACGGCATCAAGATTGTCTCTTTTGCCAACAACCACGTGATGGATCAGGGTTGGGCAGGGTTTGCGGAGACTCGCGACCACTTGAAGGAAATCGGGCTGCAATTCGTCGGGTCAGGGGATACGGCCGGGCAAAGCTGGCAGCCACTGGTGGTAGAGGCGAACGGAATCAAGGTGGGCTGGCTGGGCATGACGCGTTGGCTCAACGGCAACCGGAATCCCGAAAAGGACGACCAGCCGCATGTGAACTTCTTCCCCTATGCGGGCGAGGGCGGAGGCGCCCCGGGGGCCGATGAAGCTCAGGTCGTTGCCGCGGTAAAGGCGGCAAAGACTCAATGCGACATGCTCGTGATTTCGATCCACTGGGGAACGGAGTACGCAACCGCTCCGCGGCCCGAAGACGTGGATCTTGCACACAAAATGCTGGACGCCGGCGCTTCGGTCATAGTGGGGCATCATCCGCACGTGCTGCAGCCGATCGAGACGTACACAGCGGCAGATGGTCGGATGGCGGTGATCTTCTATTCGCTCGGGAATTTTCTGTCGAACCAGTCGCGCAACTATGTCGAGGGGCTTATGCCGGAGAAGAACGGAGATCCGCGGGACTCGATGATCGGGCTGTTTTCGGCGGTGCGCAATGACTACGGACCAGCCGGCGTCCGCGTGGAACTTGCACATGTAGGCATGCTGCCGGTTTGGGGCGAGAACAACCGCAATGACCTGGTCGCGGGCCGAACGAAGATTCCCAGCATTCACCCGGTGCTGATCGATCGCGAGATCCCAAAGGTCCAAGCAGAACTCGAGGAACTGAACAAGGCTTCGGGCAACGGCACAGAGATGAACGCGGAGCAGAAACAGCAGTTCATTCAAATCAATAAAGAATTGAAGCTCCTGATGGATAGACGATCGCAAATCCTCGCACGCACTGGCGATGAGTACGTTACGGATCCGCCGAAATTGGCGAAGCCATAAATGAGCACATCTCCAAAACGGCGTGCGACGGGCCGCATCAACGTGAGCAATTACGATGCGAAGCCAGTTGATGATGCGGGCGCATTCACAATTGCAGAGGTAAGCATTACAGAGGAGTTTGAAGGCGATCTCGTAGGGATCGGGTCGGCGCGGATTGTTGTGGTGACGGAAGCTGGCGGCGGTTCGGCACACTTCGCGGGCATGGAGCGGTTTCTGGGCAAAATAGGCGAGCGGACAGGTTCGTTCATCTTCGAGAATTCCGGAAACTTGAGCGATGGTGCGCTGGAATCGACGTGGCGTGTGATTGCGGGATCGGGGACCGATCAGCTTGCCGGATTGCGCGGTGAAGGCGGCTGTGATCCGAAGGGGTATTCGCTCGAATACTGGTTTGAGTGACTCGGGTTTGCTCGGCAGCGGAGAAGTGCAGACTACTGCATCTTCACGAGTGTCTCGAGATGCGGCAGAAGCACTACACTCTCTTGCTCATTTGGATAAGTACGGGCGATGACGGCAACGCAGTTTTCGGTTGTGCTCGTTGTAGGGCAGGTGTGGCATATCTGCCGGAATGTAGACGAAATCTCCGTCCCCGACCCGCATGTGGTGCTCGAGTTGTTCTCCGTTCCACATGCGTGAGACTCGACTAAGAACGTAAATTGCCGTCTCGTGCGCCTCGTGCCTGTGGGCCTTGGGCCTTGCCGCCCGGCGGGATGGTTACGAGCTGCATATGAAGGCTGCGCGCCCCAACCGACTCGGCGGAAAATGCGGGTGTATAGGTGAGGCCCTGCTTGTCCGCGAAGTCTTGTCCGGCACGGACCCGGTCGGCATGTTAAGGGGAAAGTCTCAACCGACATCTGTGCTTTGTACTCCTCGGTGGGAACTTGGCTCAGCTTGACTCACAGGTGTGATCCAGCCCCGTCATTTTGTTCGGGCGGAAGAGCTAGAATTCTGCGCGGGTAAATTCTGCGTTCTTTCGACCTGCAAAAGATGTTCATTTGCGTGCAGGTGACTTTTCCAGCAGATTAGCGGGGAGATAATCTCAATGCGTTCTCATCTTTCATTGTGTCTTGGCATGTTGTATGTGGCTGCAGCACTGCCCCTTTTGACGAGAGCTCAGTTCCAGCCGATTTCAAAAGACGAACTGAGCATGACGTGCGATGCTGCGGCGCCTGGTGCTTCCGCTGTGTATCTCTACCGCGAAGAAACGACGGACGATCCTCACGCATTTCGGACTGTGTATGCGCGCATCAAAGTCCTGGCGGAAGAAGGGAAATCTGCCGCGGTAGTGCATGTGGATTTCCCGAAGACGTTCGTCTTCAATGCACTGGGAACGAATTCGAGCAGAATGACGGGTGGGTTTGGCGGCGCTTCATCGCAGGGCACGATCGGATCTTCCAATACGGTGCACTGGTCCATTCCAAGTCTGGCCCGCGTGGGAGAGGATGCGCCGTGGGATACCGATTCGTATGTCGGAAAGGTGGAGATCGGCGCAATTGAAGGTCGCGTAATACATCCGGACGGAACTGTTGTGCCCCTTGGTGGAAAACCTACAGAACTACTGAAGACCGCCATGGGCCCCCGCGGGGCAGAAACTACATTCACCATGCAGGGAGTGGAAGTTGGCAGCGTCATTGAATATCGATACCAGGTTCGCTACGACCGGTATCTGACCGCACCCAAATGGCAGTTGCAAACTCCGTATTTCATTCATAAAGAGCATTTCGTTTTCAAGCCATCTACCCAGTTTGACCCGACCCTGCAGAGGGGTTCAGGCGTTTCAGATAGCGCTCTCAAGGATTCCCATGACAACGTTCTTACGGATATCGAACTTCGGCCAAATCTGCCCGCCGGGAAGAGCGTTACGCGCGATGCGCTGGGAAACTATATCGTCGATCTCTCTGACGTGCCTCCTGTTCCGCTCGAGCCCTGGGCGCCACCTCTCAACACTTCAACTTACAGCGTCGACTTCTTCTACACCTACACCCCCGACGTGAAGGACTATTGGCAGAAGCAAATGTCCTACTGGACGAAGTCGCTGAATGCATACACTGAGTCGTCGCCGGCGCTACAGAGCAGCGTCAGGGGGGCCATCTCTCCCTCCGATTCGCCTCTGGAAAAAGCAAAAAAGCTCTACGGGTTGGTCCAGAAGATTGAGAATATAGACTGCAACCCTGACGGCGCACCACTCACGGGCAGCGAGTTCATTCCGCGCGGCAAGGTGGAATCCGTTCTGCTGAGCAAGAAGGGCTCGAGCAACGAGATCGCGTATCTCTATCTTGCGCTGGTGCGTGCCGCCGGAATCCAGGCGCGTGTGGAACGCATCGCCAGCCGCAGCGTTCGGGCTTTTTCGGTGCAATACATGGACAACGTCCAGCTCGACACGGCGCTCGTGGTGCTAACCATCGATGGCAAGGATATCTCGGTTGACCCCGGCACCAGGATGGCTCCCTTCGAAACCTTGCACTGGGCGCACGCTGGCGCTGGCGGAGTCAGGCTCGACGGGAGCAATAAGGTCGAAACTCTTATCACTCCGCTGCAAAAGAACACTGAGAACACCGTACTTCACGTAGGTACGCTCAATCTCACTCAGCAGGGCGCCGTCTCTGGAACGTTGAAGGTGGCCTTTATCGGCCAGCGCGCAATTGAGCTGCGTCAGACCGGCATCAGGTTGGGCGCTGAAGCCGTGAAGGAGGAGATCAACAAAATGATTGCGACGCAGGTCCCCAACGAGATTCAAGCCAAGGTGGATCACGTCGCCTACCTGGATGATTTCAACAAGCAACTGCTCGCAGTCATCAATGTATCAGGTTCATTTACGAAGAACTCTGAGGGCCAGATCATCCTGCCTCGCCTTCTTTTCGAGGCGCAGGAAAGGAACCCCTTCCAGGCAGACAAGGTGCGCGAACTGCCCATCGATATGCGATACCCCGCGCAGGAGCAGGAACAGATTACATACGTGCTGCCGACGGGTTACAGGTTGAAAGAGAGCCCGCAGGATGCCAATCTCCGCTGGGAGGAGAACGCCGCGTATCAGCTCCGGACCAAGGTAACGGGCGATTCAATTACGGATGCACGCGTTTTTGCACGGGGATTCACGGTACTCGACGCAAAGGACTATCAGCAGGTCCGCGACTTCTATAAGAAGGTGATCGCAACGGACCAGGAGCCACTGGTCCTGAGCTCGGGTTCGCCAGCCGGGTTGTAACTTCTTCAGCACAAACAGGACGGCGCGGCCAAATTGATCTGGCCGCGCCGTTCTTCTGTCCGATCCGGACCAGTGTTGAGACGTCCTCTAGAACAGGTTCCAGAGCGACTGGTTGTAAACCTCGTGATGGAACTGCACCTCGGGGGCTTTTACAAAGGTGCCAAGATCACGCGCGCAACGGTTGGCGGCAGCCTGCTTCAGATCGGCGAAGCGCCCCTGCACATCCGCACCCAGGGCTTCCGCAATCCACTTCGACGATTTGAAATCATCGATCGCAGCCTGAATATGGTCGGGGAGGTAACGCTCGGCCTGGCGCAGGTTGTCAATCTTGGCCGTCGTGCCATCCACGCCCGTCTTGAAGATCGAGTAGAGCGCAAGGTACGGGTTCGCATCCGGACCCACTGAGCGCACTTCTACGCGCATCGAGCGGTGGTTTCCGATTGGTACACGCACCATCGAGCCACGGTCCGTGGCTGAAGCCTTGATCTGATTGGGAGCTTCAAAATGGGGATCGAGGCGGCGATAGGCGTTCACACTCGAGTTCAGAACGAGGCAGATATCAAGGGCATGTGTGAGGATGCGATCGATGAACTCCCACCCGAAGGTCGACAGCTTCTCCTGACCCTTCTCGTCCCAGAAGAGGTTCGTGTTGTCCTTGGAGATGGACACGTTGGTGTGCATGCCGCTCCCGTTGACGCCAACAACCGGCTTGGGCAGGAAGCTTGCGGTGTAGCCCATGTTGTTTGCGATCTGGCGGCAGAGCAGCTTGTAGAGCTGAATCTGGTCTGCGGCCGCAACTACCTCGCCATATCCGTAGTTGATCTCGAACTGGCTGGGCGCGACTTCCGGGTGATCCTTCTCGTTCTGGAAGCCCATTGCGCGCTGCACTTCAGCAGCGGTGTCAATGAACTGGCGCAGCGGATCGAGCGGGAGCACATGATAGTAGCCGCCGGTGTTGATGAAGTCGAACTTCATGGTCTCGTGGTACTTGCGCTCGGCATCCTTTCCGGCAAAAAGGAAGCCTTCAATCTCATTTGCCGCATTCAGGGTGTAGCCCTTGTCCTTGTAGAGCTTATCCGCGAAGCTCTTGAGTACTCCGCGCAAATCGCCGGAGTAGGGAGTACCATCTTTGTCGATGACTGTGCCGAAGACGAGACACTTGCCGTTGCCAAACACGTCGGAGGGCACCCAGTAGAACGCGCTCCAGTCGATACCCAGCCGCAGATCGCTCTCTTTCTGAGCGGTAAAGCCGCGGATTGACGAGCCGTCGAAGGTCAAGTTTTCGTAGGAACCAAGCAGAAATTTCTTGTCGTAGTCCAACAGGTGCAGCCGGCCTTCAAGATCCGTAAACAGCACCGTCACTGCCTTGATCCGTTTCTCATCCTTCAAATACTTCAACCGCTTTTCGCGGATATCGTCGGGCGCGACTCGGTTGATCCGGTCAGCCTTGGCTTTTAAATTCAGTTCCTCGAGCTCATCGTACGGAAGCGCGAGAAAATTGCGGTACTCAGTGGACATGGTTCTCCTTCCGGGCAGGAATAAGGTTGTGAGGCATTCAGCATCAAGTCTAGGGTTCTCCGCATAAAGAACCCGTGAAGATTTGGCCGGCGAGGGGGTCGGTCAACGATGGCGAGCGACCAAAACCATCAGCAACAGGATAACAACCGGAATGAGCGCAAGTGCCCGGTAATAAACGATCTGGCGAGACATATGCGACTTTCTTCTGCTCCATTCCCGTATTTCGACCCGGTCTTCCACACCCACCTGGTCCAGGTGCTGCAGATCGTGTGCAAATTCGCGCGTACGGGCGCAACGTTTCTGCGCATCACGCTCCAGAGCGCGGTAGAGGACTTCCTGGAGTTGCCGCGAGATGGACGGATCGGCATTGATGTAGTCGGCTGTGCCGAGGGTGGCGGTGAGGTTCGCATAGGTGAGGCGGCGAGCGAGGCTGTCGCCGGCAATGCCGAAGTCGATCAGTTTCACGTTGTCGTGCTCGTCGACGATGATAATTTCGGGCTTGAGGTCGCGGCGGACGATGACCTGCTCGTGGATGTACTCGAGAGCGTCGAGGACCTTGATGGCGATTCGAATTGCGCGATCTTTGCTGATGCGGCGGTGGGATAGGATCTCGCGGAGCAGTTGGCCCTCGCACCGTGAGTAGGGCGCAACTCCAGGGAATAGGGACGCTAGGAAGTCATATGGTAAGGACGACCGCGATACGTGCCTACCTGCTCAACCGATCGAACCTTGATCACCATTGCGGTTGTGTTGTCGAAGCCATCGTTGTCCACCGCCCGCGCGACGAGTTCGCCGGCAATCTCCTCGACAGGCTTGTTCTGTGAAACGATTGAGGCAAGGGTGGATTCGGGCAACTCGTCATGCACACCGTCCGAACAGAGCACCAGCACGTCACCTGGATGGAGCGTGAGGGCGGTGGTATCGGGCGAGACAAATTTTTCGGTGCCCAGCGCGCGCATCAAGGCGTGCCGTGACTCGGAACGCGCGAGCTCTCGCTCCTTGATGAGGCCCATTTTGCGTTGCTCGTTGACCCATGTGTGGTCGTGGGTGATCTGCTTCGCGTGGCCGTGGCGTACAAGATAGCACCGCGAGTCTCCGACGTGAGAAACGACGGCCTGATCGTGACGGAGCGCGCATGCGACAAGCGTTGTGGCCATCTGCTTGCCCCGAAATTCGGGGGCGAGGGTACGGTCGTGGACAGCAGCGTTTGCGTACTGAACGAGTGCCGGAAGCAAGCTGATGAGCATTGCGTCATCGGGCGAACTGCCAAATTCCCGAATGAGCACTGAGACCGCTGTTGATGAGGCGACCTCGCCTAATGCGAGCCCACCCACGCCGTCGGCAACGGTGAAGAGGTATCCATGAGAACGGGCCTGGTGCCGGGAACTGGGAACGAAGCATCCCACCGAATCTTCATTGTTAGTGCGAACTTTCCCAGGATCGCTGGCCTGGCCAAACACGACGTCCAACATGAACCTGTGCCCTCGCAACTTCCGCGAACGAGTTCGTCGTTCGCGGAAGAGATTTGGGAACGGAACGACCGGGCGGCTCCCGTTCGTATTCGCATGCGTTGCCAGATGCCGATGGACGCAGGTGTCATATTGCGGCGAGATCGCGTTCCTTGCTGCGAATGCGGACAGCACCGCCGACGTTGTAAAAGAAGATTTTGCCGTCGCCGATTTTGCCGGTGTAGGCTGCAGTGGAGATTGCATCAATAGCTTTTTCGACGCTGTCGTCAGAGATCACGAGCTCAACTTTGATCTTGGGCAGCAAATCGACGTCGTATTCGCGTCCCCGGAATACTTCAGTGTGACCTTTCTGGCGGCCGTGTCCGCGGACCTCAGAGACGGTCATTCCTTCCACGCCCAACTCGATGAGGGCAGCTTTAACCGCTTCGAATTTGTTGGGGCGAACGATAGCTTCAAGTTTGGTCATGCGTTCCTCGCTGTCTGGTTAGGGCAGAACCAGGCTTTTAGCGCTGGTTCTGCCTGAGCTGTAGATCAGTCGCCGGTCGTGGCGGCGCTGCGCAAGGCAGAAGCGTCGTGGGCAAGAGAGTGGCCGGTAGTGTCCTTCGCCATCCCTGCAGGAGCGGCTAGGGACGAGATGACGTACTCGGGATAAGCCGAGATGCCATGCTCGTGGAGATCGAGGCCGTAGAGCTCGCCTTCAGCTGATACACGGAGCGTTCCTGTAAGGTTGACGACATACATCAGTGCCAATGCCACTCCGAAGGTTGCGGCTGTAACGATAGCGCTGCCGACGAACTGTGCCTTTAGAATGGTGAATCCACCGTGGTAGAAGAGACCCGCCAGCGGAGCGGAGTTGTCAGGCCCGGTGGGACCAGTGGCCCCGTATTTCCCGCAGGCAAAGAGACCGAGCGAGAGGGTTCCCCAGATGCCGCACAGTCCGTGCACGGGAACCGCGCCGATGGGATCATCAATGCGGAGCCACTCGAGGAGTTCGACACCGAGGCAGACAACGACTCCGGCGATGCCGCCCAGGATGATGGAGCCGGTGGGGCTGACCCAGTAGCATGGGCACGTGATAGCAACGAGGCCGGCAAGAAACCCATTCACAGTGAAGCCAACGTCCCACTTCTTCGTGAGCATGTAGGCATACATCATCGCGGTGAGGCCGGCTGCGCAGGCGGCGAGTGTTGTGTTGGTAGAGACGCGACCGATGCCGGCAAAGTCCAACGCGGAGAGCGTGGAGCCCGGGTTGAACCCGTACCAGCCAAACCAGAGCAGCAGGCCTCCCGAGGCGGCGATGGTGAGATCGTGGGGGAGCATCGGAGCTCCGCCATCGCGCTTGAATTTGCGTCCGAGGCGCGGACCGAGCACGATGGATCCGGCCAGAGCGACGAATCCGCCGATGGTGTGCACGACGGTAGATCCGGCGAAATCGTGGAAGCTTGTGCCAAGGTTAGGCAGGAAGTACCCGGCTGATCCCATGGTTGCAAGGAAGCCGTCCGGTCCCCACGCCCAGTGGCCGATGATCGGATAGATGAATCCAGACACGCCCAGTGAATAGAGAAGGTCGCCTACGAAGCCGGTACGGCCGATCATGGCGCCAGAGGTGATGGTGGAGCAGGTATCGGCGAAGGCGAACTGGAAGATCCAGACTGCGAGGAATGCAACGCCGGTGGACTCGTAGGTCTCAGGCACATCCTGCAGGAAGAACCAGTGATAACCGATGAATCCGTTGCCGTGGCTGAACATGAATGCAAAGCCGATGGCGTAGAAGAGAATGCCGCAAAGGCAGGTGTCAACGATACATTCCATCAGCACGTTGACGGTCTCACGGGACCGGCAGAAACCCGCTTCAAGCATGGTGAATCCAACCTGCATGCCGAAGACCAGGAATGCGGCAATGAGCGTCCATGCGGTATTGATGGGATTGACAACGTCGGCTGCTTTCAACGTTGTGTCGGCCGCATAAACCTTGGTGAAGAACACGGCCGTAATCGCGGCCATGATCCCCAACGTGAGTCCGACACCGGCAACTTTGCCCACCAGCATGGTGGCGCCGTACTTCTGCCACATTGGTTGACGAAGACGCTCGGTCAGTCTTGTCAGCTTTTGCGAGAAAGATAAAGTTCCTTCTCTCCGCAGGATGGATTTCATCGTGACGCTCCTTCGATTGGGTTGAATTTCCGATTCCGAACTGATCGAGAGGTGACAATACTTCCGTGACTTGGCGCCTTCGGTGAGCTTGTTGGCTCGCTTGTCTGGCGTCCTGGCTAAGGTATCTTTCGGGTCTAAAGAAATGCTAGGAAGAGAGCAATGAAGATGAAATGAAGAAACCAGAATTCTGTTCGGGATGCTGGAACTCCCGCCGTGCCGTTACGGCCGAACGCAAGTATGCATTCCGGCTGTAACGGCGAAAGTGGGAGTGACTACCGTTTGGGCGCGAAGATTGCGATCAGGCCGATAGTGAACGTGTTCTGCGAGTCGGTCATGCTTTCGGTGCCTTTGTGGAAATATGGTTGATCCGACCAGTCGTGGCGATATTCCGCGCGCGCCAGCAGGCCGAGGGGCCAGTGATACTCGCCCGTTGCCGTGAATTCCTTCACTGTCTGGGCAACGCCGGTTGAGTAGCCATCACGGTCATCGAACACCTCAATTCGAGCCGCACCGGCAAACTTCGATGTGATCTGCTGGTGAGCGGCAAAGGCTACGCCCTGCCAGAGATTCGTTTTGTTGTCTCCGATCTCGTTGTGAATCGAATCCTTGTTCGCGCCGATGTCGTAATTGATATACGCGTTGAACTTCGCATTCGGAGTGAGCAAGACGGTGGTGTCGAAGAGATTGCGATACCCATGCTGAGCGCTGTAGTTGGCGGGGCCGGTATAGAAATCGGCATTCCAGGTGTACTTGGGCTTCACATAGGCGCTGGTGAGGCCCACGGTTGGACCACCGACGTTGTTGACGATATTGTTCCAGCCGTTCACCAGTTGCACGCCGACGGTCTCTGTTTTTGAAACAGGCATCGATGTGCGGATGCCGAAGTGGTAGTAGGGAATAGCCCACGCAAACAGAATGGACCGCGAATAGTTCCAGTTGTCCTTCGACTCGATGACCTCAGCGCCAGCCGACGTCACCCATTTGCCGAGATCTAGTTCGAAACCTTTCGCCTTCGGCGGCTTGACGCTGATGTAAGCCTGCTCCACAAACTCCAGCTGGTTGCTCGCGTTCACCAGCTTGTTAACGCGACCGTAGACCAGGTCTACCCTTGCGCCGATCGGCGCCGGATCGTGATTCAAAGTTAGTTTTGCGGCATTCAACGCCCATTGGTTTGTTTTATCGTTGAAGTTGTAAAGATCGTTCACCTTTCCGTTGTTGGCTTCGCTCGGGTCATTCGAGTTGTAGCCGTAATAGCCGTCTAGAAATCCACTCACGTCCATCGGGCCTACGCGCCATGGCTTCGGATCCGGCGCAGCTGCAGGAGCAGCCGCGGGCGCCTGCGCCGCAGGGGTGCTTGCAGGCGCTGCGGATGTTTCGGGTGCCTGTGCACCCGCCGCCACGGTGATTGCAATAACTGCTCCAGCAAGTATCTGAAGCTTGAGATTTGTTGCTAGCGACACGATTGCCTCCTGAACATGAATTGGAAGATGACCCGGGTGACGTTTCCGTGAGAGGTGATGCCGGCTTCTCAACCCTCGGTGGTTGGCGATTCCATGAGCACGCGACGGAACACGAGCACTTGCAAAACGAAACGGGACGAATGAAGTCATGCACCTCAGCGCTGCTTCTTATTGTTTGGCTGACTTGGCGCTGCTGCTACGACTAGTAATCGCAAACACTCCATAAAGAAGAGATGAGGATTGGGAAAAGAATTTCTAAGTCCCGAATATCCTGTGTTTTCAACCTGATCGCGCTTAGCAATCGGGCGCGTTCTGGAGCCCTCACCTAAGGGCGAAATAAGAAACTGCTAAAATCGGGAGAACAACTCCGGCGCACGAAACCTACTAGCAAGGCGCACGCGGGAGTCCTCTCTAAATCCGGCCTACCAAGGGGAGATGGTCAGGGTTCATGAGAGAAGGCACTTCGAGCAAGCCGCTCAGTTCCAAACGACATCATTTAGCGTCCTTCATTTGCGGACGTGTATCGAGACTGCCGATTGGGTACACCGATGGCACGCGATGGAAAGGCTGGTAAACGGTTGTCTGGAACCTATATCCCACTTCGTTCCGCCTTTGCTGAAGGACGCGCACGTGGCACCGGGCTGAAGGCTCTTCTGTTCTCGACGGAGTGCGCCCTTGGCATCGTCTCCGTTGTCCTCATCGGCTTCCTGACGCACTGGTTGCAATGGCTACTTCCTGTCGGCGTGCTGCTTTATCTCCTTGTGGTTGTGCCTGTAGCGCTGTGGTGCGGATTCTGGCAGGCCGCTGTCGTGTCGCTTTCCGCCGTGGGCGTGCAAAGCTACTTCACCGCACATGTCGCTCGAATCAATCCTGCGGCGGATCCCGCGAACCCTATTGAGCTTGTCGCTTTCATTCTCACTGCACTTGTGATCAGCCGGCTTTCCGCCCGGGTAACGGAGCACGCGCGATCTTCCGATTCTTGGGGTGGACAAATGCAGGATCTTTACGAGTTCACGCGCCGGACCCTGCAATTGAATCTGCACGTGGAGCCGGGTCTGCAGCTTGCCGAACTAGTTCACGAGATCTTCGCGCTGGAAGCCGTTGTTATCTTCGACGCCGATCTGCATGAGATTTATGAAGCGGGTTTCTGGGGCGTTGATTCGCAGGAGCTTGCGCAGAACGTGTACTACTTCGAAAGCTCCGATGATGATGCTGAAAGCGGGATTTCTCGCCGTGTCCTTCGACTGGGGAATGTTCCCATCGGCTCGATCGTCATGAGAGGCGACACCAGCCCGCTCACGAACAATGCTATTGCCTCGCTCATCGCCGTCACGTTCGATCGCTACCGCGCTTTCGCCAATGAAAGCCGTATTGAAACTGAACGTCAGACCGAGCAATTACGTTCCACTGTGCTAGACGCTCTGGCACATGAATACAAGACGCCACTCACCGCGATCCGGGCCGCGTCTACTGGACTCTCTGAAATGGGCAAGCTTTCGCCGGGGCAGGCCGACCTGGTCTCGCTGATCAGCGAACAAACGGATCTCCTCAATGAACTCACCACCAAGCTGCTCACCACCGCGCGTCTCGACGCCGATGAAGTCACGGTGCATGCGATCCCCGTCGGCGTAGCGTCTCTCATTGACGAAGTGGTGACCGGGATGAGCGAACGCCTTGCCAGCATGAAAGTCGCTATCGACCTGCCGGACGATCAACTGGTGCTTTGCTGCGATCGCCGCCTTATGACGATGCTGCTCACGCAATACATAGACAACGCCTGCAAATATGCGATTTACGGCACAATGATTACGATCCGCGCCATTCATTCCAAGAACGAGGTCATCTTCTCGGTTCACAGCTTCGGACCGCTTATCCCAATGGCCGACCGGGAACGGATTTTCGACCGCTACTACCGTTCGTCAAATTCATCCAATCGCGCCCCAGGTACGGGAATCGGCCTGTCTGTTGCAAAGCGAGCGGCTACCGTGCATAACGGCTACGTCTGGGTTACCAGCGACCAAGATGAGGGAAACACGTTTTTTGCGGCCATACCCGCTCAGGCACGAAAGAGGGACTAAGCAATGAACCAGCCTGCCATTCGCATTCTAGCCGTCGATGATGAGCCTGCAATACGCCGGGCCCTGCGTTCGCCGTTGCTTGAACTCGGGTTCCAGTTCACTGAAGCTTCGCGGGGAGAAGAGGCCCTGCAACTGTTGCGCTCGGGCGCGTATGATGTAGTGCTGCTCGACATCAACATGCCCGGAATTGGCGGAATCGAGACACTTCGTCGTATACGCTCGTTTGCGCCGCGCCTGCCCGTGCTGATGCTCACCGTGCGCGATGGTGAAGAAGAAAAGGTGGAAGCCCTTGAGCTCGGCGCGGATGATTACGTGACCAAGCCTTTCAGCACCCGCGAGCTTATCGCCCGCATCCGCACGGCTGTGCGTCGTGTCCACGCCCCCGCACGGGCCGAAGATGCTCCAATTGAGATAGGCGAGATCCGCCTCACCCCCGCAAAGCGCAGCGTTACGAAGCGGGGGCAGGCCGTCCACCTTACGCGCAAGGAGTTCGATATTCTCTATTGCTTGATGAGCCGCGCCGGACGCGTCATCTCCTACGCCAAGCTGCTCACCGCGGTGTGGGGAGCGGACTGCCGCGAAGAAGTTGAATATCTCCGTACGTTCGTTCGCCAGCTTCGCAAGAAAATAGAAGACGATCCATCCAAGCCGGTGTATCTGCTTACCGATGTCTACGTGGGCTATCGCTTCGCGGATGCGCAAATGCTGCAGAGTGATGCTGGCGGAACTGACTCCGCGGTCAGCGCGGGCGACCAACTTCCTGAAAACGAGATCGCGTAAGACCTGAAGACCTAGGACTCCGATCGTTTGAGCAGGTAATCGAGGCCGCCTACCCGGTACCAGCGATAACCGTAGGGTTCAAGCACGATTCGATGTGTTCCTTTGTCGGTTGGCAGACTGTGATCTTCTGAGAGCAGATTGACGAGACCCTGATCGCCAGGGTTCTTCCGGTCGAGTTTCAACTGCAGTTCACATGGTTCTGCGCCGAGATTGTGCATCACGACAACGGAGTTGTTGCGCCAGTCGTAGCGCATGGCCAGCACCTGGGCAGTCTTTACATTGAGGAAAGCAAAGTCGCCCCAGCCGATCTCAGGAACCTCCTTGCGCATGCGGATCATGCGTTCCATCCAGTTGAGGAGGGAATTGGGATCGCGCCGCTGGGCAGCTACATTCACGTGTTCATATCCATATGGTCCCTCGCTAATGACCGGCAGTATGGGCTTTCGGCTTTTGGTGAATCCGCCCTGTGGTTCTGTCGACCACTGCATGGGCGTTCTGGCGCACTCGCGCTCGGGCAGTGAGAGATCATCGCCCATGCCAATCTCATCGCCGTAACGAATGACAGGCGTGCCGGGCAGCGTAAGCATGAGGCTATAGGCAAGCTCGAGCCTCCGACGATCTCCTTGCAGCATCGGGCTGAGCCTGCGGCGAATGCCCCTGTGGTAGAGCTGCATTTCTTTGTCGGGGCCGAAGGCATTGAAGACAGTCTGGCGCTGCGAGGCGGTGAGGCGGCCGAGATCGAGTTCGTCGTGATTGCGGAGGAAGTGGCCCCACTGGGCGGACGCAGGACGCGAGCGCGTGTCGTCCATGGCTTTCATCAGGCTTCGACAGTCGCTCGATGCTAATGCGTAGAAGAGATGCTGATTGACATCGAAGTTGAAAACCATCTGCAGGCGTTCCCCGGCACCGCCGAAGTACTGCATATCATGTTTCGGTGTGACGTTGGCTTCGCCCAGAATCATTGCGCCGCTTTTTCGCCATGAGAGGAATTCAGCAAACGAGCGCAGCATGTCGTAGTGCTCAATGGGACGTTTCAACTCCGGACCCTTTTGCGAAATGACGAAGGGAACAGCATCCATGCGGAAACCGTCAACGCCTAGTTGAAGCCAGAAGCCCATGATCTTGAGAATCTCGGCCTGCACGTCTGGATGGGTTGTGTTCAGGTCCGGCTGAAAGTCGTAAAAACGATGGAAGTACCACTGACGCGCAGCTTTCTGGTACGACCACGTGGTCTTTTGCGCCCCGGGGAAGACCATGCCGGTATTTGCGTCTCTGGGTTTTTTCGGAGACCACACGTACCAGTCGCGGTATTTCGAATGCGGATTGGAGCACGCTTCTTTGAACCATGGATGCTCGTCGGAGGTGTGGTTCACTACAAGGTCAATGATGACGCGCATGCCTCGCTGCTTGCAGCCGCGCGTGAACTCGACAAAGTCGCCAACGGTGCCATATCGGGGGTCGACCGAGTAGAAATCGCTGACGTCGTAGCCGTTGTCGCGGCCGGGGGAGCACTGGAAGGGCATGAGCCATAGAGCGGTGATTCCCATGCCGTGGAGGTAATCGAGCCGGCGAAGAAGGCCCTGGAAGTCACCCACGCCGTCGCCATTCGCATCCATGTAGGTGGCGACAGAAAGACAATAGAAGATTGCGTTCTTGTACCAGAGATCGTTGATCATTGTGCTTGCTGTCCGCGAAAACTTGCGGGGGAATATAGGTGGGATGCAGGATTTGAGTTGGTGGAAGCACGCGGTCGTCTATCAGATTTATCCGCGATCGTTTCAGGATAGTAATGGCGATGGAATTGGCGATCTGAATGGCATTCGTAGCCGGCTCGATTACCTGGTGGGGCTTGGCGTCGACGCCGTTTGGATTTCGCCAATCTATCCGTCTCCCATGGCGGATTTTGGATACGATGTTGCGGATTATTGCGGGATCGATCCAATGTTCGGCACCATGGAGGATTTCGATCGGCTACTTGAGGACGTGCATGGCCGCGGGCTGAGGATGATTCTGGACTTTGTTCCGAACCACAC
>Ga0157369_10002761_pt1 | contig 20966 bp, 19 predicted proteins | sample C25metaG_FD_113461 | JGI IMG/M metagenome (GOLD analysis project Ga0157369, IMG submission 113461) | Corn rhizosphere microbial communities from Kellogg Biological Station, Michigan, USA - C2-5 metaG | ecosystem: Host-associated > Plants > Roots > Rhizosphere > Soil | place: USA: Michigan...
CAGAACTTTCTGCTGGTGGAGATGGGTGCTTCGTCGGAGGAAGAGGCGCAGGCGAAGGCCAGGCAAATTGCCGAGGCTTCGCAGAAGTGGCCGGTGAAGCCGATTGCGCACATCTGTTCGCGGGAAGAGGCGGCAAGCGTCTGGTACGTGCGTGAGTCAGCGCTGGGAGCTGTTGTGTTTGTGCCGGGTGAGCCGGACAGACACGAGGGATGGGAAGACTCGGCGGTCCCGCCGGAGAAGCTGGGCGATTATCTGCGCGCGATCAAGGAATTGATGAGCGAGTACGGATACAGCACGCCAGTTTATGGGCATTACGGGCAGGGATGCGTGCACATGCGTGTGAACTTCGACTTTCGGAGCGAATTGGGATTGCGGAAGTTCAGAGAGTTCATGGAGCGCGCCACCGATGTGGTGCTGAGGTTTGGCGGGTCGCTGAGCGGCGAGCATGGAGATGGGCAATCGCGTGCGGCGTTGCTGCCGAAGATGTTCGGGCCGGAACTGATGGCGGCATTCCGGGAATTCAAGCGGTTGTGGGATCCGGAGAATCGGATGAATCCGGGAAAGCTGGTGGATGCGGTTCGGGTGTACGACCCGATCGAGAACTTCAGGGTCGGCATTCAGAGCAGGTCGGGCATTGATTCTGCAGGGTCGCCGGATCGGCCGCATCAAGGCGTGGATGCGTTCACGACGCATTTTGCATTTGCGAAGGATGGCGGCTCGATGGAGCGCGCGACGGAACGGTGTGTCGGTGTGGGCGCGTGCCGGAAGACCGAGGGTGGAGTTATGTGTCCCAGCTATCGCGGAACGGGAGAGGAGAAGCACTCGACGCGGGGAAGGGCGCACTTGCTGTGGGAGATGCTGGCGGGATCGTTGCGGCCCGAGGGTTTTCAGAGCAAGGCTGTCCATGAAGCGCTGGATCTTTGCCTGAGTTGCAAGGCCTGCAAGACGGAGTGTCCGGTGCAGGTGGACATGGCGCAGTACAAGGCGGAGTTCCTGGCACAGCACTACAAGGGGCGGATCCATCCGCTGCAGCATTATGTGTTCGGGTTTGCGGACAAGCTGGCGAGATTTGGATCGATTGCGCCGGGGTTAACGAATGCTGTGCTGACTGGCGGATTGACGAGCGGGGTGGTGAAGAGGCTTGCGGGAGTGGCGAAGGAGCGCAAGCTGCCGGAACTGGCGGGGACGCCATTCCAGAAGATGCGAATGCAAGGCAACCGTTCGGTTGCGGTTCAAGAGGGCAGACCAAGTGAAGGGCGAGTGCTGCTATGGCCCGATACGTGGAACAACTACTACCATCCTCAGTCGCTGCTGGCAGCAGAGAAGGTGCTGGACGCGGCCGGATTTGCGGTGGAGAGTCCGCGGGAGCATGTGTGCTGCGGAAGGCCGCTGTATGATTTTGGGCTTCTGGATCAGGCGCGAACGTACCTCCAGGATGTGATGAACAAGCTTGGTCCGCAGATCGATGCGGAAATGCCAATGATCTTCCTTGAGCCGAGCTGTGCGAGCGTGTTCAAGGATGAGCTGCTGGAGTTTTTCCCAAAGAACGAGCGCGCGCAAAGGTTGAGCCGGCAAACATGGCTGCTGGCAGACTGGTTGGCGGCGCATGCGCCAGAGTGGAGACCGGAGGGGCTGGAAGGAGCGCACGTGCTGGTGCATGGGCACTGTCATCACAAGGCTGTTTTCGGAGGGACGGAGAGCGAAATTGCACTGTTGAAGCGAAGTGGCGCGAATGTGGAGGCAGTCAAGGCGGGATGCTGCGGGATGGCGGGGCCGTTCGGGTTTGAAGCAGATAAGTACGACGTTTCGAAGAGGATCGCACAGGATGGGCTGATGCCTGCGGTGGACGGCGCGGGTCCGATGACGGTGATTGTGGCAGACGGATTCAGTTGCCGGGAGCAGGTGGAACAGCTAGGGCACAAGCGGGCAGTTCATTTTGCGGAGGTGCTGGCGAGAGGATGCGGGTGCGGGTCAAGTTGAAGGCACCAGGGAGCAATGAACATGTCAGCGGTCAGAAAGAGGGTTATAGACCTCCGATGGGTTTTTGGTTTCAAGGAAATACCCTCTTTGCTCGCCTCTCTTGCAGCGGGGGAAGCGATTCTGACTGCGAAGAGATCTCAGATCTCGGCGGAGGAGATCAACGCGTCAGCGATCGCTGAGGCATCGACTTTGTAATTGCCGCTTGCGATCTTGGACTTGATTGCCTCGACCTTGTCCATGCGGATCTCCGGCTGCTGCATCGCCTTTGCGACGAGGTCGGCGACCTGGTTGAGGTTGGCCGTATCGTCCGTCAACCGAGAAGAAGCGGGGTCGATCCTGGAGGGCTTTACCTCGCCAGCGACTGATGGCGATGCGACTGAATCGATCGGGGAAGCATTGATTGGGTCAATCCTCATGGCTCGTGTATCCTCACACGCTCTATCGAACCTATAGGGCTGGTTCTTCAGCTTTTCACCCGTTATCTGCAATCCAGAAGTATTCTTTTGCGAGCGTTTTGGTAACCATTAGGGTTGGTTACCAGCCGTTTAGCCCTTCGTTTCAGGTCAAATCCCCCGTTGGGATCAGACTCCGCAGCATGAAAGCCGTGGCAGGTTCGGACGCACGGCACGGGTGTTTCGCGGCTGTTCCGGGAGGGGTATGCTCTCCCGGATCGGTGTCTACTCTGTGCGGAGAACGCGCATGGGGGAGGTGGACGCGGCGCGCCTTGCGGGAAGGAAGCAGGCGAGGACGGCTGCAGCTAGGAGGACGATGGCGACAGAGATAAAGGCGGTGAAGTCGAGTGCCTTTACGCCGAAGAGGAGGCTCTGCATGGCTCGGCCGACGAAGTAAGTTCCGATGAGGCCGAGGCCAAGGCCGATCAGGGCGAGGATCACGCCATCACGGATGATGAGAGTGGCGACGCGATTGCGTGTGGCGCCGAGAGCCATGCGAAGTGCGATTTCGTGCGCGCGCTGGGCGACGGAAAACGACATGACGCCATAGATGCCGAGTGCGGCGAGGAAGAGGGCGACAGCGGCGAAGCTGGTGAAGAGGACGAGGGTGAATCGCTGGTTGGACATGGATTCATCCACGACGTCGTCGAGGGTCTTTGGTTCGGCTAGCGCTACGCCGGAATCGACCTGGTGCACCGCGGCGGAGATGCTGTTGAGCATCGAGGCAGGATTCTCAGCGGTGCGGACGGCGAAGCTCGCCTGGGGCCAGGGGATTTGGTAGAACGGGATCAGCATTTCGGGATTTTCGTCGCGCTGATCGGCCGTGTGCACGTTGTGATAAGTGCCGATGATCTGCCATGAGACGTAGTCGCCGAGCTTGGTAACGCCGGGAATGAGTTCTTCGACGAGCACGCGCTGACGGAGCGGATCTTTGCCTTTCAGGTATTTTTTGACGAAGTCTTGATTGACCATGGCTACTTTGACGGTGGCCGAGGTGTCCTGATCGGTGAAGGTGCGTCCAGAGATCACCCTGATGCCGAAGGCGTTGAAGTAGTCGGGTGTGACCATGCCGAAGCCGGTGCCGGGACGCTGGGAGGGATCGGCGTACGTCGGTCCGCCATCGAGCATGAACGGCATGCCAAAGCCGGCACCGTAAGGTGGTTGGCCGGTCAGGGCAGCGGTGTGTTGCACGCCGGGAACAGCGGCGATGTGGGCGAGGATGTCGCGGTAGTAGGCCGACATTGCTCTGGGGTCTTTGGTGCGAGCTTCGGGAACCGGAAGGAAGAATGTGAGCACGTGGTCGGTCTTGATGCCGAGGTCGACGTGGGCGAGATTCCAGAAGCTGTGAATGGTGAGTCCGGCACCGGCAAGCAGGGCGAGCGCAAGAGCGAATTCACCGATGACGAGGATTCGGCGGAGGAGATGTTTTCCGGCGCCGGTGCCGGCGCGTCCACCTTCCTTCAATGTCTCGGCGGGCTCAATGCCCGATGCATACCAGGCGGGAGCGGAGCCGGCGAGAATACCCGCGAGGGTGGTGGCAAGGAGAGTGAAAAGGAGGATGGGAATGTTGAGGCGCAAATCGGCTTCGCTGGGCAGCGTATTGCGCGGCATGGCGGCGATGAGGCCCTGGAGCATTCCGTAGCCGACGCCCACTCCGAGTGCTCCGCCGGCAATCGCGAGGATGAGACTTTCGGTAAGGAGCTGGCCAAAGATGGTGCGGCGTCCCGCACCGAGTGCGCTGCGAACCGCGAGTTCTTTCTGGCGAGCCATGCCACGGGTCAGCAGAAGATTGGCAACATTGACGCAGGCGATGAGGAGGACGAAGCCGACTGCGCCGAGGAGGAGCCAGAGCATCTTGATGCGCTCTTTGGGGAGGAAGTCGTTCTTGAGTCCTTCGACATACGAACCCCAGCCCTTATCGCTTTTGGGATACATCTCGGCGATGTGGGTGGTGACGGAGTCCATGTTTTGCTGCGCCTGCTTGAGGGTGACGCCGGGTTTGAGACGGCCCATGACAAGCAACCAGTGGAAGTCGTGATTGACCTGTTCCGGCTTGAAGACGAGAGGGACTGTGAGCTCCGCCTGCTGACGGTCGAAGATCCCGGGGCGCTGTACGCCGACGACGGTGTAGGGATCGCCGTCCATGCGCAGGGTAGTGCCGACGATTTTGGGGTCGGCGCCAAGCTTGACCCATAGCTTATGGGTCAGGATGACAACGTGATTGCGACCCTCTACTCCTTCTTCGGGGAGGAAGTAGCGGCCCATCAAGAGCGGCTCGCCCATCATCTGAGGCATGCTGTAGGTCTGGCGGACGCCGTTGATGTACTCAGGTTTGTCTTTGGTGGCGAGGTTGAAAGAGCCGCCGGACCATGCGCAGAGGTCCTGAAAGACGGTGTTCTGGTGCTTCCAATCGAGGAAGTCGCCGGCGGAGACGCCATTGTGGTAGGTCTGAATTTTGGACCATACCATGACGAGCTGCTCGGGCTGCGGGTAGGGAAGGGGTGCGAGGAGTGTTGCGTAATCGACGGTGAAGATGGCGGTGTTGGCGCCGATGCCGATCGCCAGGGTAAGCAGAACAGTGAAGGTGAGACCGGGGTTGCGAGCCAGCATACGAAGGCTGAACCGGACGTTCTGGAGAAGAGTCTGCATGCTGTCTCTCCCGTTGTGATTTGTGTACTCGGTCCCGTGAAGTCAACAGTGAAAGGGGCTAGTCGTGCCACAGAGAGCTTTCACTATCGAAGGACGGGTGCTGCATATTGGGTTGGCCGTTACGGGCTGTAACGGAGCATTTGAGCTGCCAATCCGGGCTACTGAAAAGAATGCGCTTAGCTCTGAATGTCCAGAGCTGCGTTGTCCGGAAAAGCGAGCCGCGTTCGGAAATGAACATAGAAGACGGCATGTCGGTGCAGGTGCAGGGCAGGATTCGGGTTCCGGTGCAGGGCAATCGCTGCGTGTTGATGGGCGGCTCGGACTGATTCACCGCTTCTTATACCAAAGCGCAATGAGCAGAAGAGACAAGCCACCCGTGACAAGTACGTTCGCAGGCTGGTGGATGACCAAGACATGAAGGCAAGATGCGACAACCATGGTCGCCGCGAGAATCGCAAGACCGGTGCGTGCGGTGAAGGGGATCATGACCAGGACGGCGCCGCCGACTTCGACGATGCCAGTGAAATAACGGAACCACTGGCCAATGCCGATTTGCTGGAAGAAGCCGACCCACGGGGCGCCTGGCTCGGACGGGAACTTGTCTAGTCCGAAGAGCACAAAAGCGAGGGCTACACCGCCGCGCAAAACCCAATCACTAATCTTGTCGGCAGAGTAAGCGGAGATGGACTGCTCGAACATTGCTTATTGGTGCAGAAACGACGGGGCCTCGTTTTCTAATTACTACCTATGTAGCATTCGATATACACAATGTCAAGCAGAGAACGCGATTTGCTGTCACGCGTTTGCCGCCACGGTCGAACACTCCGGCGCGCTACTCGTACTTAAAGCCACGATTGGGGATGAACTCGAATTTTACGAGAGCATCGCGGTAATCGAGGTGGAGGATGAGCTGGTGAAAGGTGTCTGCGCCGATGTTGCCGCCGATGGCCATGCCGCTACTCCGCGTGATGAATGAGGTATCAGTGGTGGGGACGTTGGCAATCTTCTGCGAGAAGTGGGCAAAGTTGAAGGTGAGTTCGTTGGCGTAGACGACCTTCGCCGTGGGAGAGCCTCCCCAACCGCCGACTTCTTTTTCGTATGTCTTTGATAGCTCTTTGGCAATGTCGGGGGTGACGTTGGTTTCCGGCGAGCTGATGGAGAGAAGGAAGAGCTTGATGAGTTTTTCGTTGATGGCGGTGGGAAGGAGCAGGTCGCGGCCGGAGAGATAGATCTGCGACCAATCTTTCATGTCGGCGGCGATAGCGCGATCGACGAGATGGGGGCTGGCGGCGCCCGTGTCTTCGCTGATGTCGGTGTGCAGCGCGGGAATGTATGCGGAGTCCTGGGGAGCAGGCGGAAGGCCGGCGAGTTGGAGCTTGCGCATGGGGTAGTCGACGGTTTCAAGGAAGTCGGCGAAGACATCGAAGCCGATGGTGCCGTTCCCGTCGTCGGTGGGGCCGGTACCGTCGATGACTTTGAGCGCGCAGTCGTGGAACTCTAGGTTGCCGAGTTTGAGCTTGTCGGCGACGGCGATATAGCTGGGCTTGGCGCCGGGGAAGGCGGGTGTTTCGTTTTCAGTGATGCGCTTGAGGCCAGCGCGCTCGGCGAGAGGCTTGTAGACGGTGAGTCCGCCTTCGCCACCTGCGAATTCGAGGCGGGCGCTGGCGGAATTGACGCCAAGTTCGATGCCGACGGCGCGGGTGTGGCCCGCGTAGCCGGCGAGGCGGATGAAGTCAATGTCGGCGGGAGCGGCGCCTGCAGCCAGTTTGCATGCATGGACTGGTTCCGCCGCAAGCTTCTTCCAACGGTTGGCGAGGGCGCGGAGGAAGGCGATGGTGGCGGGGTCTTCGCCGGTAGGGCTGGCGAGGAGGGATTCCATTTCAGTAGTGCGTTGAGCCAGCGGAAGAGTTTCGAGCCAGGCGAGGCGAATTTCGGGGTCTTCCGGATCGAACTGGTGGGCAAGGCCGAATTGCTGCTTCGCGGTGGCGTTGCGGGATTCTGCCTGGGTGACGCGGGCGTAGAGAAGGCGTGTACGCGGATTGCATGGATCCGCTTTGTAGGCGGCGACAGCAGTCTGCTCGGCGGTCCAGGGCTCACCTTGACGGAATTCGAGTTCGCCACGAAGGGTGAGGTAGGAGGCGGAGGCAGGCTGGGCGGCCAGGGACGTCTTAACGAGATTGGCGGCGTCGGCGAGCTTTTGCTGACGGAGGAGCGCGTGAAAGAGACCGGAGATGACTTCGGGGTCGTTGGGACTTTTTTGCAGGTCGGCGCGGAAGAGGGTTTCAGCGCGCGGGTAGTCGGCTGCGAGGAGAGCTTTCTGTGCTTCAGAGGAAACCGGATGTTTGACGACGTTGCAGGTGACGGCAAGCGCCGATGAAGCCACGAGAGAGGTACCTGCGAGAAGCAAGGCGATGGTGCGAAGGCGCGGTAAATGGGAAAAGAGCATGATGCCAACACCTCTATTTCGCGACCGAGGCTCATCGCGGATCTGCAATATGAGCGTCGAGGAATTGTGAAAAGCGGATCGGAGACATTGTAGGCGATGCAGCCGCGGCCTGGCTGGAGAAGGTGCAGGAGACAACTCCAGGAATGCAGGGGTGTCCCCGTAAAGGAAAGTACGTTCAAGGACCAGCGATCAGAGAAGACTGGTTCTGAACAACTGGTAAATACATCGACGCATCGCATTCACCTAGTCCGGCCATGACGGCAGTGGCGGATGTGAGGACGAGCGAGTTTAGACACAGTGGCCGGAAACAGAAATTCGAGGAGGGGCTTGCAATCGAGCTGACTAACTATGGCGCCTATTCCCCCGGAGACGGGCTATTCGAGCGTGAGTGAGACTAATGTGGCGGAGATCCCGATTCCGCCTTCGCATCAGATTCCAGCAGAGGCCATCACTCCGCAGTGGAGAAGGCCCGTCATGGAGACTGCTCTCCAATGCTATGCAGATGCTGTCGGACGCGCACTGGGATCTGTTTCAAGAACGTACTCACAACTGTACGACCGAGTGCGGGGCTATTCAGCAAAGACGTATTCAGAAGTTGAGCGCGAGTCGAAAAATCTGGGAAGGCGCGCGCAGGAAAATGCGTCGTATGTGAGGGAACGATACCCGCTGGAGGCGTTGGGGGCGATTGCAGGTACTGCCTTCCTGGTGGGAATTGCACTGAGGGTCTGGAGGTCAAAAGCATCGTGAATACCGAAGCGAGTCATTTGCACAATGGCAGAACAGTAGGGAGCATTCTTTCCGATACGAAAGAAGAGCTGAAGGCATTTCTAGAGACGCGTATCGCGATGCTGCGAACGGAACTCGGCGAGAAGATGGCCATGCTAAAGGCGGCAGCTCCGCTGGCGGTTGTGGGGATGCTGTTTCTGCTTACGGCTTACATGCTGTTCACGCTGGGTTTGGTGAGTGTGATCGTGGCCTTCCTTCCTGAGAATCCGTACCGGTGGTGCATCGGCTTCTTTGCCATTGCTGTGCTGTGGGGAATCGTGGGCGGGATCTGCGCGTATATGGCAATGCGGGAGTTCCAAGTTAAGGAGCTAATGCCAAAAAGGACGATGCAGGTACTGAAAGAGGACAAGATGTGGCTGCAGTCGGAAGTGAGGAGTCGCGTATGAGCGTTCAACCAGTTGACGATCTTGCACTGAAGGCAATTGAGCAGCGACACCAGCTTCACGAGCGCGCTGAGGAGCTAAAGGAAAAGATTCAGGTGACACGAGAGAGGCTGGACATCAGAAGGAATGTGCGCGAGAAGTTTGTGGGAGCGGCAGCGGTAGCAGCAGCGGTTGGTCTGCTATCCGGATTTGCGACGGGCGGAATATTTACGAGACGGTGAGCGAGGAGCGACAAATATGCCGATGCTGAATTCGGTTGCAAAAGCGGTGACGAAGCCGATACCGCGGATGATTTCGCCGCAGTCGCACTCGATGCTGGACTACGGGACGGCGGGGATTTTTCTGGCGAGTGCGGGGTTCTTTTGGAGGCGCAACAAGCGGGCAGCGATTGCGTCGTTGATTTCGGGCACGGCGGTGGCAGCGGTGAGCGCTCTGACTGAGTACCCCGGAGGTGTAAACGGCGTATTCGGATTGGAGAGACACCGCAATATTGAAGTGGGACTGGCAGCGATAGTGGCGACCATGCCTTCGTTCTTCTCCTTTGAAAATGAACCGGAGCGGCACTTCTTCCGAGCGCAGGGAGTGCTTATGACCTGTCTTAGCGAGTTGACGGATTTGAATCATCCGCATCCGCCACATGCGGAACGGGAAACTCCATTACCGAACCAGCAGCCGGTCGAAACAGTCTGAGGGCTCCATGACTTCCATATGGAAGTTAGGCGGTTTGACGCCGCTGAAGCTGACACAACTCGGAATAAGGAAGATTGATGACGATGAGTTGTCGACTCGCTCCGCAGCACTGTCGTACTACTTTATCCTGGCGCTCTTCCCGATGTTTCTATTCCTGGTTTCGCTGATCGGGCTGATTGCGGGACATGCTTCGGAGATGCGAGACAACATCGTTGCGACGCTGGGACATCTTGCACCTGGGTCGGCCTCAGGGATTGTACAGCAGGTTGTTCATCAGACGGTCACGAACAGCGGAGGGGTGAAGCTGGCGGCGGGCATCCTGGGCGCGCTGTGGGCAGCGTCTGGCGGCATGGGCGCAATCATCACTTCGCTGAACGTGATCTACCGGACGAAAGAAGAGCGTCCATGGTGGAAGCAGAAGCTGACAGTTGTGGGGCTGACACTGGCGCTGGCACTTCTGATCCTGGCGGCGTCTGCGCTGGTGCTCTATGGCGGCAAGATCGGGCAGCTGATTGCAATGCGCGCGGGTGTCGGCAAGTTGTTCTGGATCGTGTGGCGCACTGTGCAATGGCCGATGACGTTTTTTGCTATGTTTCTGTCGTACTCGATCATCTATTTCTACGGACCTGATCTTCAGGAGCGGAAGTGGTATTGGGTTACGCCGGGTTCGGCAGTGGGCGTGGTGCTGTGGCTAGTGGCGTCCATTGGATTCCGTGTCTATCTGCACTTCTTTAATTCGTACAGCGCGACCTATGGGTCGCTGGGCGCCGTGATCATTCTTATGCTGTGGCTCTATATCACCGGCTTCGCAATCCTGGTGGGCGGAGAGGTGAACTGGGTGATCGAGAACCAGGACAGGACCGAGACCGCTTTCGAGGAAGAGAAGAAGCGGGTTGAGGCGCAGTATAAGGCGGCGTGAGGGGGCTATTCGATCAGGTCAGCTTGCTGAGGGCCAAGCACGATGGCACCTTCGTATGTTTGGTGAGAGATCAGGCCTTTTTTGGAGCCAGAGATCGGGACCTTCTTTTCCGTAGTGGTGGTGTTCACGTATAACGTTCTTCCGTCGACGACGCGCGCATAGACTCCATCGGGAGTTTCGGGACCGGGCGAGATGCCAGCGTTCTTGTAGAGATGCTTGAGCACGCTTCCCACGGCTACGGCATTGGATTCCGTGGCCAAATAGAGCGCGCGACCTTTTCCGAAATTGTTGACTGTGACGGCGGGGGTGCGATCTCCGGTGTTGGAAAACTGTGCGAGGACTGAAGCTGTCGTCGGTTCGAGAACTTCGTAAAAGTGGACAGGAGTCTCCACCGTTTGTCCATCCAATTGAAACTGCAGCGCAGACCCGGACTGATAAAACGCATTCGTCTTCAGGCCGAAGACATCGCTTAAGCGGCCGGGCAGCGGGCTGTCGAACCAGAGGCCATGCTCGTCGACCTTGGCGGAGTATGCGGTCATGAGGACGGTTCCGCCGTTGCGGACGTAGGCGCGGACAGCATCTGCACTGGCCACATCCATCACGTAATCGGCGGGGATGACTACGAGTTTGTAGTTGGAGAGGTCGGCGTGGCCGATGTTGATAATGGCCAGATCGATGTTGTCGTGGAAGAGGGGCTCGAATGCTGCCTGGACTTGTTCGGTGTAAGGAGTCTTGAAGTACTGGAGGGTGGTGTTGGACGGGCCGTTGGGGTGGGACGCGACGAAGGAATCGAATGAGTACGCGATAGCAACTTGAGGATGTGTATACCGAGGGAACCCGAAAGCGGAGAGTTGCCGGAATTCTGACGCAATGCGGGAAAATTCATCGAGCTTCCAGGACGGAGTGTTGTCGTGGTCGACCAGGCCGAAGAGCGCTTGCTCCTCTCCGCCGCGATGGCTGTTGAACGTCCAAGCCAAGGTACCCTGGGCGCCGATAAGAAGACCAAGATACGCGTACATGCGGCTACGGCCGGGTGTTCCGTAGTAGCCACCACCGCCAGCAGTGAATTCGTTGAACCAGATGGGGGTAGGCAGATCACCTTTGACTTGAAGTGCTCCGAACACCCCGCTCACCGGATCTCCGGGATAGAAGCCTTCCGCAGGATAGGAGACGTAAGACCTGAAGGTGCTGAGGTAGTCGAAGCCCTTGCGGGAGGCAGTGTCCCACAGATTGGAGATGGCAGGGAGTTGGGGAGCATTGCGGCGACGAATCGCATCAAGTTCCTGGAGACGAGCGACGGTGACATCTGACCAGTAGCGGTGCAAGTCCAGAAAACGCTCATCAGGACCGGGACCTTCTGCCAGAGGCAGGTCCACGTCCTCGAATTTGTTCAGTCGGCGTGACCAGCGCTGCGTTGCCCAGGCCTTGTTGAGTGCGTCGATGGTGATGTATTTTTTGCGCAGCCATGCGATGAAGCGCAGTCGATCGGCTTCGGAATAGGACATGAAGCCATTGCCGATTTCGTTGTCGTAGCCGATGGCGATGACGGCGGGGTGATGCGCATAGCGTTTCGTGAGAGCGTTGGCGAGGATGCCAACTTCCCGCACGTAATCGGGATCGCTGATGTTGTCCATGTAGCGCTCTGCAGGTGGAAGGCGCGTGCCATTCTGTGCAGTGATATCGACGCCAGAATAGGTGCGATGAAGCCAGATGGGCGCAGGCAGGCCCGGGATGTCAAGGATTACGCGGATTCCGGCGGCATGCATTTTGTCCATAATGCGATCGAACCAGGCGAACTCGAATTTGCCTTGTGCTGGTTCAAAGGAATCCCAGGAGAGGTCGCCCATGCGGACAACGTTGAATCCTGCGTGTTGCATGAGGGCGATGTCGCTGTCGATTTGAGAAGTTGAGCGGTCGACGGGCTGGTAGCAGGTTCCGACGAAGAGTTGACCGGGGCCCGGCCAGCCGTCGTGTACCGGGGATTGCTGCGCACATGAAAGAGCCGCGGAGAAAACAAGGATGCATAACAGAAAGGCGTTGGAGCTGCCCGACAAGTATGGAATAGCGCGATTCACGATGTGACCCTCTCAGACAAGGACGGCGGTTGGCGGCTCCTCACAGGAAGGATAAACGTCGTAGTTGCGTTGATGCCGCAGACAGAAAGTCTGAATTCATTTTGTAACTTTCTTCTCGCCTTCTTATTCAGAGTGTTGCCGGGAAAGACGGGCGTCTTCTTTGAGAAAAGCAATTGCAGGAACTTGTCGTTTTCTGGGGAATTTGTGGAGGCCAATGTGAGCACTGCAACTGAAGTGAAACGAATTGAGACGGTATCGGTGTTGGAGAAAACCGGCATTGCGGTCTCGCGATATGGATTGGCGATCATTTTGCTGCTGATCGGGCTGGCGAAGTTTACTCCGGAGGAGGCGGCGGGGATCCAGCCGCTGGTGGCACACAGTCCGTTGATGTCGTGGATGTACGCGGTGTTGTCGGTTCGCGGAGTGTCGAACCTGATCGGGTGCGTCGAACTGGTGATCGCGGTGCTGCTGGTATTGCGTCCGGTGTCGGCAAGACTTTCGTTTGCGGGGAGTGTGGGAGCGATAGTCACGTTTGTGTTGACGGGGAGCTTTTTGTTTTCAACTCCGGGAGCGTTTCAGTTGAGCGGCGGAATTTCAATCCTGGGTGCGGCGGGGCAGTTCCTGATCAAAGACCTGGCTTTGTTGGGGGCGGCGGTGTGGACTGCGGCGGAGGCACTGAAGGGTAGTGAACGTGCGTGCGATGCCCGCAGTTGATTGGCCCGTGAGACTCCACAGCCCAGCGAATTGATAGAGTCGGAGAGGCGGTTCAGCTGGGAGCTGGAGATGACTGAAAAGAAGACCGGAGTTTTAGCGGGGACGGATCGGCGGAGTTTTCTGAAGGGGTCGGCGCTGGCGGCGGTTGCGGCAGTGGTGGAGGCGCAGCCGGGCTTGGCCGCAACGGTGCATGCAGCCGGGACGGCGGGGCTGAATGATGATCCTGCACAGGGCGGCGCAAGTGCAGAGGCGGAGCGCTCAGTTGGTCTAGCGAACGTGCTGCAGGGAACGGATTCGACCTATGCGTTTTCGCGCGGGAATACGTTGCCGATCGCGGCGGTGCCGTTTGGGATGGCGCACTGGACGTTGCAGTCGGAGGCGCGGAGTCCGTGGATGTTTCAGCCGGGCGCGAGGCGGGTGCAGGGGTTTCGGTGTACGCATCAGTTGAGCCCGTGGCTTTCAGATTATGGGCAGGCGTTGTTTTTGCCGTTCTCGGGAGAGACGAAAACGGACCCGGGGGCGAGCAGTTCTTCGTGGCGGCCGGAAGATGCGGTGCTGCGGGCGTACTCGTTTAAGTTGCCGCTGATGCGGTACCAGGTGGACGCAGAGCTTGTGCCGACGACGCGGTGTGCGGTGATTGCGGCGGCGAATCGGAGCGGGCTGGCGTCAGGGTTTTTGATTGAGATTCCGAAAGGTGCGGAGCCGGTGGATCGCGATGAGGCGAAGCATACGGTTCGATTCAAGTCGACCATCAACGAGGGCGGAGTGCCGGCGGGATTTGCGACGTACTACGTGGTGCGATTTACAGAGGCGTGGTCTGCGCTGGATGTGAAGAATGCGGCGGGGCGGCTGACGATTGTGGCGCGCTTCGGAAATGCGAAGACGGTGGAGGCGGGGATTGCGACTTCGTTTATTTCGTTTGAGCAGGCGGAGAAGAATCTGGAGCGTGAACTCGGAGCGAAGCCGGTGGATCAGATTCGGGCGGAGTCGAAGGCGGAGTGGGCGAAACACTTCGAGCGAATGCAGGTCGAGGGCGGTACGGAGCGGCAGCAGCGGACTTTCTACTCGTGTTTGTATCGGGCGCTGCTGTTTCCTCGGACGTTTCATGAGCCGGACGATGCGGGCAAGCCGCAGCACTACAGCGCGTACAACGGCAAGGTCGAGCCGGGCGTGATGTACGCGGATCACGGGTACTGGGATGTGTATCGCGCGTGGTATCCGTGGATGTCGATCGTGTTTCCGGAGCGGCTTGGCGAGATCTTGCAGGCGTGGGTGAATGCGTATAAGGAGGGCGGATGGCTGCCGCAGTTTCCCGCGCCGGGGTATCGCGCGTGCATGACGGGAAGTTTGATCGATTCGCTGTTTGGCGAGGCGACGGCGAAGGGGATCAAGGGATTCGATCTGGCGGCGGCGTATGAGGGATTGAAAAAGCACGCAACGCAGCCGGGTGATCCGGAAAAGGGATATGGACGGCGTGGCGTTGAGGACTATCTGAAGCTGAGGTACTGCTCTGTCGATCATGTGGACCAGGCTGCGGCAGAGACAGTGGATGCAGCGTATGGCGATTTCTGCATTGCGCAGGTAGCGAAGGCCTTGGGGCACGACGATGATGCTGCGATGTTCATGAAGCGATCGCAGAACTGGAAGAACATCTTCGATCCGGGGACGGGGTTCTTTCGCGCTAAGCATGCGGATGGGTCGTGGCTGGAGCCGTTTGATGAAGTGCAGTGGGGGAATCCATATGTGGAGGGATCGGCGTGGCAGCACCGCTGGGACGCACCGCACGATATGAATGGGCTGTTCGCGGCAATGGGCGGGAAGGAGAAGGCAGCTGCGGTGCTCGAAAAGATGCTGACGATGGAGCCGGTGTTTCATGTGGGCGTGTACGGGCAGGAGATTCACGAGATGTCAGAGATGGCGGCGGTGAACTTCGGGCAATACGATCATGGGAACCAGCCGGTGCATCACGTGCTGTATCTATTTGCACTGGCGGGAAGGCCGGACCGGACGCAGTACTGGGTGAAGCGCGTAATGGACGAGTTGTATTCGCCGGAGTCGTTTGCGGGCGATGAGGACACGGGCGCGATGGCGGCGTGGTATTTGATGAGCGCGATGGGATTGTATGCGGTTTGTCCGGGCAAGGCGGAGTATGTGCTGGGACGGGCTTACTTTCCGGCGATGAGGGTGCAGGTTGGTGAAGGGAAGGTGCTGCGGATTGAGAATAAGAATGGCACGAATCCCAGGTCTCAGACTCGAGACCCTTCGGCGGGCTCAGGGCAAGCTCTGGGGCACCCAGCTGTGTTGAATGGGAAGAGAATTGATGGGCCGATTGTGGGGCACGCGGGCATTTCGGGGGGAGGACGGCTGGTGTTTGGATGAGGCCAGGCGCTATCAGGTTCTCCGGTCGAAAAGAAGCGGCTTACTTATTCAGTTCGACGATCTGTTTTGCCCAGTCTTCGCTTGCTCTGCGCAGCCAAATGACAGTGCTCTTATCTTCGTAGGTTGCGAAGATGTATGCGAACAAGACACGGTTCTTTGTGCGAATGTAAATTACGCTGAGGGCTTTCGTGAGCGAGTTCTGCGTGCCATCTGGAGCAGAAAATGAAACCTGCATCACGGTACCGAAGCCAGCAGTCTCTGGTGTGGAGAACAGGCACCCCAGCGACAAGGGTTGAGTGAATTGTCAAGTGAGCGTTGTCCAGATTAAGCTCTATCAGCTTTTGATTGAAGCTATTCTCGTTGTCCTTGGCGTAGCTGCTGACCGTCGTATTGAAGTTGGTTGCGGCACTTTCAATGATCTGCTTGAATCCGCTCTCGCCGATGTTGGCTGATTCATACTGCCGTGAGACAGCAACGACAGCGATTCGCGGTGGAGCCTTGATATCTTGCACATGAATTCCAGGCAGGTCAGCTGCATAGGCGAATCCGGCAATGAGACGGTTCGACGGAGGAACGAATTGGTCGAAGAAGTGTCTTTTTTCAGGTCGCAATTCGACCGCATTGCTCCACGGAATCGCGATGGCTATCTGAACTCCTCCTGCTTCGAAGGATGGAGAACCTTCTTTTGTCGTTTGAGCTGTGATTACAGAGCAGCAGGCAAACAGAAATCCAACGACAAGTGCGAGGGCAATTCTGAGGGGTTTCATGGGTCTCCAGTTGAGGGGAGTGTATCAAGAACCTGACTTTAAGCGAGGAAGCGGGGAAAACTCGCCACGCGAATTGGATTGAACGCGTTAATTTGGGCGTGATAGAGTAGGCAAACTTCTCCTGCTTTATTTTGGGTGCCTGCAGTTTTCCTATGATTTGAATCGAGTGATCTGGAGGTCTGTCGAATGGCTTCTGTGAGCCAGCAGGCGATTGCGCGTCCGATGCCGGGGATTCTGGGTCGAAATGGACTGATCGACCGCTACTTTTACTTTTTGCTTTCGCTGATCGTTGCCGTTGTGATCGTGGCCGGGTTCAGCAAGACGGTTGGTCCAGGGCTGATCCATGCGGCGCCTGCGAGGCCGGTTCTGCTGTGGATGCACGGAGCCGCGTTCTCAGCGTGGGTGGTATTTTTTATTTTGCAGTCGGGGCTGGTGCGGATACGGAAGGTGAGCTGGCATCGGGTGCTGGGATGGTTCGGGGCGGCACTGGCGGCTCTGATGGTGGTGCTGGGGTGCGTGGTTTCGGTGGTGATGTTTCGCTTTGATGCGCTGGTGCTGAAGCAGCCTGATCCTACGTTTCTCAGCATTACTTATTGGGATATGCTCGCGTTCGGAACGGCGGTGGGACTGGCGATCGTGTGGCGCGGCAAGCCGGAGTTGCATCGGCGACTGCTGGTGATTGGGACGTGTTGCCTGTTGGATGCGGGGTTCGGACGGTTCCAATACATCTTTGATCACAATCTGTTGTTCTGGTGCCTCGATGGAGTGATCCTGCTGGGGGTGTCGCGAGATCTGCTGGTGGATCGGCGAGTGCACAAGGTGTACCTGTATGCGCTGCCGGTGCTGGTGGTGGGGCAGAATGTGGTCATTTATCTGTGGAGAGCTCGGCCGGGGTGGTGGATGGAGATGTGCAAAGAGACGCTGGGGATTTAGCAGGTGGGAGATTGAATGCACTGAGGGATCCCAGGTGCAGGAGCACAACCTGGGATACTCTCATTGCAGCGAGAAGGCTCGCTCTTACTGGTTGAAGTTCACAACTGCGGTCCCGCAACCGACCTTTTCTATCCAGACGTTCTGCACGCCAGGCGTATCGGGATCGAGATCATGGCTGGATACGATCATCTTGCCTGTGAACGACTCATCGTTGCCATCGCCAGCGCGATAGAAGTCGGCGAGTAGCACGACGGTATCCGGAGTTATGTTTCCTGGTGACGTGTTGGCGGTCTTTAACGGCTCACTTGCTGCTCCCGTGCATTTGAACGTCGTGGAAGCAAGCAAAGTTGCTGTATCCCAGCGAACGCCCTGGCCGGATTGGCATCCGGTGAGTGGACCCTGATTTACGTCTTCGGTGCAGCGAAAGCCGCCCGCCGATTTAACAAACCCGGTTGCCAGATTGAAGGCGCCCCCGCCGGTCAGTCGGGCAGCGCCGGTTGGAAAGCCCGAGATATTGGTGCTGTTGAAGCCGAAAGCATTGTTACCGCGAGCAGTTTGCGCAGATGCGGAAGGGACAAGCAGAAGTGAAGCGGGGAGAAGAAAGGCGATGGCCAGAGCGCTCGTCGCCAACTTCATGAACTTTATCGTTGTCGTATGCAATTGAGGGAAGTTATCGTTCACGGTTTTTTCCTATTCTTCAGTTTGTTGTTGGTTCGTCTTGCGAAGCAGTGAAGTGAAATCCCTCACAAGAAGCGGTGATGCTGCAAATAGCCGCACATCAAAACTGGTTTGTCCTGGTGTACGGCCCCTGTCTCGACTGCATTGGATTTGTCTCGACATGCTGGATTACAGCACCGCTGCGGCTTCTACTCGTCACCCTCTTGTCAAACAATGGTCAAGATGTGAGTGCGCCACCTATCTCATTCGTGTTGATCTGCATTGCTTGGATGGTGACTTTGGCGTGACACGCCGATGACAAGAAGATGGTCAAGGAGTCCTAAGCTTGACCAAGGTCGATGGCAAGTGGTTCTGACCAAGTCCATGCGCAACTTCGCTTGACCATGGATGCTCGGGAAGAGAACTCGAACATCGAATTCTGTTCCGAGCTCTATGGAGGCAACAAGTGAAATTGTCACGGTTATTTTTGCTATCGGCGATGTTCGCGGGAATCGCTTTGATTTCCCAATCAGCTACTGCGTGGGCAGGCGAGTTCGTCGTGATCCAACAAGATAACGGTACGAGTGTTCGTGCCTTTGTCTCTGGACCAGAAGGCGCCAGCTTCGGGGTCTTGGTGGTTCACGATTATTTTGGGATCTCCGATGCCACAAAGGAATCCGTTGAAAGGCTCGGCACACGCGGATATCGCGCGATGGCGATTGATCTGTATGGCGGGAAGTCCGCAAGCACGCATGAAGAGGCCGTCAAGCTAATGCAGGCGCTGGATCCAAAGCTGACAGAGAAGGTGCTGCAGGCGGGGCTAGATCAGTTGAAAAGGCCGGGACGAAAGATTGCAACCGTTGGGTTCAGCATGGGCGGCCAGCCATCGCTGCTTGCGAATCTGAACGATCCGGATGCAGTAAGCGCAAGTGTGATCGTATACGGATTCGGTTTCGACAAGCTGGAGACGAGCCGGCTGGAGAGACTGAAGAGCCCTGTGCTGGTGATCAGTGGCGCCGAGGACGCGGGAGCAGTTGATGCTGCCAGCGGGTTTATGACGAACATGAAGACGGCGAAGCGGCAATGCGAATTGTTCATCTACCCGGGCGTTGATCATGGATACGCGCAGCCGCTGTTCAACGGGGGGAAGAACTTCAGCCCTGAGGCTGTGCGGGTAAGCTGGCTGGTTATCGATGATTTTCTGGACAGCCACCTGAGGCACTGATCGCGGGTTATAGCTCGGTTTGATTAGTTTGAGGACCTGCATACGCGCGGTGACCAGTTCATTCATTTTGTTGAACAAAACAAGATCAGCATCCGGAATTCGGTGTATTCTGCTTTGAAATCCTGAGTACATCGAGCTTCCCCGATGAGAATGTTGCTGTGGTTGCTGATCGTGCTGATCGCTGCGCCGGTGCGGGCGCAGACGGCATCAAGTCCTCAAACACCCTCCAGTCAAGAGCCGTCGTCGCCGCAGCAGCGCGGCGGCGACGATCTCGTCGCGCTTGAGCAATCCTTTTTAAATGCGGTGGTTTCGGCAAAGCCGGATGCAGTCGGTGAGTTTCTCTCCGCAGATTTCGTGAGCGTCGCGGGAAAGATCCACAATCGGGTTGAGAGCCTTGAGCTGGTCAAGCGCGAACAGCAGCAGTGCGCGAGCCAGCCGATGACCGTCTTGAATCCGCAGGTATCCAAGTTGTCAAAGGATGTTGCGTTGATCGTCTATCGGACGAAGGTGATCGGGACTTGCGGCCTTCGCAAGGCGAATCTGGATCTGAATTCGAGCTCGGTGTGGGTGCACCGAGATGGAAAGTGGCAGATGCAGATGCATACCGAGCAGACTTTGGCGGGGTTCTCCGTGCAGTCGGGCGAGAAAGCTTCAGCGAATGAAGAGCAGGGACCGCAATGAATCGACGAGCGATTGTATGGTTTTTGATACTGGGCGCATTGTCGTTGCTGTGGACGAGCGCGCAGGGCTCTGCTCAAAACAGTCCGCATCCGCAGGCGGCGCATCCTGCTTCGCAGGAAGCCCAGGTGATTGCAGCGGAGACGGCTCTGATGAGAAGTGAGTCAGGCGCGAATTATGCGGCGCTCAAAGCGATGCTTGCGCCGGACTTTATGGAAGCGGACCGGGCGATATTGAACCGGGATCAGCTTGTGGAGATGGTTCGTGTGGCGCATTCAGTTCCCTGCAAGTTCGGAACGACGTCGGTCGAACACCCGCTTGTGACGATCCTTGAGGCGGGGATCGCGACGATTGCTTACCATGCGTCGCAAAGCCTGACGTGCGGGCAGCATGTGATGACCGCCGAGGGGAACATCTCGTCGGTGTGGGTTCTCATCGCAGGGCATTGGCGAACGAGATTGCATTCGGAAATTATTGTGAATGCGAAGTGATGAGTTGGGATTGATGGTCGAGCGGTGGCGGGCCGTCGGAGAAGAGTGAATCGCTGAGTGCTGAACACTCGCACGAATTTCGGAAAGCAGATCCTTCGCTTACCACCCCCACGCTGAAGAATACGCGTGGGGCCCCGTGCGCTCAGGATGACAGTTCATAGATAGCTGAAAGGGGAAAAGGCGGACCAGATGGTCCGCCTCTTTGTTGGTGGTTAGAACAGCTGTTATGCCTTCGCGAGGGCCGGGCTTGCCTGTCCGAGCTTCTCGGCAACGAGTTCGTGGGCGTGGGCGAGGAACTCCTCGGTTTTGATTTTGCCAGCGTCTACGTCAGCGAGGACTGCCTTTTGTGCGAGGTATTCCTTGTTGACGATGCCGGCTTTGGACTGGAGCATGCGCCATGCCTTGCGGCGTTCGACGCAGAACATGACCAGCTGGCGCGAGAGCGCACGATACTCAATCTTTCCGTTCTCTTCGTACTTGATGTAGACGCCGAAGTCGGGAATGAAGGAGCGGTGCTCGGGCAACAGATAGCGACGGTAGACGACATCCTGCTGCGTGATGCGCACCAGCATGTTGTCGAGATGGATGAGCTTCTCCGCCTGCTCAGGCTTGATCTTCTTGAGGTGGTTGCGGAAGCGAGCTTCCGTTGTGCACCAGTGAGCGACGGTGTAGCGCATGGTTTCGCCGGTGGACTTGAGCTTGGTCTCGTACCAGTCGAGTTCCTTGCTCGGGTTGCCGGTGA
>Ga0157369_10002762_pt1 | contig 20955 bp, 15 predicted proteins | sample C25metaG_FD_113461 | JGI IMG/M metagenome (GOLD analysis project Ga0157369, IMG submission 113461) | Corn rhizosphere microbial communities from Kellogg Biological Station, Michigan, USA - C2-5 metaG | ecosystem: Host-associated > Plants > Roots > Rhizosphere > Soil | place: USA: Michigan...
AGCCGTTTTCATCCAGATTGCCCTTCGCGTGCCGCCGGAGTTCTCCTCCGGGGAGGCCCAGAGACTAGTCGCGGCGCGAAGAGCGATCGGAGCAGTCGTTGCTCCGGCTGTGGTCGTTCGAGTGTCCGCCGTTCGAGCAACCGCTCTGCCAGCTCACGTCCGAGCCGCCGCTGTGGTTGTTCGAGTCGTGGGTGGTCGGGCCCTGGTTGTCTGAGCTGTCGCTCTCACGATCGCCGGCCTGGTCAGTGTGGGCGTCGCCTTGCTCCCCCTGATCTCTCTGGCCGTTGCCGGCCACGCTGCTCGTGTCGTTCGCGGGCGGAGTCGCGATCCCAACCGAGCAGAGCGTCGCGACGACGGTTCCCGTGCCTGCGTGACCTGGGTTTCCGGCGTAGCCGGCATCCGTCTTGACGATCACGACGCTGGTCGTGGTACCGGAGATCGCGGAGCCCGATTTGCCGGCCGAACTCGTCACGATCACCGCCATGTAGGCAGGAATCGATCCGGGCGGAGGCGAGCTGTTGCCGGGATCCGTGCTCCAGTTGACGCCACACTGCGGAGTGCCCGGCGCAATGGCAAAGCCCTTGAAGGCGCTCGGCGCCGAGCCGCCGCTGACGATGTTCTGCTTGCTCCACTGGGCGCCCCAGAAGGTGACGCTGCCCGAGGCGCTGCCGTCGCCGACGACGAAGGAGCCGCCCCCGGGCGCGGTCCCGTAGAGCAGGACGCTCTTCGTGTCGCTCGAAGCCAGGTAGGAGGAGTCGCCGGCAAAAGCTGCCCTGGTGGCCGTCGGGCCGAGCGTTGCCGGCGCGGCGACGGTGCAGGTCGCGACACCCGACGAGCTCGTGATTGCGGTGCAGGTCGCCGAGCCGAGCGAGAGCGTCAGCGTCTTACCCACGAGTGGAGTCGCGCCGACAAGCAGCTTCCCGGTGAGCGCGATCGTGCCGGTCGCAAGCAGGTTGCCGGAGAGGCCGTCGACCGCAATCGTTGCCCGGGGCGACGTCGTGACGGTGGCGCTCCCGGTCCCGGTGCTCGCGCCGTAGAACGCGTCACCTGCGAAGACGGCCGAGGTCGCATAGCTGCCGGCGGCCTGCGAGAGCGCGATCGTGCAGGTCGCAACCCCGCTCCCGTTGGTCGTGGCGACGCAGTTCTGCGTGCCCAACCAGAGCTCGAGCGACTTGCCGGAGACAGGACTGGTGCCGGCGAACAGGGTGCCGGACAGCGTCACGCTGCTCCCTGCCGCAACCGGGCTCGGCACCGCGATCGTGGCGGTGGTCGCGCGGAGCGTCACGGTAACGGGCGCCGAATCGGTGCTGGCGGCGTAGGCCGCGTCACCGCCGAAGCTCGCGACGGCGGGGTAGACGCCGCTCCCTTGCGATGCCGTGAAGAGGCATGAGAGGACGCCGGTCGCGCCGGTCGTCGCGGTGCAGGTCTGTCCGGCAAACGCCAGGGTCAGCGTCCGGCCGGCGATCGGCGCCAAACCGTCAAGCAGCGTCCCCGTGACCGTGATCGTGTTGCCGCTCACAACGGTTCCGGCGACGCTGAGCTGCAGCGTCGAGGGCCGGAGCGCGACGACCACGGTTCCGTAACCGGCGCTCGCCTTGTAGGTGCTGTCGCCCGCGAAGCTCGCCGAGGTCGCGTACGTGCCGGCGGGGGCGGTGACCGTGACGGTGCAGGTCGCGACACCGCTCGCGTTGGTGGCTCCGGTCGTGCAAGCGTTGGAGCCGAGTGCGAGCGTCAGCGTCTTGCCGGCGATCGGGGTCGTGCCGTCGAGGAGGGTGCCGGTCAGTGTGGCCGTGTTGCCGATCGTCAGCGGGCCGCTGACCGCGATCTGGACGGTGGTCGTGCGCGGGCCGGGCGCGGCGGTCACCGAGATGCTGCCGGTGGCGGCGCTCGGCGAGTACGTCGTGTCGCCGGCGAAGCTCGCGGTCGTCGTGTAGGTGCCCGCCGGCTGCGTGACGACGAGCGCGCAGGACGCGACGCCGCTGGCGTTCGTCGTCGCGCTACAGGTCTGCGCGCCCAGCGTCAGCGTGACCGTCTTGCCGGCGATGGCCGACGAGCCATCGAGCAGCGTGCCGGTCAGCGTGACGCTGCTCCCGTTCTGGACGCTCGCAGGAGCGCTCACGCTGAGCGCGGTCGGCCGCGTCGCGACGAGGGCCGTGCCCGCGTCGCTGCTCGCGGAGTAGTAGGAGTCGCCGGGGAAGCTCGCGCTGGTGGCGTAGCTGCCGACCGCCAGCGAGGCGGTGACGACGCAGGTGGCGACGCCGCTCGCGTTGGTGACGGCGGTGCAAGTGAGCGCGCCGAGCTTCAAGGCGACGGTGCGACCGGCGAGCGGCGAGGAGCCGTCGAGCAGCGTCGCGCTGAGCGCAACGTTGCTGCCGGTGACGACGGTGCCGACCGCGCTCAGGTGCACGTTCGAGGGGCGGATGGTGACGGTGGCGATGCCCGAAGCGCTGCTCGACGTGTAGAGCGCGTCGCCCGCGAAGTCGCCGGTCGTCGTGTAGCTGCCGGCGGGCTGTGTGACGGTGAACGAGCAGGTTGCAACGCCGCTCGCATTGGTGACTGCGGTGCAGGTCTGCGAGCCGAGCGTCAGCGTGATCGTCTCGCCGGCGACCGGGATCGAGCCCGCGAGCAGTGTCGCGGCCAGCGTCGCGGTGTCGCCGTAGCGCGTCGGAGTCCTCGCTGCGAGCTGCAGGGTGGTCACCTGAGCCGTGACCGTCGCGCTGCCTGTGTCGTTGCTCGCGGAGTAGTAGCCGTCGCCGGCGAAGCTCGCCGCCGTGGGATAGCTACCGGGTGCGGCCGAGACGGGAACCGTGCAGGAGGCGACGCCGCTCGCGTCGGTCGTCGCGGTGCAGGTCTGCGCACCGAAGGAGAGCGTGAGTGTCTTGGCTGCGATCGGGCTGGCGCCGTCGAGCATCGTGGCGCTGAGCATCAGATTGCTGCCGGACTGAACCGGGCCGGTGGCTGCGATGTGCACGGTCGTCGGCCGCGGGGACACGGTGAAGGCACCGTTCGCGGTAGACCGCGCGAACGACGAATCGCCGGCGAAGCTCGCGGTCGCGGTGTACGCGCCCGACGGGTCCGTGACGTTGACCGGGCAGGACGCGGCGCCGGTCGAGTCGGTGACGGCGGTGCAGTGCTGCGAGCCGAGCGTCAGCGTCACCGTCTTCCCGGCCACCGGCGCGCCACCACTCGTCGCGACGAGCGAAGCCGAGAGGATCGCGGTGCTGCCGTAGACGGCGTTCGTGTCGCCGGTGTAGACGAGCGTCGAGCCGGCCGGCGGAGCGAACACCGTGAGCTGGGTGATGCCCGACGAGCCGTTGTAGAGGTCACTGATGTCGCCGATGTACGACGCCTTCAGGTCGTAGCTGCCGGCGATCCAGCCCGACACGGTGATCGAGGCGTCGCCGTTGGCGTCGATCATTGCCTGCCCGATGTAGACGTCGGTGGCCCCGACCGAGTTGTAGAAGATGACGTTGCCGTCGGGCGGCGCGGTCGGCGTCCCCGTCTGGACGACGTGTGCGTTCAGCGTCACTGCGCTGCCGGCCACGATGCTGTTCGGGCTCGGCACGACGGTCGTCGTCGTGTTGACCTTGGGGCTGACCCCCGCCGCAACGACGAGGTTGTAGGTGCCGGACGCCGGCTTGTCGACGATGTCGCCGACGTAGGACGCGTTGAGCACGTGCGTCCCTGCAGCGAAGCCGCCGTGGGTCAGGGTCGCAACCCCGTTGATCAGTGCCGCGGTGCCCAGCAGAACCCCGTTGTCGTCGAACGTGACGACGCCGGTGGGGGTGCCGGTGCCTCCGTCGTTCTGAGTCACGGTGGCGGTGAAGGTGGGTGTGTCGCCGACGTTGATCGCCGCCGGGTTGCTCGTCAGGATCAACGTCGTGTTGTGGACGGCTGCGCCGCCGACGGTGAGGCTGACGGCCGGCGATGTCGCGGGAGGAGCGAGGCCGCCGGCCAGGTAGGCGGCGGAAACGGTGAACACCCCGGCCGGGAACGAGTGCAAGGTGACCGAGACGGCCCAGTCGGTCGCATTCACCTGGGTGAGGCTGAACTGGGAGTGCCCCGAGTCGTCCTGAACCGTGACGTTCCCCGCGCTGTCGATCCGCGTGAACTTCACGTAGCTCGTCGGACCGGGCCCGCCGGAGGGGAAGCTGACCGTTGCGGTCAGCGTGACCGCGTCGCCCACGGCAACCGACGACGGGCTTGCCGTCATCGTCACGGTCGGGATCGCGGCGCCGGCGCTCCCGGCCCAGACCGCTACGAGGACGGCCGCGCACGGCACGGCCACCATGATTTTGGCCGTGCGACGCCAGCGCCGCAGTGGTGGTTTGCTTCTTGCCACAGAGAAACCGCTGTCGACTCTACGTAGGAAACAGCACGAAAGACAAGGTTTGGAAGGTTTTCCAGACCGGATTCATACGTTGGCCGTCACGGGCGAGCCTTCCAGGTCAAATCGATCGTTGCGGCCATGCCCTGAACCGCGTTGCCGGCCGTTGTCGGCAGGTAGAGCTCGATCGTGTACTTGATCGTCTGCCCGGCGGCGAGCGTGGCCAGATCGTTGTCGCCGGCCGTCCACCAGAGCAGATCCGGCAGCGGGCTGGGGGCGGCGGTGCCGGTCTCCCAGACGCCCATCTGCAGGTCGTTCCAGAGCGCGTTGGTCGTACCGTTGGCCCGCAGTGAGAGCGTGAACGGTGCGCCCGAGTCGTTGCGGAGCGTCATCACCTCGGAGCGCGAGTCGCCCGGCGCCACGTTGACGACGTAGATCCGGCACGACGAGTGGTCGCTCGTGATGGTCAGGCCGACGGTGCCGCACGACGTCGGAGTCGAACCGCCGCCACCGCCGGAAGTCGTCGTCGTTCCGGCCGTGGTGGTCGGCGTCGTCGTGGGGGTCGTCGTCGGAGTCGTGGTGGGCGTGGTCGTGGGAGTTGTCGTCGGCGGACGCGGCGTCGTCCGCGGCCGGGTCGTCGTGCCACCGCCCGTCGACCCTGGCTCGCCCCGCGCCGTGGTCGTGCCGCCGCCCGCCGACCCGGTACTCGTCCCGCCGCCGGTGGTCACCGGGACGGTGGTCGTCGTCGGAGGGAGCCCGCCGAAGCCCTGGTTAGGCGGCGGGACGGAGTTCGTGTTGCTCGGCGTCGACGACTGCACGGGTACGCCGAGCCCGGGCACGACCGTTCGGCCGTTGTCGGGCGGCGTAAACGCGTCGGCCCCGCCGACGAACGCGAAGCTCGTGATCTGCCCACTGGCCGCTTCCGCATACTGCGGGATCTGGCTCGAGTGGTGCGTGGTACCGACGACCGAACGGCCGCCGCCGCCGGTGTAGGCGGACTGGCCGACGGGCGCGGGCAGGAAGCCGCCGAGGTCGCCCACGAGTTGGAAGTCGAGAAACCGCTGGTCGGCCACCGAGGCCTTGATCACGTCCTCGCCGAGTGGCGGCAGCTGCGCGACCGAGCCGGAGACAGCTCGGATCGGGTTGATGTAGTCGAGGTGAACGCTCACGAGCACCGGGTTCGGCCGGGCGACCGGCGGTGCCGCGCGGGCGACTGCGGGCCCGCCGAGGCACAGTGCTGCTATGAGCACGACGATGAGGCGGCCACGCGTCACTGGCGCCGCTTTGCGAAGCGGATCCAGAAGCTCCAGAGGATCAGCATCGTGCAGAGCAGCCCGAGCGCCGCGTAGATCGTCACGGCCCGGCCGGTGACCGGGCTGTTGTCGTGGAGCGACGCCCCGAGCACCGCGTCGGCCTGGTGGTCGAGGATCAGCCGCCCGAGCGCCTCGCGCTGGGCGCCGTGCACGTAGCGCAGCTCGATTGCCCCGCCGCCCATGAGCGTCTTGGCCGTGTCGGGAGGCACTGCCCTGGGCTGGAAGAGCGCCGTGGTCGCGATCGGCGTGCCGCGCACGTCGTAGGCGGTCAGGTCGGTCCCGACCTGTTGCGAGAGGCGGCCGAGTGCATCGGCGAGCGGTGTCATCACCAGCACGACACCCGCCGGTGTCGAGCCGTTCAGCACCGGCCCGATCGTCAGGATCGTCGGGCCGCTCTTGAAGATCACGAGCTCGGTGAACCGTCCTCCGCGGTCGCCGTTGCGCGTTCTCAACGATTCGGCAATCGCCGCCAGACCGGCCCGGCTCGCGACGGGCGAGGGCGCGCCTTTCGAGCGCACTGCGAACTCGACCCGCCCGTCGGGCAGCACGACGTCGACCATCGGCACGTTCGAGTTGGCGTGCAGCGGCGCGACCAACCGGTTGAGGGAAGCCGGGTCGCGCGCCGCCATCGCCTGGCCGACTCCCTCCGTGTACGAGATCGCACGCAGCGCCGAGAGCTGTTCGCCCTCGAGGTTGACGAGCGCGGCATCGGCGCCCGCGCCGGCGGAGACCAGGCGCGCGTCGAGGTTGCTGCGAACGCCCTCGGTCGCGCGCTGCCCGGCCCAGGTGACGCCGAGCACGGCGACGAGCAGACCAAACGCCAGATGCACCCAGCGCTGCTGGTACCAGCGGGTCGGGCGCTCTTCGGGCCTCACTCGTGGTGGTTCGTAGGCGACGGCCAAACGGTCGTCAATTCTCAAGGGAGTGTCGTAGTCGTAGGCTGGCAGGCGGAGACGGCCCTGGCGCAGAGGACAGCCTGGGGGGTGAGCGACGATTTCACGCTGGTACCCGAGCTGGTCGGGCCGGTGAACGTGGACGTCCCGGAAAAGCTTGTGCCAGGAGTTCCACCTCCTGATCCCCCCAGCGTGATCGTGAGGGTAAACGGCGCGGATGCCGTAGTGACGTACCCCGAGGACGTGAAGTTCTTGTTCGCACCAACGGTTGCCCCGCTGATCACGCCGATGTTGACCCCGACAGTGTTGCTGCAACCGCCGGTCGCTCCGATTCTGATCCCGCCCGTCGTCCGCGCGCACACGGTGATCGTTCCCGACGCCGCGAGATTCGTCTGCTGGTTGAACGTGATCGTGAGCTTGTCGCCGTTGGTCAGCGTCCCGGGAGTCAGAGGGGCCGACGCATCGGTCCAGGCGATCGATTTCGCGACGAGGCCAAGCTGCACTGACTTGACGGCCGATGCAGTCCACGATGTTGCCGAGGTGCTGACAAGCTGATAGCAGAACCAGTTGCCGTTGTTGGTCGTCGTCCCTCTGTTTGTGTCGGTGTACGTCGCGGTCGCTGCCGACATCGCCGAGCCGATCGCGGAGTACGTCACGCCGGTACAGCTTGAGGTGTTGCCGTTGTCGACGCCGTAGAGCTGTTGCCCCGTAACGGGGCCGTGCGTCCCGGGTGTCCAGGTGAGGCCGATGTCGTAGCCCGAAGGCGTCGGCGTCAGTGACGCGGGCGGATCGATCCACCCTCCGGCGAAGGTTGAGTTCGCATTCTGCGTCTCGGCGCTGAAGATCGCGAAGGTGCTGCCGATCAGCCCGCTCGAGAGCAGGACGACCAGGAACGTGCCGAGGACGAAGGCGGTGGCGGCCCGCCGCAAGGGCCGCCACCTCATGCCGTCGGACCTCTCATGCGACCGCGTCTCCCTTGCCGCGGTCGCGCCAGATCTCGAAGATCGTGATGCCGCCCAGCGCGAGCGCCGGGATCAAGAGCAGCAAGAGCCGCGCGGTTGTCGACTGCAAATCGGCGAGCACGTAACCGAGTTGCGGCACGTGGAACTTGGCCACCCAGCCGGTGCCGACAGCGGGCACCTGCCAGTCGTCGGGCGAGCCGTTCGCATCGCCCTTGGTCGTGAAGTACTTGCCGTTCGCGCCGTTCGTGATCTTGAAGACGCGGTGCGTCACCTTCTCGGACGAGTCGCCCGGCTTGCTGAACACGATGATGTCGCCGACCTTGACCTTGTCGGCGGCGCGCTTCCCGTAGAAGACGACCGACCCGGTGGGGATCTTCGGCGCCATCGAGCCCGACCGGACGACCAGCGCCTGGTACGGAAGGATGCGCGGACCGACCGTGATCGCGAGCAACCCGAGGACGACCACCGTGACGGCGGCCAGCACCAGCCAGGTGAGCAGCCGCCATGCCCAGCTCAACGTGCCCCGTTTGGGGGTCGGCGCACTTGCAGCAGCCGGTTGCGGCTCCGGTGCTGTCGGCGTCGATTCGGTTTCCATGTCCAAATCCATACCCCTCTGCTTCTCTGCGGTCAATTGCGCCACGAACGTGCCTACGTCTCGATGTGCCAGTTGAGCGTGAATACGGCCGCTTCGCCCTGGAGCGTATTGCTTGCGCCGGTGGGCAACTGGACGATGACCTGGAAGTAGCGGGTCGCCGCATGCACGGGCCCGCTTGGGTACCCGAGGCTGAGGTTGTAGGGATTGGCCGGCGGAGCGTTGGTGGAGAAGTAGTTCAGCGTCCCCGCGCTCACAGTGCACGCTCCCGCCGAGTAGTCGGGGTACCAGCAGAAGGTGGGATTCCAGGACGAATCGGTCTCCTGGAGCGCGAAGTTGTCGCCGGCCGCGTCGCAGGGGTTGCCGCCGCCGGGTGCCGGCGCCCCCGGGGTGGCCGCCACGGCGCAGGGGCTCATCGCAATCGAAAGCGTGCCGACATCGAGGGAGCCGTCGTCCTTGATCTTCACCTTCGCCGTGACCGGAGTGCCCGGGTAGTTGAGCGTCGCGGAGGTGAAGAGGGCATCGCAGCCGGGGTTCGTGTTGCCGGTGCTGCCTGCCCCGTACGAGAAGCAGGCGCTGCCGCTGTTGACCGTATTGCTCAGGGTGAGCGTCCCGGAGGAGGCGGTGTTGAGCACGTTGGTCGATTCGGTGTTCATCAATGCATAGGTGCTGGCTGCGGTCAGCGAGCTGAGCGCGCCGACCACGAGCAACGACATGAGGATCTTCTTCGTCCGCCAGGTCGGCGAGTTACGGCCCGCTGCGCGACGAACGCGGCGGTAGACGCCAGGGCCGCTCATCACTGGTCGAGGTGCCAGGTGATGCCAAACGTCGACGACAGACCCTGCAGCGGGTTCTGGTTCGTGCCGGACGGCGCGGACATGTAGACGCCCAGCTGGAACGTGCGCGTCGACGTGGCGCTGCTGGCGTTGCCGAGCTGAACCGGGTTGGTCGTGCTGACGGTGCCGTTGGCCGTCACCGGGTAGAGCGAGATCTTGCCGAGCGTTCCGTTGTGAGCGGTGTCGAAGTTCGAGATCGTGTCGGTCGTGTCGCTGTTCAGTGCGCCCTGGGCCGTCGAGTCGGTGATCGTCGCCGCGGTCGTGTAGGAGTTGGCGAGCGTGCCGGAGACGGTCAGCGAGCTGGCGCCGAAGTAGGCGTCGCCGCCCGCGCTCTCCGTGAGCGTGTCGGTCTTCGACCCCTCGGTGATCACGAGCGTGTCGCCCGCGGCGACGTTGCCGTTCAACGCGCCAACCGGCAGGCTGGTGCTCGACTTGACGCCCGAGCTGACGGCGCCCGTCGGGTTGACAGAGATCGGGGCGGCGCACATGCCGTTCGCCGTCTCCGGGCTCGAGCCCTTGCCGGCCCAGCAGTAGTACTTGCCGCCGGTCGTTTCCTGCACGTACAGCAGCAGAGCACTGCAGTAGGGATTGCCGGTGAGCGGGTTGAAGTTGAGGTCGGTGCCCTGGCTCGAACCGGCTGTGCCACCGACGGTCGTCTTGGCGTCGTAGCAGTTGTTGTTCGTCTTCGAGATGTCGACGAAGGTGGTCGTGCCGCTGGGATAGGAGGCGTTGGCCGCCTGCGCGGTGACGCTGATCGACGTCGCGCCCGGGCTCGCGCCGGCACTCGCGATGTACGTCTGCGTGTTCACGCCGGACATGAGCACGATCGAGTCGCCGGCACTGATCGTCCCCTGCAAGGCGGCGATCGTGAAGCTCGAGTAGCTCGTGCCGCTCGTCAGCGGGGCGCCCAGGGTGTTGTTGGGAAGGCTGTTGCCGCTCGTGTCGGTGACGGTCGAGCCGATCGGGTAGGCAAAGTTGGCGTTCTGTGCGGTGACGGGGATGGCGGTCGCCGCGCCGGCAACGGCGGCGCCGGCGACGAACGTCTGCGTATGCGGGCCGTACGTGACGAGGATCGAGTCGCCCGAGTTGATGCTGCCCTGCAGCGCGGCGATCGGGAGGCTGGTGATACTGGCCCCGCCGGTGAGCGCGGCGCTGAGCGAGCTCCCCACCGCTGCGGCGAACATGTAGAAGTGCGACGCGTCGATGCTGCCGGTGTTCTGGATCGTGATCTTGGCGGTCGCCAGCGGCGAGGGGACGCCGGGTGCGAGGTTGGTGAGCGTCAGGGCCGACGCGCACGAGGGGTTGACGTTGTTGGCCGAAGCTGCGCCAGCGCTCGCGCACACCGTGCCCGAGTTGACCTGATCGCTCATCGTCAACGTGCCCGAGGCGATCGTGCTGCCCGGGTTCGTCGTCTCGGCGCTGAATGAGGCGAAGGTGCCGCCGCCTCCGAAGTAGGCGACGGCACCGATCACCATCAGGCCGAGCAGGAGCGATTTCAGCTTGACCATGTGTTACGTGACTCCGTTGGCGATGGGCCGGTGGATTAGGCCTGGTCGAGGTGCCAGAGGAGGTCGAACGTCGCCTTGCGGTTCTGGTACGTGTTGTCGAGTGAGCTTGACGTCTGCTTGACGGCGACCAGGAAGTACCGGCTCTTACCTGCAGACAGGTTCGTGCCGGTGTTGCTGTTGATGCCGGAAGCAAGCGTCAGGGCAGTCGGGCTGGCCGGGATGCTGGCGAGTGCCGTGCCCGAGCCGATGATGCAGCCGAGCCCTGCCGACCCGCCGGTGGTGCCGTAGGCGCAGCCTTCGGCCGGCGTGCTGCCGTGGTTGAAGCTCGAGTCGGTCTCGACAACCGACAGCTTCAGGTCGGTGCAGAGATCGCCGGCAGGCGTGAACTCGGGACCCGAGACAGTCGCCGACGTCGTGTACGAGAAGTTCGCGTCCTGTGCCTGGACGTTCACCGTGGTAGCGCCAACGGCCACGGCGGACGACGCGATGAAGGTCTGGCTGTGGCTTCCTTCCTTGACGACGATCGGATCGCCGATCGCGTAGCCACCGCCGGTCAGCCCAGCAAAGGAAAGCGACGTGACTGAGTTGCCCAGGGTCAACGCGGTGGTCAATCCGGAGGACTCACCCTCGTTGAACGTCGTCGAGCAGGCGCTCGGAACGTCGAACTTGATGCCGTTGGCACCGAGCGTGCCGGCGTTCGTGAGCGTCAGCTTGGCGTACTGCGTGCTCGTGGCATCCGTGATCGTGGTCGTCGTTGCCGGGAACGCAAAGTTCGGCGTCTTCGAGACGACTGCGATCGACGTGGCCGATGGGTCAGCACCGGCGGCCGCGGTGAATGTGTCCGTGTGGCCCGCCCCGTCGCTCAGCGTGAGCGTGTCGCCGTAGTCGATCGACCCGCCGGTCAGGCCCGTGAAGGCGAGCGTCGTGGTCGCCGTGAGAGTCAACGGAGTCGTCAGCGTCCCGGTGACCGAGGTGACAGGCCCGACCTTGAAGAGGGTGTCGCACCCATTGGTGGACAGGTTGTTCAGGTTGCCGGAGTCGGCAGCCGACGTGCAGGTGGTCGTTCCACCGTTGTCGTTCAGCACCAGGGTCCCGGTGGCAAAGTAGTTGCCGGTGTTCGACACCTCGGCGTTGAACGAGGCGAACGTGCCGCTCGAGCTGCCGCCGACGATCGCGATCAAGCCCGCGACCGTGAGCAGCATCAAATACTGCTTCGTGCGGTTCTTCTTCGGTTTACTCGACATTGCTGATTTCGCTCCTTTTTGGCGGGACACAGGAACGCCCTGGTACTCCCGGTGGCTCGACCCGGCTCGAAAGCAGCCAGCGCCCGTGTTCGGGTCGCTCAGACTTCGTCAGTTCGCCGGGCATCACTCATCAATCCGCAGGTGCCGGCCACGCTTGGTGACCGGCGATGGTGCGCCATCCGCAGGGAGGCACTTCGGTGTCTACCAAAGCCCCGGCCAGCAACGGGCGAAAGGGTGACATCTCCTACCGCATTCTTACCGTGTTCCTACGCCGAGAACCTCGGAGCGAAATCGGAGTAAAACCCGCCTTCCGCACGATCCAGCCGCGACTACGCCGGCGACGGCGGCCGGGCGCGTCCAGCAGACGTACGGAGCGGCTCGATCAGAGCTGCGACTGCAGCTACCAAAGCACGGATGCTTCGAGAAGAAAATGGGCCGTGTAGGGATCGAACCTACGACCTTGGGATTAAGAGTCCCCTGCTCTACCAGCTGAGCTAACGGCCCGTGAGGCGCCGCGTATCGTAGCGGCCGATGCGCGTCCTCTCCGTCGTGGGCAACCGCCCACAGTTCATCAAGTCGGCGCCCCTCTCGCTCGCGCTTCGCGCAGCGGGCATCGACGAGCTCGTCGTGCACACCGGCCAGCACTGGGATCCCGAGATGTCACAGGTCTTCTTCGACGAGCTCGGGCTGACCGAACCCGCGCACTCGCTCGACCTGCGCACCGCCGACGCGGCCGCCATGGTTGTCCCGCTCCGCGAGCTCGTCGAGCGCGAGCGGCCCGACTGGGTGCTCGTGCTGGGTGACACGAACACCACGGTCGCCGGCGCGCACGCGGCAGGTGAGGAAGTGCCCGTCGCCCACGTCGAGGCAGGGCTTCGGAGCTTCGACCTCGAGATGCCCGAGGAGCGAAACCGGGTCGAGGTCGACCGGCTGGCGGCGCTGCTGCTGACACCCGACCAGCGCTCGGCCCGCCAGCTCGAGACCGAGGAGGTGCCCGGCCGGATCGAGGTGGTCGGTGACGTGATGGCCGACGCGACGCGGCTCTTCGCGACGATCGCGCGCGAGCGCTCGCAGGCGCTCACGCAGCTCGGCCTCGAGCCGGGCGGCTTCCTGCTCGTCACCGTCCATCGCGAGGCGAACGTCCGCCCCGAGCGGCTGCAACGCATCGTCGACGGGCTGAACCGCCTCGACGAGGCGGTTGTCTTTCCCGCGCACCCGCGCACGCGCGGCGTGCTCGAGCGGCTGGAGCGGCCGCCGCGCTTCGCGCTCGTCGCACCGCTCGGCTACCTCGACATGCAGGCGCTGGCGGGGCAGGCGCGCGTCGTCGTCACCGACTCCGGCGGGCTTCAGAAGGAAGCCTACTGGCACGGCGTGCCGTGCGTGACGCTGCGGCCGAGCACGGAATGGGTCGATACCGTCGAGACGGGAGCGAACGTGCTGGTCGACGACGACCCGGCCCTGCTCGCCGGGGCCGTGGCGGCCGCGCGGTTCCCGGCCGGGGCCCCTCGGCTCTACGGCGACGGCCATGCGGCGGATCGCATCGCGGCCGCCCTGTACCCTTGAGCGCCGTGCCATACGACGTTGCCGTGATCGGCGCCGGCTACGTCGGCGTTCCGCTGGCCGCCACCTTCGCGGAGGCAGGACAACGCGTGCTCCTCGTCGACGTGCTGCCACACGTCGTCGAAGCGCTGAACCGCGGCGAGAGCCACATTGGCGACGTCTCCTCCGAGCGGCTGCGGGCGCTGACGGACAAGGGCATGATCGTCGCGACGGCCGACTACGAACAGGTGAAGCAGGCGCACGCGGTGCTGATCGCGCTGCCGACGCCGCTCTCACGCCAGCGCGAACCGGATCTGGCGTACGTCGAACGCGCCGCGCACAGCGTCGCCGCGGTCCTGCAGCGCGGACAGGTGATCGTCCTCGAGTCGACGACCTGGCCTGGCGCGACCCGCGAGATCGTGCAGCCCATCCTCGAACAGGGCTCGGGCCTGAAGGCGGGCAAGGACTTCCACCTCGCGATGTCGCCGGAGCGCGTCGACCCGGGCCGCGAGGACTGGACGACGAAGACGACGCCGAAGGTCGTGGGCGGCATCGACCCCGCGTCGACCCAGGCCGCGGCCGACGTGTACCGCACGGCGATCGACACGGTGCACGAAGTCTCGACCCCCGACGCGGCCGAGCTGACGAAGCTGCTCGAGAACATCTACCGCGCGGTCAACATCGCGCTCGTCAACGAGCTCGCCCAGCTGTGCGACCGGATGGACATCGACGTGTGGGAGGTGATCGACGCCGCCGCGACGAAGCCGTTCGGGTTCGCGTCGTTCAAGCCGGGGCCTGGGCTGGGCGGCCACTGCATCCCGATCGACCCCTTCTACCTCACCTGGAAGGCGCGCGAGTTCGACTTCTCGACACGCTTCATCGAGCTGGCCGGCGAGGTCAACAACAACATGCCGTACTTCTGCCGCTCGATCATCTCGCAGGCGCTCAACCACGGTGCGCGCAAGTCGGTCAGCGGCGCGAAGATCCTCATCCTCGGCGTGGCCTACAAGCCGGACATCGGGGACATGCGCGAGACGCCGGCCGAGAAGCTGATCCACCTGCTGCGAAACGCCGGAGCCGAGGTCTCGTACCACGACCCGTTCGTGCCGAAGTTCGACGGGATGACCTCGGCGCCGCTCGAGCCCGAGAACTACGACTGCATCGCGATCGTCACCAACCACTCCGACGTCGACTACGCCGACGTCGTCGAGCGCGGCAACGTGATCGTCGACTTCCGCAACGCCACCAAGGGCGTGGAGGTCGACGGCAAGGTCTGGAAGCTCTGATGGCCCGCGTCGGGGTCGTCGGCCTCGGCTACTGGGGGCCAAACCTCGTCCGCAACTTCGACGACCTCGCCGAGCTCGTCTGGCTCTGCGACCTCGACGAGGAGCTGCGCAGTCGCTTCGCCGCGCGCTATCCGAATGCGCAGGTGACGGCCGACTTCGGCGACCTGCTCGCCGATGAGACGCTCGACGCGATTGTCGTCGCCACGCCTGTGCCGACGCACTACGCGCTCGCAAAGCAGGCGCTCGAGGCCGGCAAGCACGTGATGGTCGAGAAACCGCCGGCGATGCACGCGGCCGAGATGGACGAGCTCGTCGGGATCGCCGCGGATCGCGACCTCGTGCTCATGCCCGGCCACCTGTTGCTCTACCACCCGGGCGTGCTCAAGCTGAAGGAGCTCGTCGACGCGGGCGAGCTGGGTGACGTGCTCTGTGTCTACGGCAACCGCCAGAACCTCGGGATCGTCCGCACGAACGAGAACGCGCTCTGGTCGCTGGGTGTCCACGACCTGTCGGTGATCCTCTACCTGCTCGACGAGGACCCCGAGCTCGCGACTGCGCACGGACGAGACTTCCTCACGCCCGGCGTCGAGGACGTCGTCTTCTGCTACCTGCGCTTCCCATCGGGAAAGATCGCGCACATGCACCTGTCATGGCTCGACCCGCACAAGATGCGCAGACTGACCGTGGTCGGCCGAGAGAAGATGGTGGTGTTCGACGACATGGAGCTGGAGCGCAAGGTGACCGTGTACGAGAAGTCGCCGTGGAAGCGCGCCGAGACCTACGGCGAGTGGCAGACCCGCTCGGGCGACATCTTCATCCCGAAGATCTCCACCGACGAGCCGCTGCGCCTGGAGTGCACACACTTCCTGCAGCTCGTCGCCGGCGACGGCGACCGGCAGAAGGTCGCGCGCGACGGCGCCCGGGTCGTGCGCGCGCTCGAGATGCTGACGGACTCCCTGCGTGGCTGAGATTCACCCGAGCGCCACCGTCTATCCCGGCACCGTGCTCGGCGAAGGCGTGCGCGTGCTCGAGAACGCGGTCGTCGGCAAGCAGCCGTCGCTGGGCGCCCATTCGACCGCGAAGCGCGAGCCGCTGCCGCCGGCGACGATCGGCGACGGCACGGTGATCTCGACGGGCGCCGTCGTCTTCGCAGGCTCGACCGTCGGCGCCGGCTGTATCGTCGGCGACCAGTCGTGCATCCGCGAGCGGGTGACGCTGGCCGACGGCTGCGTGCTCGGCCGCGGCTCGCTGATCGAGAACGACACGACGGTCGGAGCCGGCACGCGCATCCAGGCCGAGGCGTACATCACCGCCTACTCGACGCTCGAGGAAGACGTCTTCATCGCGCCGTGCGTCGTGACGACCAACGACAACTACATGGGCCGCACCGAGAAGCGGAAGCGCGAGATGCGCGGCCCGACGATTCGCCGCAGCGCGCGCGTCGGCGGCGGCGCGATCCTCTGCCCCGGGATCGAGATCGGCGAAGAGGCGTTTGTCGGAGCAGGAGCGGTCGTGACGAAAGACGTGCCGCCGCGCAAGCTGGTCGTGGGCAACCCGGCGCGCGTCCTGCGCGACCTCGCCGCCGACGAGCTCCGCGCCAACGGCGGCTGACCCGGCCGTCAGCCACGCGCGAGCGCGAGTGAGTACTGCACCGGGTCGCGCGTCTGCGTGCTGAGCTTCAGCTCGAGGTAGTAGACACCGCGCCTGGGCGCACGGAAGCTGAGGCGGGACTGCGCGCCGGCACGGTGCGACTGGGCGATACGCGCGGAGGGATCGACGGAGAGCCCGTCGACGTGCCGTGTCCCCGGACGCCACAACGCCATGCGCACGGACGCACCCGACGCGGTGACGCGGGCGAAGACGCGCGCACCTTTATGGAGACGCACCCGGTAGACATCGATGTTGTCGTCCCAGTAGTCGAGCGACGCCGTGATCGTGCGCGGCAGCGGTGGCAGCGAGTGCGCCCACGGCCCGGCGTCGTCGTTCGGCTCGTAGTGATCCGGTGGTGGAATCGGGGCGCCGCCCATCACGATCGCCAGCGCGCGGGCCACGTCGAGCGTGCCCCAGCCCGTAAACGCGTCGCGGCCTACGAGGCACTGACCGCAACCGGTCGCCGGGGTCGCGTCGTCGGCGCTGCGCTCCAGCAGCCACGCCACCTGCCCAGGCCGCAACGTCGGGTCCTGACCGAGCAGCAACGCCGCAGCTGCCGACACCTGCGGCGCCGCGAACGACGTGCCGATCGCGTCCCGAAACTCGAAGCTCGAGCAGTCCGAGTACGGATGCCCCTGACAGGCGGCGCCCGGCTGGACGAGCTGCTGCGGGATCGTCGAGAAGATCGCATCGCCGGGGGCGGCGAGGTCGTTGTAGACGGCGTCTCGATTCGAGTACGCCGGCACCGAGCCGTTCCTCCGCACCGCGCTGACCCCAATCGTGTGGGGAAGCGCGGCCGGGTAGTCGGCGAAGCTCCACGGCGTCGCGGGCGACTGGGGGCCGTTCCCGACCGCGGCCACGACCACAACCCCCTTCGAGTAGGCGTACGCGACCGCCGCCGCTTCGAGCGGCGAGTAGGTGTCGAGCGAGTGGTCGAGCGGATCGCGCACACCGCCGAGGCTGAGATTGATCACCCGGGCGCCGTTTTCGACCGCCCAGTGGATCGCGGCCACCTCGCCCGCGAGCGAGACCGACCCGTCAGGCCTGACGACCTTCGCGATCAGCAACTGCGCGTTGAAGGCGAGTCCGGCCATACCGAGATTGTTGAACGGGTTGGCAGCGATCTCTCCCGCGACAAAGGTGCCGTGGCCCTGCTCGTCGTGGTAGGGAGAGCCGCCGACGAACGACTTGGCCGCGACGACACGGCCGACGAGGTCCGGATGCGTCCCGTCGATTCCGGAGTCGATCACGGCGACCTTGATCGGATAGAGCTGGGGCGCCGTCGGCCAGAACGACCACGCGTTGTCCTGCGCGAGGTACCACTCCTGCGCGGCGTACGGCTCCGTATTGTCGAACGCAGCCGCAGCAGCGGGCAGCGCAAGCGCCAGGACGGCGAGCGCCAGCGCAAGTGCGCGCGTCACGGAACCTGGAACGTGGTGGAGAGTCCGGCAGCAAGGCTCTGTCCGGGAGCGCAGCGCACGCGGTAGGCGCCGGTGGCCAGCGGCTGCGCGAAGCTCCAGGCGCCACCCGTTGCGGTGACGCTCGCGGCAACGGTCGTCCACTTGCCCGCGATCTGCTGCTGCAACTGCACGGCCGCGCCCGCAAGCGCGGGCCTGATCGTGCCGCTCCCCCCTGCCGCCACGATACTGCCGGACACGCGCGGCGCGACGGAGATGCGCGCAAGGCCCGCGCGCACGTTGCCCCAGACGAGCCGGTAGCGCGTCGAGACCTGCGGCTTGACGACCAGCGACCAGGAGCCGTCAGCGGCGGGTGTCAGGTCGCCGGCAGGAGCCCAGCCGGCGGTGCCCTGCTTCGACTCCAGTGACAACGCGTCTGCACCGCGCTCGAATCCCGAGAGCGAGACGGCGCCGCCGTAGGTCATCGTCTTCGCCGCCGGCGCAAGCGTCAGCAACGTGGGCGTGAACCACGTCGAGCGCAGGCCGAGGACAGTGCGCAGTTGCGAGCCGGTGAAGGCGGCCTCGGTGTCGTCGCTCGAGACCGCGGTCGCCTGCTGCACACGCCCGGACGCCCCCGCAGTCGTCTGCAGGTCGTCGAGCGGGCCGGCCAGCTTCAGCTGCTTGGCGACCTTCGCCGCATCGAACAGCACCGGCCCCCAGTCGTGGTAGGGCGACGCGGTGTCATAGGGATCCGCAACCGAGACGAGGTACGGCACCGCGGTTCCGGTCGTCTCGAGCGCGGATGCAGTACGCCCGCCAGACGTCGATGAGAACAGCGTGTCGGCGACCTTGCCGTTGTAGAGCACGACCTGCCCCTTGGTTGCGTCGACCGCCGCGCTCGCCGCCGGCGACTCCGCCTCGACGCCGAGGTAGGCCTGGTCGCGGGTGTCGCTGTAGAGGTCGAAGTCGCGGCCCTTCGCGAGGTTGGCGAGCGCGTACGAGCGCGCCGCGACGGCCTGCGCCTTGAGCGCCTCGACGCCCCACGTCGACGGCATCTCGGCCGGAACGACACCCTTGAGGTATGGCTCGAGCCCGACGACGTCGACCACCTGCACGAGCTTGCCGGCGGCCGCGACGGTGAGCTTGCCGCGGTACGGCTTGCCGTCGACCGCGATCGGCTGCTTGCCGGTGAACGTCAGCGGCGGCTGCAACGTCTGCCCGGCGACCGCGAGCTTCGACGTGAGCTTGACCGTGCTCGCGTCGAGCTGCACCGCCGTGCCGCCCGCGTCGGTGACCGTCCAGGCGCCCGGCGAGGTGAGGCTCGCCGTCTTGGCCTGCGCCAGCAGCACGCGCACCGTGGAGACCTTGGCCGGCCCGAGCGTCGTCCCCGTGTAGTAGTGGGCGAGGATCCGGTCGTAGGTCCAGCCGTGCTTCGCATAACCGTAGGCGCCCCACTGGCTCAGGCCCAGCCCGTGCCCCCAGCCGTGCCCGCTGATCGCAAGCACCGACGAGGCGGTGCTGGTGGTCGTCGTGGCCGGCGGGGCAGCCGTCGTGGTTGCGAAGGTCGACGTGAGCGACAGCGCCGAGGTCGAGCCGGTGCTTGCGAGGGTCGCGGTCGCACCGGTGGTGGACGTACCCGCGCGCGGGCCTGCCGCAAGCAGCGAGGATGCGGCGACGCCCAGCACCAGCAGGCAAAGCGCGCCGAGCCGAAGGGCGAAGCGACCCACGGCGGCCACGGTAGCCGAGCTACCACGGCCGTCTCTCAAGCCTTTACCGAACGTTTCCATAGCGAAGAATGCGGCAACTTCCTTCGTTGCACGCCACGGCATGCCTCCCCGTATCGACTCCGCACACCCCATTCTTCCCGCCCGGTACCTGGATCCGCACCCGATCGGGTCGGGCGGGATGGGCGAGATCTTCCGCGCCACCGACCGGGAGCTCGGACGCGACGTCGCGATCAAGTTGCTCGCGCGCCAGTTTTCGGATGACGCGGCACTACGCGGCCGGTTCGAGCGGGAGGCCCTCGCCGCGGCACGGCTCTCGGGCACCCCGCACGTCGTCACGATCTTCGACGTCGGAGAGCAGGACGGCCGGCCGATGATCGTGATGGAGTACCTCCCCGGCGGCAGCGTCGAGGAGCGCGCGCGCTCCGGATCGCAGATCCCGCACAGCCAGATCGTCGCCTGGCTGGAGCAGGCGGCCGGCGCGCTTGACTCCGCCCACGCCGCCGGCATCGTCCACCGCGACGTCAAGCCGGGCAACCTGCTGCTCGACGCGCGCGGCGATGTGCAGGTCGCCGACTTCGGCATCGCGAGCGCCGCAGGGCTCAGCTCGTTCACGCAGACCGGGACGATCCTCGGGACGGCCGGCTACCTGTCGCCCGAGCAGGCGCGCGGCGAGCGCGCGACGGCCGCCAGCGACCGGTACGCGCTCGCCGTCGTGGCGTGGGAGCTCCTGGCCGGGCGGCGGCCGTTCGAGTCGAAGATCTCGACCGTCGAGGCCGCCGCTCACATCGACGCCCCGATCCCGTCGATTCACACCGCGCGGCCCGGATTGCCGCGCGCACTCGACGCCGTGTTCGCCCGCGCGCTCGCGAAGGATCCCGGCGCGCGCTATTCGAGCGCGGCGGCGTTTGCAACGGCGCTGCGAAACGCCCTCGTCCGCGACGCGCCGACGACGATCACGCAGATCCTCCCGGTGCGCGCCTCGCGGCGCTGGTGGATCCCGATGCTCGCCGCACTCCTCCTGGCCGCGGGTGCGGTGACGGCTGTGCTCGCGACCCGTGGCAGCACCCAGCCTGCAGCGCGCACCGTTGTCCGGACGGTGACACGCGCCGAGACCGTTCGCCAGACCGTCCCGTCCGCGCCGCAACAGGCGAGCGGCCTGAGTGGGGCGGCGGCAAACAACGCCGGCTACGCGAAGCTGCAGGCAGGCGACGTTGCGGGCGCCCTGCCGCTCCTCGAGCAGGCCGTTGCGAAGCTCTCCGGGTCGGGCAGCCTCGACGAGGCCTACGCCGACTACAACCTGGCACTCGCCCGCTTCTCGCTCGGCCAGTGCACGGACGTGCTCGCACTGCTCGATCGCTCACAACAGATCCAGGGGAAGCGCGCGCCGATCGACGGCCTGCGCAAGCAGGCAGAGCGACAATGCGCCGGGGGTCACGGCAAGGGCCACGGGAAGCACCAGGGGAACGGCTAGACCGCCCGCGCCTACGCCAGGCGCGCTGCGTACTGCCGGTCGTAGTACTGCTTGTAGTCGCCGGACTTGATCGGCTCCCACCAGTCGCGATGCTCGCGGTACCAGTCGACGGTCTCTTCCAGGCCGCCCGCATCGAACGAGTGGCGCGGAGCCCAGCCGAGATCGCGGAGCTTCGACGAGTCGACCGAATACCGCCGGTCGTGACCCGCG
>Ga0157369_10002763_pt1 | contig 20954 bp, 19 predicted proteins | sample C25metaG_FD_113461 | JGI IMG/M metagenome (GOLD analysis project Ga0157369, IMG submission 113461) | Corn rhizosphere microbial communities from Kellogg Biological Station, Michigan, USA - C2-5 metaG | ecosystem: Host-associated > Plants > Roots > Rhizosphere > Soil | place: USA: Michigan...
GAAGGCGCCGCGCGGCGGCGGAAAAAATAAAAGCTTCGGGTTCTGAGCGGCTGCTGTTCGAGCGCCGCCACGCGAGCGCGAAGCTGCAAAGAATTCGACCGGAGGCCGCGGCATGCGAGGCGGCGGCTTATCGCTGAGGCGCCGAGTGGCCTGGGCAGGGGCGGTCCGGGTTTGGTTCGAACGCGTAATGATACCTTATAATTTCGACCTATTTGTAGTAAACGGGGCGGTGCTTTTTGCCGTTCCAGCCCCTATGTCCGAGGGCGCGATCCGATGCCCCAACCCTCCGGCGCAACTGTGTTTTTCCGCGTTGCGCGCGGCTCTTGATTCCGGTGAGACGCATGGCTTTGACCTTGACCGATGTAACACGCATCGCCCATCTCGCGCGGCTCGAATTGGCCGATGCCGACCGCGAGCACACCCTAGCCCAGCTCAACGAGTTCTTCGGGCTCGTCGAGCAAATGCAGGCCGTCGATACCTCCGGCATCGCGCCGCTCGCCCACCCGATCGAGCAAATCGAAGATGTCGCCTTGCGCTTGCGCGAGGACGCCGTGACCGAAACGGTCGAACGCGAAGCGAACCAACGCTGCGCGCCGGCGACCCAAGACGGGCTCTACCTCGTCCCGAAGGTGATCGAGTAAGCGCCGGCGCCTTTCGCCCCGTCACGATCAGGAATTACGGAAAAGTTAACGACATGTACGAGAAAAGTTTGAGCGAGCACGCGAGCGCGCTCGCCAGCAAGGCGATTTCGGCCGTCGAACTCGCGCAGCTGTATTTGAAGCGGATCGAGGCTGCGCGCGATCTGAACGCCTTTATCCAAGTGGAGCCGGATCTCACGCTGGCCCAGGCGCGCGAAGCCGATGCACGGCTCGCACGCGGCGAGGGCACGGCGCTCACGGGCGTGCCCGTCGCGCATAAGGATGTCTTCGTCACGCGCGGCTGGCGTTCGACGGCCGGCTCCAAAATGCTCGCGAATTACGAAAGCCCGTTCGACGCGACCGTCGTGGAGCGGCTCGCCCGGGCGGGCATGGTCACGCTCGGCAAGACCAACATGGACGAATTCGCGATGGGTTCGTCGAATGAGAATTCGGCGTTCGGCCCCGTGCGCAACCCGTGGGACGCTCAAGCGGTGCCGGGCGGCTCGTCGGGCGGTTCGGCCGCCGCCGTGGCCGCGCGTCTCGCGCCTGCCGCAACGGCCACCGATACCGGGGGCTCGATTCGCCAGCCGGCTTCGTTCTCGGGCGTCACGGGCATCAAGCCCACGTACGGGCGCGTGTCGCGCTACGGCATGATCGCGTTCGCCTCGTCGCTCGATCAAGGTGGCCCGATGGCGAAAAGCGCCGCGGATTGCGCACTGCTGCTGGGTGCGATGGCCGGCTTCGACGAACGCGATTCCACGAGCCTCACGCGCGCCGACGAAGATTACGCGCGCCACCTCGGGCAAGCCTTCACGGCCGACGCCCCCGCCGGCAAGCCGCTCGCGGGCCTGCGCATCGGCCTGCCGAAGGAATACTTCGGCGATGGGCTGGCGTTTGACGTCCGAGCGGCCGTCGATGCGGCCCTCAAGCAGTTCGAGGCGCTCGGCGCCACGCTCGTCCCCGTCTCGCTGCCGAAGACGGAGCTCTCGATCCCCGTGTACTACGTGATTGCCCCGGCCGAGGCTTCGTCGAACCTGTCGCGTTTCGACGGCGTGCGCTACGGCCACCGAGCGAGCGAGTACCGCGATCTGCTCGACATGTACAAGAAATCGCGCGCGCAAGGGTTCGGCCCCGAAGTGAAGCGGCGCATTCTGGTCGGCACGTATGTGCTCTCGCACGGCTACTACGACGCTTACTATCTGCAAGCCCAAAAGATTCGCCGCATCATCGCGCAAGACTTTCAAGAAGCCTTCAAGGTTTGCGATGTGATCATGGGCCCGGTGGCGCCCTCGGTCGCTTGGGATATCGGCGCCAAGGGCGACGATCCTGTGCAGATGTACCTGGCCGACATCTACACGCTGTCGGTGAGCCTGGCCGGCCTGCCCGGCATGAGCGTGCCCTGCGGTTTCGGCGCCGGTAGCGGTTCGCGGCGCCCCGTGGGCCTGCAGATCATCGGCAATTATTTCGACGAAGCGCGCATGCTGCAGATCGCCGATGCGTTCCAGCGCGTGACGGATTGGCATACGCAAACGCCGCAAGCGGCTGCGCGGGAGGCATGAACATGGAGTGGGAAGTCGTCATCGGTCTGGAAACGCACGCTCAGCTATCGACCGTCTCCAAGATTTTCTCGGGCGCGTCGACGCGCTTCGGCGCCGAGCCCAACACGCAGGCCTGCGCCGTCGATCTGGCGCTGCCGGGCGTGTTGCCCGTGATGAATCGCGGCGCCGTCGAACGTGCGATTCGTTTCGGTCTCGCCATCGGCGCGACCGTCGCGCCGCGCAGCATTTTCGCGCGCAAAAACTATTTCTACCCGGATCTGCCGAAGGGCTATCAGATCAGCCAGTACGAGATTCCGGTCGTACAAGGCGGCACGATCACGATCCACGTACCCGCCAATGAGAAGGCCGGCGTCGCGGCATACGAGAAGACGATCCAACTCACGCGCGCTCACCTCGAGGAAGACGCCGGCAAGTCCCTGCACGAAGATTTCGCGGGCATGACGGGCATCGACCTGAACCGCGCGGGCACGCCGTTGCTCGAGATCGTCACCGAGCCCGATATGCGCAGCGCGGCCGAAGCTGTCGCCTATGCGAAGTCGCTGCACGCGCTCGTGGTCTGGCTCGGTATCTGCGACGGCAACATGCAGGAGGGCTCGTTCCGCTGCGATGCGAATGTCTCCGTTCGTCCCGTCGGGCAGAAAGAATTCGGCACGCGCGCCGAAATCAAAAACCTGAACTCGTTCCGGTTCCTCGAAGAGGCGATCCAGTACGAAGTGCGGCGCCAGATCGAGTTGATCGAAGACGGCGGCACGGTCGTGCAGGAAACGCGCCTTTACGATCCCGATCGTCGCGAGACGCGCTCGATGCGCAGCAAGGAAGACGCGCACGATTACCGCTACTTCCCCGATCCCGACTTGATGCCGCTTGTGATCGATACGGCGTGGGTCGAGCGCGTGAAGGGCGAGATGCCTGAGCTGCCGGCGTCGATGCAGCAGCGCTTCGTCGAGCAATACGGCGTCACGCCTTACGACGCGACGGGATTGACGTCGAGCAAGGCGATGGCGGGCTATTTCGAAGCGGTCGTCGCGAAAGCGGGCGCGGCGCAGGCCAAAGCTGCGGCCAATTGGCTGATGGGCGAAGTCTCGTCGCAACTGAACCGCGACGGCCTCGATATCGAAGCGTGCCCCGTCTCCGCGGAGCAGCTGGCCCTCGTTTTGCAGCGCATTGCGGACGGCACGATTTCGAACAAGATCGCGAAGGAAATCTTCCAGGCGATCTGGGACGAGAAGGCCACCGATGCGGGCGCGGCCGATCGCATCATCGAAGCGAAGGGCTTGAAGCAGATTTCGGATACGGGCGCGCTCGAGGCGATCATCGACGAAGTGCTGGCCGCGAATCAGAAATCTGTCGAGGAATTCCGCGCGGGCAAGGAAAAGGCGTTCAATGCGTTGATCGGCCAAGCGATGAAGGCCACCAAGGGCAAGGCGAATCCGCAGCAAGTCAATGAATTGCTGAAGAAGAAGCTTTCCTAAAGGCGCCGAGCGGTGCGGCGTTGGCGGTTGTCCGGGGTTGTGTGAGGTTGTTAAGAGCGTTAGCGGGCAGGAGACAGGATGGCCAAACGCAAGCAGTTGGACGATTTTCGCGTTCCGCTGTACGAGGGCGGGAAAGCGAGCAAAGATTTCTCGCTCGCCCAATTCGCGCCGAACGGGAAGCCGTTTTCGGCCGGATCGAAGCCAGCCGATCGCGAGCGTTTGGCGGCCTACGCCGTGAAACTCGACGAGATGCAAGAACGGCTGCACGCCCAGCGCCGCGAGCGTGTGCTGCTGGTCTTGCAGGGCATGGATACGTCGGGCAAGGACGGCACGATTCGCGCGGTGTTTCATGAGGTCGATCCGCTCGGGCTGCGCATCGCCACGTTCCGTGTGCCGACGCCCGACGAGCTGGCGCACGATTTCCTTTGGCGCGTGCATCGACAGGCGCCGGCGGCTGGCGAGCTGACGATCTTCAATCGCAGCCATTACGAGGACGTGCTGGTGCCACGCGTGCGTGGCGAGTTGCATGGCGACGAGCTCCAGCGGCGTTATGCGCATATTCGGCACTTCGAGTCGCTGCTCGCCGATTCGGGCACGGCGATCCTCAAATGCTTCCTTCACATTTCGAAAGACGAGCAGCGCGAGCGTTTGCAGGCGCGCATCGACGACGAAACCAAGCACTGGAAGTTCGATCTGGCCGACATCGAGGCGCGGCGCCAATGGGACGATTACCAAGCCGCTTACGAAGAGGCGCTGGCCGCCACATCGACCGAACAAGCGCCGTGGTACATCATCCCGGCCGATTCGAAATCGCACCGCAATCTGATGGTGGCGGCGCTGCTGCTGCGTCTATTCGAGGGGCTCGATCTCGAATATCCGCCGGCGAAGGCATCGCTGAAGGGCCTCACGATCAGTTGAGCGCGCGCCCATGATCGATCGCACGGGGTAATGTTGGCAACAAGGACTTGAATAAAGGAACGATGAGCATGATGCGAGTGATTACCGCCAATCTGAACGGCATCCGTTCGGCGGCCAAGAAAGGCTTCTTCGATTGGTTCGGCCAGCAAGACGCCGATGTCGTTTGCGTGCAGGAGGTGAAATGCTCACAGGACGACATGACGCCCGAGTTCCTTGCGCCGCACGGCTACACGGGCTACTTTCAGCATGCCGTGAAGAAGGGATACAGCGGGGCCGGCTTATACACGCGCCATGAGCCGGATGATGTCGTCATCGGCTTCGGCAGCGAAGAGTTCGATCCCGAAGGACGCTATGTCGAGGCGCGCTTCGGCAAATTGTCGATCGTCTCGGTGTACGTGCCGTCGGGCTCCAGCGGCGAGGACAGGCAGCAAGCGAAGTTTCGCTTCATGGACGAATTCATGCCGCACCTGGCCGCCTTGCGCAAGGAGCGCGAGGTGATTGTCTGCGGCGATGTCAACATCGTCCATCGAGAGATCGACATCAAAAACTGGAAGAGCAATCAAAAGAACTCCGGGTGCTTGCCCGAAGAGCGCGCGTGGCTCACGAAATTGTTCGACGACGTGGGATATGTCGATGTGTTCCGGCGGCTCGATCAGCGGCCCGAGCAGTACACGTGGTGGAGCAACCGCGGCCAGGCGTACGCGAAGAACGTCGGGTGGCGTATCGACTATCAAATCGCGACGCCCGGCATCGCCGACACGGCGAAGGGCACATCGATTTTCCGCGACATCAAATTCAGCGATCACGCGCCGCTGACGATCGACTACTCGCACGCTATTGCGTCGCCGAAGTAATCCCATCGCCGCGGCGCTCCACTGCCTTGCCGATCAACGGCGGTAGTGGAAGAGCTGCGGGTTATCCGCGTAATAGCGGCGCAGTAACGAGTGCCGCGGCGCCTCGGCGTCGGTGATGGTTTTGGTGTCGACGGCGATCTGCTGACGCAGCAACCCACCGCGTTCCTCACGCGAAGCCGGCCACTCGGGCAGCGAGGGATCGTTCGGCGAGCCCGTTTTCACGAAGTGCGCGACGTAGCCCGAGAAAATGCGCGATACGGCGTGATCCTCCGGCCGCCAAGCGAAGCGATTCGATAGCCCGAGCGTGCCGAGCGCGTACTTGATCTCCGCGCTATGTACCGCGCCTTCCTCCGGTAGCGGGTTCGGTTCGGGGTTCCGCTTCGGTGGGCGCTTGTGCGTGTAGTAGTAGAAATAGACGGGCGCATTGCCCGTGTCGCGATGCGCATCGGCCCAGCGCCGCGTGGCGTGACTGATGAAGATATCGCTCGCGAGCGAGGTGGCGGAACGTTTGACTTCGTCGTTGTCGTTGCCCGGGTAGACGGCGAGGACATCGGTGGAGTACGGCCCGAAAATCCGCTTGAGCGCAGCGCGCCAATTTTCGGGTGTGGGCGGCTGTCGATCGAGAACCATCGTGTGGGGCGCCTCGTGCGAATTGCTGCCCACCATCAACGGCACACGCGCTTGCGAGCCGGCCGTGTAGGTCGATTCAGGCGATTCCCTTAGAAAGTGGCCGTCGATCGACGGCCAAAACAGGAAGGCAGGCTTTTCCTTCGGGCCCGTGCCGGCCAGCACCGTTTCGGCAGGCATCGCGCGCAGCGCGCTCACGGAAGTGGCTTTCATGGTTTGCTGAAACTGTTCGGACGCGGTGTACGAATCGTCGCGCGACCATACCGAGAGCGGCCCCATCGCCGCCCCGCTTTGGCCGATGGCGCGCGCGAATAGGCCGCGCGACAAGGGCGATGTCATATGGGTGCTGACGGCCACCGAGCCGGCCGATTCGCCGCCGATCGTCACCTTAGAGGGATCGCCGCCGAACTTGCCGATGTTCTCGCGCACCCATTGCAGCGCTGCGTGCTGATCGAGCAGACCGTAATTGCCGGCAGCGCCATGCGCTGATTCGCGCGCCAGTTCCGGCGAAGCGAGAAAGCCGAAGACGCCGAGCCGATAATTGACGGTTACCGTCACTATCCCGCGCGAGGCGAGGGCCGCGCCGTCGTAGCGCGGCTCCGAGCTGTCGCCCGCGGCGAAGCCGCCGCCGTACAGGTAGACGAGCACCGGGAGCTTTTCGTCGGCGCTCTGCGCCGGCGTCCACACGTTTAAAAAAAGGCAGTCCTCGCTCATGCTGCGCGAGCGAAATTCCATCTGGAACATCGGCAATTGCATGCAACGCGCGCCGAAACTGCTTGCGCTGCGCACCCCGGCCCATGCCGAGACGGGCTGCGGCGGCTTCCAGCGCAGTTCGCCGACTGGCGCCGCCGCGTAGGGGATGCCCTTGAATACGCGTAATGTCGTGTCTTTCTCCGAGATTTTCACGCCCTCGATCGTCCCTGCCGGCAAATCGATGCGAGTTGACGGTTGATTGTCCGCGGCATGGAGCGTATCGGGCCACAACCAGCCCCATGACGCGGCGACGAGCACGGCGGCCGCGACACGATGGCGTGACGAGTGCGGAAAACGAATGCATTGGGTAATCGCGAATTGAGTCTTCATCTTGATCCTCTCGAGTTTGAATGTAATGAGCACGGACCGCATTTCGCATTGAAGACGCGAATAAATCACCGACGCCATGAATCGATGGCGCAATGACATTGAGACGATTGAATTGTTGTGGATCGGCGCCACGAAGCGTCGATCCCGAGTGGCTCATCGCATCGTGGCGAGAGCGTGAGGCGGATTCTGATGTAGATTCTGCAGGTAATTGTCGTAATTCCTGCAAATCAGACTAAATGAGTTCGACTCGGACGGTATCTTGATGAATGAGATGAAATGAACAACTGACTGAGTCAATGGATGATAACGATTCAATGCAGCCGAATCACCGCGGCAATGCGTCGCGTTCGAGGCAATCCAGATTGGCGGCAATCGATATTAATGCGCGCTGGGTCGATCCACCTGTTCGCCTCCCTTGCGCTTATCCCCGCTCCCGCCAGGGGGCGATCTTCGGCAACAGGAGCATTCCCGGCGCGGCAAGCGCGGCGCATACGAGGAAGTAATCGAACCAGCCGATCTTCGCGACGACGAAGCCGCTCGCGGCGGAGGCCAGCGTGCGCGGCACCGAGGCGAGGCTCGTAAACAGCGCGAACTGCGTGGCCGTATAGCGAGGATCGGTCGTACTCGCGATATAGGCCGTAAACGCTGCGAGCGTGAGGCCCGTGGCGAAGGTTTCGAAACCGTAGATGAGCGCGAGCGCGGCTGGCGAGGGGCCGATTTTAGCGAGCCAAGCGAAGCCGAGCGTCGAGATGATTTGCACGAACCCGAAGATCCACAGCCCGCGCGCGATGCCGATCTTCACGAGCCAGGCGCCGCCGATAATGCCCCCGGCGAGGCTCGCCCAGAACGCCGTCGTTTTCGCGATGACGCCGATCTCCGTCTTGTGGAAGCCGATGTCGAGGAAGAACGACGTCGACAATGTCGTCGCCATCGTATCGCCGAGCTTGTAGAGAAAGACGAACGCCAGCACGAGCAAAGCGGCGCCGAGGCCGTCCCGCGTGACGAACTCCGAGAGCGGCAGGACGATGGCTTCGCGCAGATTCTTCGGCGGCGCGCCATGCACTTGCGGCTCGGTGACGAGCAGCGTGAGCACCATACCGGGCAGCATAAAGGCGGCGGTGACGGCGAACACGGCCGTCCACGGCAGATGATCGGAAAGAATCAGCGAGAGCGAGCCCGGTACGAGCGCGGCGACCTTATACGCGTTCACATGAACGGCGTTGCCGAGCCCTTGCTCCGTATCGGCGAGCAACTCGCGCCGGTAGGCGTCGATGACGATGTCTTGGCTTGCGCCGAAAAACGCGACGAGCGTGGTGAGGGCGGCTACGGTCCAAATGGCGTCGCGCGGAGAAACGAACCCGAGCGAGGCGATCGCGCCGGCGACGAGCAACTGCGTAAAGAGCATCCAGCCGCGGCGGCGCCCCGGCCGCCAAAACGGCAGCTTCGGCACGTAGCGGTCCATCAGCGGGGCCCAAACGAATTTCCACGTATAGGGAAATTGAATCAGCGCGAACAGGCCGATTTCCTTGAGATTGACGCCTTCCGAGCGCAGCCACGCCTGGACGAGATAGACGAGCGTAAATAGCGGCAATCCCGAGGTGAAGCCGAGAAACACGCAAATGAGCATGTGCCGGTTCAGGAACGCGCGCCAGCCCGGGTGGGCTTCATGAGCGCTCAAGGCGGCGCTTTCGTGCGACGGGGGCGGGATGTCTCGTTTGATGATCGGCCTCTTACCAATGCTGCGGGCGTTCAACCCGGCGTCGGCCCACGCGAGCCGCGCCTGACGCGGTAGACCGCAAGACTACCACGCCAGTTCTCGCCCCAACGCACGGTGCGGCCGCCATGCAGGACCGCCCGATCGAGAATTTCGACGCCGACCTCGGGGGCGAGCGCCTCGAAATCGCGGATCGTCAATACGCGTACGTTCGGCGTGTTGTGCCACTGATAGGGCAGCGATTTCGAGACGGGCATGCGCCCGCGCAGCACCGAGAGCCGGTGCGGCCAGTAGCCGAAGTTCGGGAAGGAGACGATGCATTCCTTGCCGACTCGCACCGTCTCGCGCAGGATCGCCGCGGTTTGGTGGATGGTCTGCAGCGTCTGCGAGAGGATCGCGAAGTCGAAGCTGTCGTTCTCGAACAGGCGCAGCCCGTCTTCGAGGTTTTGCTGAATGACGTGTACGCCCTGCTTGACGCAGGCGAGCACACCGGCATCGTTGATCTCGATGCCGTAGCCCGTCACCCCGAGTTCTTCGGTGAGCAGCGCGAGCAGGCTGCCGTCGCCGCAGCCCAGATCGAGGACGGTCGCGTTGGGTTCGACCCAGCGGGCGATCGCCCGAAAATCGGCGCGTGTGGCGAGCGAATCGATGGCGGCTTGATTCATGCGCGAACCTCCTCGGCAATGCGTTCGTAATAGGCGCGCATGACGTTGTGGTAGCGCGCGTCGTCGAGCAGGAAGGCGTCGTGCCCGTGCGGCGCATCGATCTCGGCATAGGTGACGCTCCGTTTGTGATCGAGCAACGCTTTGACGAGCTCGCGCGAGCGCGCCGGCGCGAACCGCCAATCGGTCGTGAAGCTGGCGATCAAATACTGCGCGCGCGAATGGGCGAGCGCGGCGGTGAGATCGCCGTCGAAAGCTTTGGCCGGATCGAAGTAATCGAGCGCGCGCGTGATCAGCAAGTACGTATTCGCATCGAAATAATCGGCGAACTTGTCGCCTTGATAACGCAGATACGACTCCACTTCAAACTCGACGTCGAAGTTGAAGTTGTACGCGTCGGTGGCGCCGACGCCGGGCCGCCGCAGCGCGCGGCCGAACTTGGCGGCCATGTCGTCGTCGGACAGGTAGGTGATATGGCCGATCATCCGAGCGACGCGTAAGCCGCGCTTCGGTTTAACACCGTGGGCGTAGTAATCGCCGCCATGAAAATCGGGATCGGAGAGGATCGCCGAGCGCGCCACCTCGTTGAACGCGATGTTCTGCGCCGAGAGCTTCGGCGTGGACGCGACGACGATGCAATGGCCGATGCGATCCGGGTACATGAGGCTCCATGCGAGCGCTTGCATGCCGCCCAGGCTGCCGCCCATGACGGCCGCGAAGCGTTCGATGCCGAATGCGTCGGCCACGCGTGCCTGGGCATTGACCCAATCTTCGACGGTCACGACCGGAAAACGCGCGCCGTAGGGTTTGCCGGTGGCCGGATCGAGGCTCATCGGGCCGGTCGAGCCGAAACACGAGCCGAGATTGTTGACCCCGATCACGAAGAAGCGGTTGGTATCGAGCGGCTTGCCTGGGCCCACCATGTTGTCCCACCAGCCGACGTTCTTCGGTTCGCCGGCGTAGGTGCCAGCGACGTGATGGGACGCGTTCAGTGCATGGCAGACGAGCACGGCGTTCGAGCGCGCCGCGTTGAGCGTGCCGTAGGTCTCGACCATGAGGTCGTAGTTGGCTAGCGTCGCGCCGCTTTGCAGCGCGAGCGGCTCGTTGAAATGCATGCGTTGTGGAGCGACGATGCCGATCGATTCCATGTGTTTCCGCCTTCTGACTGGGCGGCTAAATGGTGTCGGCGGTGCGCGGGACGTGACAGCGCGCGGCTGACGACCTCTTTAGCCGCATTTATAGTGAACCCCGCCTATCGTGGTGGGGTTCGCGCGCCCGCAATCGAGTCGACAAATCGGCGCGCCGGCGTCAAGCGATCCCCGCAGGGGGCTCCCCGCTGCAACGCCGGGAACGCACTCGCTTTACGCCATAGAGGCGCAAAGCATAGCGGAAAATGTGATAACGCGCTACGGCTGCGGGCTACTGGAGAATCAAGCGCAACTGGGCCTCGGCATGCTCGGCCGGCGCACGCGTGAAGCCGCTGCGCGCGTAGCGGTGCCAACGGCCCACGACGTAGCTAACCAGCAGATTGGCGCGAACGATCGGGTCGTAATCGGCCGGCAGCGCGGGGGCGGCCCGGCTCGGCTCGTGTTGTTCGCGCTCCCATTCCGTTTCGCCTTCCTTCCCCTGTCCCAGCGCCTGTCCTTGCGTGCCCTGCGCTTGGTGCGCCTCCATCAGCGCAATGCGCAGACACTGCTTGACCGACGTTTCTACGCGCTCGAGCATTTGCGCCACGCGTTCGGCCAGCCGCGCATGCTCGCCCACGAGCGCCTCACCCGTCAGCACGCGCGTCATTCCGGGATTTTTGGCGGCGAAGTTGAGCAGCATCATGCCGATGGCGCGAGCCTGCAGCACGCCGTTCGGCTCTTTCTCGGCAATCTGGTTGATGAGCCCGAAAAACGTCCCTTCGATGAATTCGATCAGCGCCTCGAACATCTGCGCCTTGCTCGCGAACTGGCGGTAGAGGGCCGCTTCGGAGACGCCGAGCCGGGCGGCCAGCGCGGCCGTCGTGATCTTCTCGCTTTTGGGCGCCTCCAGCATGGCGGCGAGCGTATGCAGAATGTGGACGCGCCGCTCGCCCGGCTTCATGCGCTGCGCGCGCTCGGCGCCCGTCGCCTGCGTCTCCTCGCGCGCTAGCTGCGCGTCGTGCTTTTTAATCGGCTCCATATGCGCCCCGCATCGTGACCCCGTTTGAGCGATTTTAGCGAACGAATGCGACGATCGACATAGTGAGGGCGTCCGCTGCCCGGCATGCGGGCGAAGCGGCCGTCCGTACGGGCCGGTTGGGGGAGGTGGCCGACGATCCAAACGGTGCCGATGCCGAGCCGCCGGTAGCGCTTCAGATGCGAGCGCGTGTCTTCGACGAGGATCGCGTCGGCCATCGGCGCCTTAGCGTCGCGCAGGACGCGCCGCAGCATTGCTACATCCGGCTTGGCATGCCAGGCGCCGCCCCGACGCATGTGTTCGATCGCGATGACGCGCTCGAACAGCCGCTCGATCCCGAGCTGCGCGAGAACGGCGCGCGCGTACGCCTCCGGCCCGTTCGTCAAAATAATCTTGCGTCCGGGCAGCGCGGCGATGAGCCGGGCGATGCCGCGCTCGGCGCGCACCATACTGCGCAGGTCCGGAAAGGTATGGACGACCTTCAGAAAATCGTGCGGATCGATCGGGTGATGGCGTGCCAGCCCAAGCAGCGTCGCGCCGTAACGCCGCGTGTAGCGCACCCGCAAGTCATCCGCTTCGGCCGTCTCGACGCTAAGCGCCTCGACGATATAACGCGTCATGGCCTCGTTGATCGCCGGAAAAATCGCGTGCGACGCGTGATGCAGGGTGTTGTCGAGATCGAAGAGCCATACCGGGCTGCCCGCGCGCGGACGTGCCCGGGCTTGCGTGCGGGGCATCGGCGACAAGGGCATCGGTATGGACTCCGAAGCGCGGCGCGCGGGCTCGGCGGCGCGATACTCCGCCGCCGGGCTAGCGCGCGGACGCTCAGTGCGAGCGGATCATCGTGCCGAACGGCTGCTCGGTCAGGATTTCGAGCAGAACCGAGTGCTCGATACGGCCGTCGATGATGTGGACCGAGCGTACGCCGCTCTTCGCGGCGTCGAGCGCCGACGCGATCTTGGGCAGCATGCCGCCCGAAATCGTGCCGTCTTCGAACAGCGCGTCGATCTCTCGCGCCGACAGATCGGTGAGCAGGTTGCCCTCTTTATCCATGACGCCTGGGATGTTCGTCATCATGACGAGCTTCTCGGCGTTCAGGACGACGGCAAGCTTGCCCGCCACGAGATCCGCGTTGATGTTGTACGACAGGCCGTCTTCGCCGAAGCCGATCGGCGAGATGACGGGGATGAACGCATCGTCCTGCAGCGCGCGGACGACGGCCGGGTTGATCGATTCGACTTCGCCCACCTGGCCGATGTCGACATACTGCCCCGGGTTATCGCGATCGGGCATCATCAGCTTGCGTGCGTGGATGAGGCCGCCGTCTTTACCGGTCAGGCCGACAGCATGGCCGCCGAAATGATTGATGAGCGTGACGATGTCTTGCTGCACTTCGCCGCCGAGCACCCATTCGACGACTTCCATCGTCTCTTCGTCCGTCACCCGCATGCCTTGAATGAAGGTGCCTTGCTTGCCGATCTTTTTGAGCGCCTGATCGATTTGCGGGCCGCCGCCGTGGACGATCACGGGGTTGATGCCGACGAGCTTGAGCAAAATGACGTCGCGGGCGAAGCCTTGCTTCAGGCGCTCCTCGGTCATGGCGTTGCCGCCGTATTTGATGACGACGGTCTTGCCGTGATATTGGCGGATATAGGGCAGAGCCTCGGCCAGAATTTCGGCTTTCAGAGTGGGCGCGATCTGGGCGAGGTCGAGAGGCTCGGACATGGCGGCAAGCTCGGCAGGCAACGGTTCAAACAGGGGGGGCGGAAACAGGCGCAATTGTACAGGACTGAGAAACGCAGCCGCGGTTTTTGGTCGCAGTATGCATATGACGCGTCAATTGTTTGATATAGATGCATGCGGCATGCCCCGAACGCTGGCATGATGGCTTTCATCGTATTGTTTTAGCGCGGATTTTCGCTTTTGTTTGGCGTTCGATGACCCTATCGTCCATGGATCCCCCCGCCCGCGTGTCGAAGTCCGATTCGCGCGCCCGCTGCGCACGCTGCGGCGTCGCCTTCGATTGCGGCGGCGCTTCGCAACCGCTGCGCTGCTGGTGCGCGGATATGCCCGCGCTGCCGGAATCGGCGACGCAAGCCGGCGCAACGGCCGCCGGCTGCCTATGCCCGGCCTGCTACGCCGATGCGCTCGCCGCCTCACCCAACAGCCGCGGCGCGGCGCCGGGCCGTCCCCTTCCTTAACCATGATGCATCGGATTACGAATACCGGCCGCGTGAACCTCGGCCACCTCTTTTGGCTGCGCTGCCTCGCCATCATCGGGCAGTTGGTCACGATCGCCGTCGTTCAGCAGTTCTTCGGCGTGCATCTGCCGCTGCCGGCGATGTTGACCATCATCGCGCTCGAAGCGATTTTCAATGCGGGGACGTGGTTCCGCGTGGCAGGGGCGCGGCCCGAAACCGATCTCGAGCTGCTGGGGCAGCTTTGGGTCGATCTTGGCGCGCTCTCGGCGCTGCTGTTTCTCTCGGGGGGAACGACCAACCCGTTCGTCTCGCTCTATCTGCCTTCGCTGGCGATCGCGGCGGCGGTGCTGCCGTGGCGGCACATGATCTGGCTCGCGATCTTCGCGATGTGCTGCTATGTCGCGCTGGGTTTCGATTCGATTCCGCTGAACATGGACAACCCGGCCAACCTGTTCGACTACTACCGGACGGGGATGTGGGTGAACTTCATGGTGAGCGTCTGTCTCATCGCGTGGTTCGTCGCGCGCATGTCGAATGCGTTGCGCCAGCGCGACGCCGCGCTGGGCGACGCGCAGCAGCGGCTGTTGCGCGACGAGCGGGCCGTGGCGCTCGGCGTGCAAGCGGCGACCGTCGCGCACGAAATGGGCACGCCGCTATCGACGATCGCGATGCTGACCGAGGAATTGCGCGAGGCGGCGCGGCGGGATAAGGCGCTGGCGTCGTACGCCGACGATTTTGCGCTACTCGAACAGCAAATGACGCTTTGCACGTCGGCGCTCGCGCGGCTGCGCAGCCGTGCGTCCGTCTCGCCGTCCCGAGAGCGGCTCGACGCGTGGCTCAAAAGCTTCTCCGAACAATGGCGGCTGCGTCATCCGCACGTGAAATTCGTGCGGTTGCCCGCCGCGATCGACGACACCTGGCTCGACGAGACGGCGGCCGTCGGTCAAATCTTGACGATTCTGCTCGACAACGCCGCGCGCGTGAGCCGTGATAGCGTCACGCTCGCCGCTTCCGTGGCGGACGGCTGGATTTCATTCGACGTGTGCGATTCGGGGCCGGGCATTTCGCCGACGCTTCGCACCAAGCTCGGCAGCGTGCCCGTCGACAGCACCCAGGGTGGACACGGCGTGGGGCTCTACCTCGCCTTCGCCGCGGCCGCCCGCCTGAACGGCTCGGTCGAATTGCTCGACGGCGAGCCGCGCGGCACCCGCGCCGTGCTGCGCGTGCCGGCAGCGAAGGACGAAGGACAATCGCGGCGCACCGCGCTTTCTACATCGGATAAGGAGAACGAACGATGAACGACACGAATTTTCTCGTTATCGACGACGACGAAGTGTTCGCGGGCATCCTCGCGCGCGGGCTGACGCGCCGTGGGTATGCGACGCATCAAGCGCACAACGCCGAAGAGGCGATCGCGCTGGCCAACCAGCATCGATTCGATTTCATCACCGTCGATCTGCATTTGGGCAGCGATTCGGGGCTGAACCTCGTGGCGCCGCTGCGCGATCTTCAGCCCGACGCGCGCATGCTTGTGTTGACGGGGTACGCGAGCATCGCCACGGCGGTGCAGGCGGTGAAGGATGGGGCCGATAACTATCTGGCGAAGCCGGCGAACGTCGAATCGATCCTGGCGGCGTTGCAGAACGAGGCCAGTGAAGCCCAGGCCGAAGCCGCGCTCGAGCACCCGACGCTGCTTTCTGTAGCGCGGCTCGAATGGGAGCACATTCAGCGTGCGCTGGCGGAGAACGGCGGAAACATCTCCGCCACGGCAAGGGCGTTGAACATGCATCGGCGGACGCTGCAGAGGAAGCTGGCGAAGCGGCCGGTGAAGCAGTGAGGCAGTGAAGCAGTGAAGCAATGAGGCGGAAACGATTCTGGATCGGACTGATGTCGGACTAATGGGGCGTTCCCCGCCGACGCCAAGCGCGGCTTGCAAAGTCGCGATTGCGCAAGCGGCGAGCGGCCGCCATCGAGCGGCCGCCCAAGCATAGTCAAGCGCAGTTGAGCGCGATCAAAAGAGGTTATCGAGTGGCCGCGCCCCCGTTCTCTGTTGGCTGCTGAGCGACGTCCTGGCTCGGCGCGCCGTTATCCCACGTCGAACGCGTGTTCTCCCCGATGCTCTGCAGCAAAGTGCCTTGGCTCTCGACCCGAACGGCAGGCCAGTCCGGCACCGAGGCAACGTTGGAACGCCCCTCATTGCCGACCGACACGCCCTCGCCGATAGGCGCGAGCCCGTTGGGATTTCCCGTCTTCACGAATTGCTCGATATAGCGGGAGAAAATGCGCGAGACGTCGTAATCGGCCGCTGTCCAGGCGTATCGACGTTGGCTGTCCAAATTGCCGAGCGCATGGGCAACTTGAGCGTCATGCGCGGCGCCGAGCATCGGCGGCGCGACTGGCCCCGCGGGGACCTCCACCTGGGCCGGGAGCGGCTGAGTGTACCGATAGTAAAAAACAGCCGCCTGGCCCGTTTGCCGGTGCAGATCCATCCATCGCTGCGTGCTCTGGCTCACCTTGGCGCTGCCGGGGTAGTGGGCGAGCGTTTCATCCACGAAGTCGCGGAATTTCGCCACCCGCTCTCTGAGCGGCATGATCCGTACCTCTTGCGCGAGCGTAGTAGCCGCCGCTCCCGACGCGATCGAACCCAGCAATAGCGGAACCTGAGCCTGCCCGCCTCGCGTGAAAACCTGCTCCGGCGATTCGGTCAGGAAGTAGCCATCGATGCTTGGCGCAAACGGCATCGGCTCGTACGAGCGCTGCGGTTCCGTATAGGCCGCGAGCAGCGTTTTCGCCGGGAGCGAACGCAACTGTTGCAGCGACGACGCGCCGACTTTCCCGGCAAACTCATTGGCCGCGCGCTCGGCATCTTCGCGCGTCCATAGGGCGTTCGGCTCGAACGCTCCGCCGCTTTGCCCGATCGCGCGCGCGAACAGCCCGCGTGAGAGCGGCGACGCCATGTGCGCACTGACCGCGACCGAGCCGGCCGAATTGCCGGCGATCGTCACTTTCGCAGGATCGCCGCCAAACTGCGCGATGTTGTCGCGCACCCAGCGCAGCGCCGCGACCTGATCAAGGAACCCGTAATTGCCGGCGGTGCCGTGCGAGGCTTCGCTCGACGCGCCCGCAGGAGCCAGAAACCCGAACGCGCCGAGGCGGTAGTTGACTGTCACGGCGACAATCCCGCGCGAGGCTAGATTCGCGCCGTCGTAGCGAGTTTCCGAGCCGTCTCCGGTCACGAGCCCGCCACCGTGAAAGTAGACGATCACGGGCATCTTGGTGTCCGCGGCGCCGCCTTTCGTCCAGACGTTCAGATAGAGACAATCCTCGCTCATCGTCGTGGACCGGAAGTCCAGCTTGCCGGCCGCGTTCGGTTGCATGCAGCGCGGGCCGAATTGCCGAGCGGGCTGTACGCCGGCCCAGCGCGCCACCGGTTGCGGCTCGCGGAAACGGAAATCTGCGACCGGCGGCGCAGCGTACGGAATGCCGCGAAACACGCGTACGTCCTTGTGTTCACCGCGCAATTTCACGCCTTCGACAATACCGTCTGTGAGCTGCGCTTGTGGCGCCAGCGGCGCACGGGCGGCGTGTGCGGCGTTTGCCGCTAGGCCCAGGCCAATAAGCGATACGGCGGCCGCAATGGCCGCGGGGAGATGATGCTTTGCCGCGCGATTGAACGAAACCCTCACGGATATGCCTCCATTCTGATTGAACAGCGGGTTGAGAGACCACCTTGCGGTGGGGTCTCGATCATCGGCGCGAAAATGCGTCTCGAATTACGCTGCGGTTTAAATCAGACGGGTGGCGGTGCTGCGCTTTCTATTCGTCCGAATCGATCACGATTTTGATATCGACGACAGGCGTACCGTCGATGGCTTCGATGGGGCCGACGCGCAGCCGGGTATCGGCGATTTCACGTAGGGTCACGCGATGGAGCCCGATAGGGTTGGGGCGATGGGGGGCGCGGGTGGCGAACACGCCCGTGAGCGGCCGATCGCGTTCGCCACGCGGATGAATCGCGAGCTTGGTGCGATCGGCGCGATGAAACCAAGCCAACACGAGGATTTCATCGCCGCTCGATAAGCCTTTCAGGCCTTCGGCGTATCGCGGATCGAGTTCGATCCAAGCGTCGGGCGCTCCTTCGGCTCCCTGGCGCGGGGCCGCCGCTAAATCATCGAGCGTGGACCGGATGTAGCCGATCGGGGCGAGGGTGAATGCATCGGACGGCTGCGGCATCGGTGGTTCTCCGGGGGGAGCGATGCCGCATTTTATGCGACCCTCGTCGACAGTGCTGGCGTGACTGCGCGGCGGCGCCAAACGGAGGTGCGCCTCCCCTTACAGCACGTACCGCGACAAATCCTCGCTCTGCGCCACTTCTCCGAGCGCGCGATCGACATAAGCCGCATCGATCGTCACCTTCTGCCCAGAATGATTTCCGGCCGCGAAGGACACTTCTTCGAGCAGCTTTTCGATCACCGTGTAGAGCCGCCGCGCGCCGTTATTCTCCGTGCGCTCGTTCACCGAGAACGCGATTTCCGCCATGCGCTTGATGCCGTCAGGGGCGAAGTCGAGTTCGACTTCCTCGGTGGCGAGCAGCGCTTGATACTGCTTCACGAGGCTCGCGTCGGTCGAAATCAAGATCGATTCGAAATCTTCCACCGACAACGAATCGAGCTCGACGCGAATCGGAAAGCGCCCTTGCAGTTCGGGAATCAAATCGCTCGGCTTGGACAAGTGAAACGCACCGCTCGCGATGAACAGAATGTGATCGGTCTTCACCATCCCGTAGCGCGTGTTGATCGTCGTGCCTTCGACGAGCGGCAGCAGATCGCGTTGCACGCCTTGACGCGACACCTCTGCGCCGCCGGCTTCGCTGCGCGAGGCGATCTTGTCGATTTCATCGAGGAAGACGATGCCGTTCTGCTCGACGTTTTGCACGGCTTTCGCCTTCACTTCCTCGTCGTTGAGCATCTTCGACGCTTCTTCGTCGGTCAGCACCTTCATCGCTTCGGCAACCTTGAGCTTGCGGCGCGTCTTCTTGCCGCCGCCAAGATTGGCGAACATGGAGCGGATCTGCTCGGTCATGTCTTCCATGCCCGGCGGCCCCATGATGTCCATGCCCGCTTGCGGCAATTCGACATCGAGCTCGATCTCTTTATCGTCGAGCTGGCCTTCGCGCAGGCGCTTGCGAAAGGTCTGGCGCGTGGCGTTGTCGCCGCCCGCCGCGTCGCTCGTCTCAGCGGTGCCGAAGCCGACGGGCCGCGCGCTCGGCAACAAAATATCGAGAATGCGATCCTCGGCTTGATCCTGCGCCTTCGAGCGAACCTTGCGCATCTCGGATTCGCGGGTTTGCTTCAGGGCAATTTCGATCAGATCGCGCACGATGCTATCCACATCGCGGCCCACGTAACCGACTTCCGTGAACTTGGTGGCTTCGATCTTGATGAACGGCGCATCGGCGAGCTTGGCCAAACGCCGCGCGATTTCCGTCTTGCCCACGCCCGTGGGCCCAATCATCAGAATGTTCTTCGGCGTGATTTCCTGGCGCAGCGGCTCGGCCACTTGCTGCCGGCGCCAGCGGTTGCGCAGCGCGACGGCGACGGCTTTCTTGGCCTTGTTCTGGCCGACGATGTGCTTGTCGAGTTCCGAGACGATCTCGGCGGGAGTCATGGTGCTCATCGGTTCTTTACCTCGCTTACTCGATCGTCTCGATGACGCGGTTATGGTTCGTGTAGATGCACATGTCGCCCGCAATCGAGAGCGACTTTTCGACGATTTCGCGCGGCGACAGCGTGGTGTTTTCCGCCAGCGCGCGCGCGGCCGCTTGTGCGTAGGCGCCGCCCGAGCCGATCGCGCAGATCCCGCCTTCGGGATCGAGGACATCGCCGTTGCCCGTGATGACGAGCGTGGTTTGAGCGTCGGCCGTGATCAGCATCGCTTCAAGGCGGCGCAGCATACGATCGGTGCGCCAATCCTTGGCGAGTTCGACGGCGGCCCGCGTGAGATTGCCCTGATGCTTCTCCAGCTTCGCTTCGAAACGATCGAGCAGCGAGAAGGCGTCGGCCGTACCGCCTGCGAAACCGACGAGGACCTTGCCGTTGTAGATGCGTCGCACCTTCTTTGCGCCGCCTTTCATGACGATGTTGCCGAGCGTCACTTGGCCATCGCCGCCGAGCGCCACTTTGTCGCCGTTGCGCACGGAGACGATCGTCGTGCCGTGAAATTGCTCCATGGTGCATTCCTCGAGAATACGGAAGGGGCTCGGCGGCGCGACGCCGCACGAGCGGAAAACGGGTGCTGCGAGGGGCGCGGTTTCAAGGCGCACATTTAGCTCATTTTAGGGCGTGCGCGGTTTTATCAAGGGGGCGAGCCGCGAAGCTTCGGAGAGAGGCCTGCGGGGCAAGGCGGCGAGCGGGCCGAATGGAAACACGACGAAGGCGCGGCGCCAGAATCGGTAAGCTTTGCCGAGCGGGCTGTGGGCGATGCGCCGCGCATGGCGGCTTCGCATCGCCCAAAAAACAAAAAGCGCGCGGGATACCGCGCGCCTCATGAGAAGCAGCGTGAATACGCGCGGCGCGTTACAGCCCCGCGCGGCCAGCTACATCAATCGCCGAACAGCTTTTGGCGCAGCTCGCGCCGCTCCTGCGCTTCGAGCGACAGCGTGGCAGTCGGCCGAGCGAGTAGACGCGGGACGCCGATCGGCTCCCCCGTTTCTTCGCACCAGCCGTAATCGCCCGCGTCGATCCGCGCCAGCGATTGCTGCACCTTCTTCAGCAGCTTGCGTTCGCGATCGCGCGTGCGCAGCTCGAGCGCATGCTCTTCCTCGATCGTCGCGCGATCGGCGGGATCGGGAACGATCACCGTTTCGCGCAGGTTCTCGGTCGTCTGCCCGGCGTTGCGGAGGATCTCCGCCTGGAGCTGTTCGAGCCTGTTCTTGAAGAAAGCGAGCTGATCCTCGTTCATGTAATCCTTGTCGCTCATCTTCAGGATTTCGGCTTCGGTCAAGAGTCGTTTCGTCGTCATCTGCGTGCTTCTTCAATGTGAGGCAAAACCCATACATATTGCC
>Ga0157369_10002764_pt1 | contig 20953 bp, 24 predicted proteins | sample C25metaG_FD_113461 | JGI IMG/M metagenome (GOLD analysis project Ga0157369, IMG submission 113461) | Corn rhizosphere microbial communities from Kellogg Biological Station, Michigan, USA - C2-5 metaG | ecosystem: Host-associated > Plants > Roots > Rhizosphere > Soil | place: USA: Michigan...
AACAGCAGCAGCAGGAGCGCGCCGCACGCGAGGCGCAGCAACGCCAGCAGCAGCAACAGCAGGAACGCGCCGCACGCGAAGCGCAGCAACGTGCCGCCGAGCAGCAGCGCCAGCAGCAACAGCAACAGCAGGCGCAGCAACGTGCCGCCGAGCAGCAGCAACGGGCGCAGCAGCAACAGCAGGAACGCGCCGCACGCGAAGCGCAGCAGCGCGCTGCCGAGCAGCAGCGTCAGCAGCAACAGCAACAGCAGGCGCAGCAACGTGCCGCCGAGCAGCAGCAGCGGGCGCAGCAGCAACAGCAGGAGCGCGCCGCGCGCGAAGCACAGCGCCCGGCGCCGCCGCAGCATCCCTCACCGCCCGAGAAGAACGAGAAAAACGAGAAGAAGGACGACCACGGCAGCGGCGGCTGAGGCGGCGACAAACCGTAACAGACGGCAAGGGCGCGCGCATTGCGCGCCCGCGCCGCGCACGCGCACACTGCCTCCATCGACCGCCCCTCGGGCGGCAATGGAGACGAACATGAGAGTGCGTTGGTTGGCCGCCCTCCTCGCCCTGGGCGCGGGCCCGGCGGCCGCGTCGTGCAGCTGGGACTGGTTGTGCAACGGCGAGGGCGCCTGCAAGCAGATGCCCGTGTGCGACAGCGTCTACGAGACCCCGCCCCCGCGCCCGGAGAGCGCGCCGCCCACGCCGCCGCCGCTGGCGATGCGCCCGTTCAAGATCGCGGGCCACATGACCGGCCTCACGTGCGAGCACGTCATGCGGCAGAGCCAGAGCGGGCATTGGAGCTGGACCGAGGCCTGTTTCTGCCAGGACCAGACCAAGGCCAAGGACCCGACCACGCCGTTCGCGAACATGGTGCGCTGCGAAGAGCCGTGGAAAGGCGACAAGGCCGCCGGATCCGCGGCGCCCTCCGGATCGGCGCCATCCAAGGCGACGGCCACCGCGAGCGCGTCGAACGCGAAGCCCTGAGGGGCCCTAGCGCAGGCGCCGCGCCGTGAACTCGTCCTCGATCTGCTCGCGGTAGTAGCTCGCGGGCGTGGGCGAGCTCATGAGGCGGCGGTAGATCTCGGGCGACACGTTCGCGTACTCGTACGTGCCGCTCGTGGTCTCGACGACCAGTTTGCGGTCGCGCTCGTCGTAGCCGGCGGCCTTGAGGCCCTGCCCGTTCAGTCGCTTCATCTCCATCGCGTCATCCTTCCAGCCCATCGGCCAACGCGGCGATCTCGTCACGATGCTCGCGATCGTGCTCGACCATCAGGTGAACGAGGTCCGCGAGCGTGATGCGCTCGTCCATGAACATCGCGCCGCGCTCCAGCTGGTCGGGTGTCGTGGCCGAGAGCAAAGCCACGACCTCCGCGCGCGCCGCGGCGAATTGCTGCGCGGCGACCTTCGCGTCCTGGGACAGGTAGTCGCGCTGGCGCGCGGCGGCCGTCCCGTCGAAGCCGGCGAGCCGCGGCATCTCCTCTTCCAGCATGCGACGCACGCGCACGAGGTACCCCTCGCGCTCGACGTCGCGCAGGTGGCACGCCTGCTCCACGAGCGAGAAAGCCTCCGGACCGGGCCGTTCGATCCATCGATCGCGCGGGACCCGAGAAAGCGCCGCATCGACGAAGGCCGGCATCGGTGCGAGGGCCGCGATCGGCCCCGAGAGGGGATGCGCGTGCACGATGGCCATGAAACCTCCTTCAGTGCGAAGCCTTGTCGCCCCAGAGCTCGTGCAGTCGCGCATCGCGTCCGCACCCCTTGCGGTAGAGCTGGTAGCGCACGGGATTCTTGAGATAGAAGTCCTGATGGTAGTCCTCGGCCGGATAGAACGGCCCGGCCATCTCGATGCGCGTCACGATCGGCTGCTTGAACGTCTTCGCCTTCTCGACCTGCGCGCGCGAGGCCTCCGCAGCACGGCGCTGGTCCTCGTCGTGATAGAAGATCGCGCTCGTGTACTGCGTGCCCGAGTCGCAGAACTGCCGATCCTTCGTGGTCGGGTCGACATTCACCCAGAAGACCTCGAGCAATTTCTCGTAGCTCACCTTCCGCGGATCGTAGACCACGTCCACCGCCTCGGCGTGCCCCGTGCGCCCCGAGGAGACGTCCTCGTACGTGGGGTTCACCGTGCGCCCGCCCGTATAGCCCGAGATCGTCGCCACGACCCCGGGAACGTGGTCGAAGGGTTGCTCCATGCACCAGAAGCAGCCGCCGGCGAAGGTCGCCACCTTGTCGCCGGGCGGGACCGTCACCTGCGTGGTCGTATTGGCCGCGGGTGCCGCCTGCGCGAACAGCAACGCCGCAGCGCAGATCCAGGTCTTCATCCTCATCGCGATTCGCTCCTGCCCCTCGGGGCGTCATCATTCCACAGCCATGCCGCGCCGCGTACGCCGGCGGAATCGCCGTGCATCGGCGGCACGAGCCTCGTTCGCACCTCGTCGGAAAAGACGCAGGCGCTCCATATCGACGGTACGCGCTCGTACACCCGGCGGATGTTGGAGAGCCCGCCGCCCAGCACGATGACCTCCGGATCCACGATGTTGATCACCCCCGCGAGTGCACGCGCGAGCCGCTCTTCGTAGCGGGCGAGCGTGGCGTCGCAAGCCGCCTCACCCGCCTGCGCCCGCCGCGCGATCTCCGCGGCGGCGATCCGCCCGCCGTTTCGGCGCGCGTGATCTGCCTCCATCCCCGGCCCGCTGAGATACGTCTCGATGCACCCCTGCCTTCCGCAATAACAGGCGGGCAACGGCAGGTCTTCCGCGCGAGGCAGCGGCAGGGGATTGTGGCCCCACTCGCCCGCGATCGCGTTGGCGCCGGTGAGCACGTGTCCGTCGACGACGATGCCGCCGCCCACGCCGGTGCCGAGGATCACGCCGAAGACGACGGCGGCGCCGCGCGCCGCCCCGTCGATGGCCTCGGCGAGCGCGAAGCAGTTGGCGTCGTTGGCGAGGCGCACGGCGCGCCCGAGCGCCCGCTCGAGGTCGCCCTGCAGGTCGCGTCCGTTGAGGCAGGTGGAATTCGCGTTGCGGATGAGGCCGGTCGCGCGCGACGTGGCGCCCGGCGTGCCGATGCCGACGGTGCCGCGCCCGCCCAGCTCGCGCTCGGCGTCATGCACCAGTCGCGCGATGGCCTCGACCGTTGCCTCGTAGTCGCCCGCCGGCGTGTCGATGCGGCGCCGCAGGCGCTCGCGCCCCTCGGCGTCGAAAGCCGCGATCTCGATCTTCGTGCCGCCCAGGTCAACGCCGATTCTCAACATGCTCGTCCATCGCGTCATTTCCCTTGCGCCAGATCAAGGGATTCCTCGAAGGGACGCCTTCTGTGTGGGAGTTCACAGCATAAAGGCGTCTCGCGGTGCAAAGTCGCGCGGCTGAGCATCGGCAAAACCCCCATGAGCATCGACCTGAGCGCTACCGGTGGCCTGAACATCGGCGACCAGATCCGCGATCGCCTGATCCGGGATCTCAAGGACGAGAAATTCGTCCTGTACTTCCAATCCATCGTGCCGGTGGCCGTTGCCGCGCCGGACCACTCCCTGCACCGCGAGATCCTCATCCGCTTCAAGGAGGAGGAGCGCGACCTGATGCCGCCGGGAACCTTCCTGCCGATCCTCGAGAACCAGGGCCTGATGCCGTTGCTCGATCGGTGGGTCACGGGGCGCGTCATGAGATGGGTAAAGAGCCTGCATTCCGCCGGCACGCCGCGATACGCGCCGCGCTGCAGCATCAACGTGTCGAGCGACACGATCCGCCGCGACGCGGCCTTCGCGGATTTCGTCCACCAGGGCGTGACCCGCGCCGGCATCCCGCCCTCGTCGTTGTCGTTCGAGATCGCGACGGCCGACGCGATCGGTGCGGCACAACCGGTCACGAAACTGGTTTCCTCGTTGCGCGCGGCCGGCTGCGGCGTCGCATTCAGCGGTTTCGCCGGCGAAGCCGCCGCCCTGGAGATCGCGCGGTCGCTGGGCGTCGCATTCGTGAAGATCGACGGCTCCCTCGTGTATCCGATCTCGCGCGATCGGGCCGCGGCCATCCGGCTGCACGAGGTCCAGCAGAGTTGCCGCTCCTCCGGCGTGCAGACGATCTGCACCCAGGTCGAGGATCCGCAGACGCTCGAGATTCTCCGGCGCATCCAGGTGAATTACGCCCAGGGCTTCGGGATCGACCGGCCCAGGCCGCTGAGATAGGGCTTCAGCGCAAGCCGAAGACCCAGCGCAGCCCGTCGTCCACGCAGAGCTGCAGCACGGCGGCATGGCTCACGGGGTAGAAGCCGAACTGGTACTGCAACCCCTGGTAGCCGCGCGACTGGATCTTCTGCGCGAGATCGACCCACGGTGAGCCCACGCCGGTCGTGCAGTGCTGCACCCGCGCGGGCAGGTTGTGCGTCGTATCCCAGAGCGCCTGTTCCATCGCGAGCGTGTCCTGCGTGTGGAACTGCATCGACGGGTCGGTCATCACGTAGCCCGAAAAATAGCGCGTCGAGGGACCGTCCTCCAGCAGCGCGATCATCGCCATGAGGCCGCTCAGCGAATAGCCCATCAGCGTGCGCCGCGCCTTGTCGACGCGGTACTCCGCTTCGACGCGCGGGATGAGCTCGAGGGTCAGGAACTTGAAGTAGCTCGTCGCGCCGGGCAGGTCGAAGTCCACGAAGCGGCGGTCGCCTCCCAGGTTGCCGATCGACACGACGATCACGTCGAGCTTGAGGCCGATCACGGTGTTCATGATCGCGGTGGCCTCGAGCTCGTCGTCCATCGCATAGAGGACCGGCTTCGCGTCCGCCGAGCTGGCGTAATCCGCGGGCAGGTAGATCGTCACGGGATAGGTCAGGCCCGTATACGACGACGAGACGCTCAACGCTCGCGTGGTGGGCGCGGATGCGGGGGTCGCGCTGCTGTCGCCGCCTCCGCCGCCACACGCGGCGAGCGCCAGCAACAGCAGGAAGGAAGACGCGAACGAGAACGACGAGCGCCAGGTGCGCGGCATTGACGGCTCCGGGATGCCTCGGAGCCGCGAGTCTAGCCTACCGGCCTTACACCAGCAGCCGCGAGCTCACTTCGCGCGACAACGCATGCTCGAGCCCGCCGTCATCGTCCCCCTCGCCGGGCAGGCGGAAGTGCGGCAGCTCGACCGCGTCCTGCAGCACCGGCGGCGCCGCGACCGTGAGGGCCTCCACCTCGAAGCCGCAGAGCACCCATCCGCGTCCGCGTTGGCGCAACCGGTCGAGCTTGAGGTGGAATGCGCGATCTTCGATGCGCGCGCGGTACACGGTGCTCTCGCGGTGGCGGCTCTCCGTCACCAGGAAGGCATCGCGCCGGCCCGAGTCGTCGTCGCCCGGCACGTAGATGTGCATCTCCTCGGCCAGCTCGCGCTCGCCCGCGATCTCCACGAGCTTCACGGCACGGGCCGCCGCGGTGAGGAGCTGCACGCCGAAGTAGACCTGGTTGCTGGAGCTTCCGGGCATGCGGCGCGCGACGCGGCCGATCGCGCAGGGCTCGCCGGGGGCCTTGCGCCAGCCGAGGAGGTCGCCCACGGCGATGCCGATCGCATCGCTGCCCAGCGCCTCGAAGCCGAAGCCGCTCTCGCTCACGTCGGTGAGCCAGAGGTAGCGCCGCGACGGGTCGTCCGCGAGCATGAAGCTCGAATTCATGGGGTTCGATGCGGCGATGGCCGCGAGCACTTCCTCGCCGACCTTGGTCGCGCCATCGGTGCGGCGGGGTGCCAGGCCGCGCGAGAGGATCTCCTGGATGCCGACCCAGACCTCGATGCGCAAGCCCGCGCCGGGGCGTCGCTCCGCGCGAAACTCCCGGCCGCTCGCGGCCGCTTCGAACGCGCGGCCGACCTGTTCGAGCACGGCGACGTGCTCCTCGAGCCGCATCTCCGAGGCACAGCCGTGCTCGGGCACGAGCCGCCCCTGGTGCAGGTGCGCGATGACGTCGCGCCGCCGGCCGATGAGCGGCTGCAACGGCAGGTAGAGCGCACTGGCGCCTTCGGCTGCCGCGCCCTCGCGCAACCCGGTGTTCGAGTCGAGGTCGGCGCGGAAGCAGCGTGCGTCGGGCGCCTCGCGCCGCGCGTTGAGCGCCGGAACCCATTCCCAGAGCCACGCGTCCAGGATCTCGAGCTGCGGGCGCGTGAGGCTGCCGCCGGCGAAGCGATCGAGCAGCAGCGCGCGAAAGTACAGGGCCTCGAGCGTCACGGTGCGGCCACGGCCGTCGGCGACCATGCGCACCGGCTGGCGCTGCGAGCCGTGGCGCAGCGCGGCGCTCATCACGGCATGCAGCGGCTGGTAATCCTGGCGCTCGCGTCGCGTGCTCCACTTGACCGCCTCGCCCCAGTGATAGAGCGCCGCGGCGGGCACGCGCAGCGTGAGCACCTCGTCGTCGCACGCGGCGGGGCGCGCCTGCGCGAGCCCGTGCGCCATGGAGAAGAGGTGCTCGTGCTCGGCGCAGAGCCACCCGACGAGCGCCTGGTGATCCTCGTTCCAGCAAAGCGACGTCGCCAGCAGCTCGCCCTTGATGCGCGCGACGCCCTGGTCGAGCGTCGCCGCGAGCTGGCCCAGGCGCGAGGCGGCTTCGTCCTGGGTGAGGCCTGGCAGCTCCGACTTGAGGGCGCGGCGCGCGCGCTCGTATTCGGCGCGGATGTCGGCGCGCGTGACGTCACGCGACATGGTGGCGTTCATGCGGCCTCCTTCGCGTCGCGCTCGACGTCGTCGTTGGCGGCGCGGCGCAGCGCATGGTGGAAGTCGGCCGCCGAGACCTCGGCCGTGAGGTCCCACGGCGCGCGGATCCAGTTGGGCGTATGCGGCCACGGGCCATAGTGCTCGTGGTCGCGCACTTTCACGTCGCCCGCGAAGAGAGCGCCGGCGGGGGCCAGCGCGCGGCCGAGGCGGCAGATCTCGGGCCATGCTTCGGACTGCGCGCCGTGGCGCTGGCGGAACGCGCCGGCGGCTTCGGTGAAGCCGGCCGCGTCGCGCGTGAGGTACAGGATCTCGAGCTGGGCGAGCCACGCCGCGACACGTTGCGGATATTCCTCGACGGCGAGCGCGAGGAGCTCGAGCGCGTCGGCGGCGCGGTCGTCCTCGAACATGAGCCGCGCGGCACGGATGAGCGGTTCCTCGTCGGCGAGGTCGGCGCCGCACTTCGCGATGCCGGGAAAGCGCGCGGCGATATAGCGATCGCGGATCTTGCGGCGGCGCCCGTCGAGCTTCGAGGCGTCGAAGCCGTCGTCCTCGCTCGCTCGCGCGGGCTCCGCGGCCGGCTCCTGCATGCCGTCGCCCTTCCACTCGATCATCTCCAACTGCGGCGCGGCGCGAATGCCCGCGAGGATGCGATCGAAGTCCACTTTCGGCGCATCGTCGCCCGCGCCTGCCTTCGCAGCCGCGCTCGTGCGGCTGCGGCGCCAGAAGCCGAAGGTGAGCCCCGGCATGGGAAACCACGATGAAGCGGGCGGGCGAAGGACGGACATGTGCGCTCCTCAGGATTGGCTGCTCCGTTCGGTTCATGCACTGTGATGGCGGCGCGTGAAGGCGCACGCGACACCCGGGCCATCGAGAGCAGTCCGGACGGATTAGGACAAGCGGAGAAATGCCTGTCGGATGGGAGGAGCGCCGCACTCGCGCGCAAAAAAAACGGCCCCGCGGGGCCGTCTCCTCATCGCGCGAGCGATCAGCGCGAAGCGACGCGCGCGCTGCCGCCTCGAACGGCGACCAGCGCCGGAAGCGCCTGCGTGCGGCTGCCGACGGTGATGTCGCCGCCGATCAACGCGGCCTGGATCTGCTCCGCGGTGGGATGGACGACGCCCAGGCGATGCAGCGTGTGCTGCGCGCCGGAGAGCGCATGCGAGATCTCCTCTTCCCCCATCGCGCCGGCGGGGGTGAAGCCCGCGAGGCTCACGGTGTGGTCGGGCGACGTGGTGACGAGCGTGATCGTGGTGCCATGGCGCAGGCCGTTCACCAGCGCCTCGGAATTGGCGCGGCTGCCGGCCCACGATGAATACTGCGAGATGATGCGCGACGAATCGCCCGCGGGGGCGGTCGCGGCCATGGCCGAGGACGCGGCGGCGAGGGACGCGGCCAGCGAAGCGGCAAGCTTGCGGTAGTCCATGGAAACTCCTTCGTGTTATTTGCGGGGCGCCTCCAAGATGCGCGGCACACGAAGGAAAATCAGTCGGCCCCGTCCCAACCCGACGTCGGCGCGCGCCCGGCGGCGCGAGTCGGCGGAGGACTACCCGCCGGCGAGTCCCATCTCGAAGCCCAGGGTCTGCTCGCACCATGCCGCGACCCGCAGGGTCTGCTCGTCCTCGCGGTAGCGGCCCACGATCTGCAGGCCCATGGGCAGTCCGCGCGGCCCGCGCCCGGTGGGAATCGCGACCGCGGGCATGCCCGCCTGGGTCCAGAGCGATGCGAACGTGGCGTCCCCCGTGCTCGCGAGCCCCTCGGTCGCCTCGCCGATGGCCGGGATCGTGAGGATGCCGTCGTGCTGCGCGAAGAGGTTGTCGAGCCAGCGCCGGTACTCCTCGCGCCGCGCGAGCGCGCGATCGTACTGCTCGGGCGTGACGGAGCGCCCCCGGTCGATCAGCTCCACGAGTGCCGGCGAGAGGCGGATGCGATGGCGCGATTCGATCAACGCGAAGCTGCGCGCGGCGTCGCGCGCCAGGATCGCCATCACGTTGTCCCACGCGGCTTCGAACATCTTCGGCAGGGATACTTCGCGCACGCGGGCCCCGGCGTCCTGCATCTTCATCACGTTGGCGACGAAGAGGTTGCGCTGCGACTCGGAGGCGAGCGGCCACTTGGGCGTCTTCACGACGGCGAGCCGCGGGGGCGTCGTCATCGGCTCGAGCGGCACGCGCAGCATGCGCGGCTGCGCCGCGATGCTCGTGGCCTCGTCCTTCGCGTCGGAGCCCATGAGGCACGCGCCGAACCATGCGGCATCGGCCACCGAGCGCGTGAAGACACCGACCGTATCGAGCGTGCCGCTCAAAGGATGGATGCCGGTGCGCGAGATCGCGCCGAAGCTCGGCTTGAATCCGACCACGCCGCAGAAGGCCGCGGGACGGATCACCGAGCCCAGCGTCTGCGTGCCGATCGCGGCCGGGATGAAGCCGGCGGCGACCGCGGCGGCCGATCCGCTCGACGAGCCACCGGGCGTGTGGGCGCCGCTCCAGGGGTTGCGCGTCTTGCCGGCCGTGCGATACGCGAATTCCGTCGTGACCGTCTTGCCCATCACGAGCCCGCCGAGCGCCTCGAGGCGGCGCACGACCCAGGCCGAGGTCTGCGGCACGTTGCTCGAGAAGATGTGGGAGCCGTAGCGCGTCGGGATGCCGCGCGTGGCGATGATGTCCTTCACGCCCACGGGGATTCCGTACAGCGGGAGGTCGCCCAGGATGCCGCCCGCCCTCTCCTCGGCGTCGGCCATGGCACGGGCGGGCTCGAACCATTCGAACGCCTGGACCTGGGCCTCCAGGGCCGCGATCCGGGCCGAGCAGGAGGCCACGTAGTCCTGCACCGTGGCACGTCCTTCACGGTAGGCGCGCAGGGTCTCCAGGACGCCGAGAGAATAAAGATCCATGTTTTTAATTAGTTATGTGGGCCGCCCAAGGCGACCCGGGGGGTCGGACCGCTATTTTGCCGCCCCGCGTGAGCGATGACTAGCTCAAGGCTGCCTTCAACGCGTTGACCCCCGCGAGGGCGATGACCTCGTCGTCCGCCGCCTTGACCCCGGAAACCCCCACGGCGCCCACGATCGCACCCTCGATTTCGATCGGCACGCCGCCCTGGAGCACGGCCATGCCCTGGGTGATCGAGAGGAATGCCGCGCGGCCCTGGTTGACCGATTCCTCGAGCAGCCGCGACGGGCGCTTCCACGCGACCGCCGCGCGCGCCTTGTTCACCGCGGTATCGATGCTCGACCACTGGGCGCCGTCGAGACGCGCGGTCACGATCGCGTGGCCGCCATCGTCCACCACGGCGATCACGACGCGCCAGCTGTTGCGCAGCGCTTCCGCCTCGGCGGCGGCGAGGGCCACCCGCGCGGCCTCGAGGGAAAGGGTGGGGCGCTGCGGCAGTCGGAGAGGCACGGCATCGTTCCTTCGAAGGGGATGCCGTCGATCATAGCGTGCGAACGCACGCGCGCCCTACTCTTTCGGAGCCGCGAAGCCGTGCTCGATGAACGTGCGCCGGCCGCCCGGCGAGACGAGGAAATCGAGGAGCGACCGTGCCTCGCCGGGATGCTTCGGGCTCTTCGCGAGGAGCGCCGCGTAGGTCGTGCGCTTCTGCAGCGGGTCCGGCAGCGGACCCACGAGCGTCACGCCCTTCACGGGCAGCAGCTCGGTGATCTGGTGGAACGCGATGTCGACCTCGCCGCTCGCCACCTTCTCCGCGATGAAGCCGCCCTGCCCGAGCGTGGCCTTGGCGCGCACCGGGTCGCGGATGCCGAGCGCCGGCAGCACGCTCTCGTCGAAGAACTTCCCGCTGGTGCCGCGCGACGGGTCCATGTACGTCACGGACTTCGCCTCGAGCAGCGTGCGCTTGAGCGCCTCGGGCGTCGAGATGTCGGGCTTGGGCGTGCCTTCGCGCACCGCCGCGCCGATCGAGACCACGCCGAGATCGCGGCGCGTGGAAAGGTCGAGCTTGCCGCTCGCGGCGAGCGCCTCGATCGCTTCCGAGGGCACGATCACGAGGTCCGGGGCGGCCTTGCCCTCGAGGCGCTTGCGCAGCTCTCCCACCGGCCCGAAGGAAGCGTTCACCGTGTTGCCGCTCGCGTGCTGCCACTGCTCCGCGGCCGCGTGGAACGCATGCTGCGCGGCACCCGCGCTCAATACTTCGACTTCGACTGCGCTCGCGTTCAGTGCAAGCGCGGCACAAGCGGTCACGAACCAACGCGTCATGGGAAAGTCCGGGGAGCGGTTGAAGGTTTCGCGCCGCGCAGGTGCGAGCGGCAGGTCTTCGCAGCGCGACCAATCTAACATGTGGGAAAATCGCGCCATGCGACATCACCTTCCCCGCGTCGTCTTCGGCCTCATCTTCCTGGCGTGCCTCGGCCTGGACCTCTTCGCCATCTACTACCTGCAGGAATGGCTGGGACTGGAGCCGTGCCCGATGTGCATCCTGCAGCGCTACGCCTTCTTCGCGATCGCGGCGCTCGCCCTGGTCGGCGCGATCTGGAACCCGCGCGGTGCGGCCCTCAAGACGGTGAGCGTCCTGGTCGTCGTCTTCGCGATCGCGGGCGGCGGCGTGGCGGCGCGGCACTCGTACGTGCAGCACTTCCCGCCCAAGGTCGAGACCTGCGGCACCGACCTCGAAGGCATCATCAACACGTTGCCGCTCGGCGAGGCGTTCCCGAAGATCTTCCAGGGCACGGGGAGCTGCTCCGCGATCACGTGGAAGTTGCTGGGCCTCTCGATTCCCGAGTGGGCGCTGGTGTGGTTCGCGATCTTCGCGCTCGCCGCGATCTGGCTGGGATTCATCCGCGAGCGGCGCCTCGCGCGCTGACCGCGCGTTTCAGCCCAGCTCGCGCAGGTCGAGCACCGCGTCGCCCGTGAGGCGCCCTTCCGACTCGAGGCGCAGGATGTCCGCCGCGACCTCGCGCGCATCGCGCAGCTTTCCCTCGGCCTTCATCGCGCGGAAGCGCTCGACGTCGGCGAACTGCTCGGCGTTCGTCTCGCGGATCTCGCCCTGCATGCCGGTGTCGATGACCCCCGGTGCCAGGCTCACGGCCTCGACCGGCTTGCGCCGCGCCTGGGCCTCGACGGCCACCACGCGCGTCGCCATGTCGAGCGCGGCCTTCGCGGTGCAATAGGCGGCCCATCCGTAGATCGGCCGGCGGCCCGCGCCCGAGGAGATGTTCACGATCCGCAGCAGCATCGCGGCGCCGTCCAGCGCGGCGATGAAGCGGCGCATGAGCAGCAACGGCGCCGTCACGTTCACCGCGATGTTGCGCTCGAGCGCCGCGCCGTCGCACGTCTCGATCGGGCCGACCGGCGCCACCACGCCGGCGTTGTTGATCAGGACCGCCTTCTCGTAGCGCTTGCCGCGCACGCGCTGCTCGATGCGGTCGAACGCACGCTCGACCGCGCTCGCGTCGGCCAGGTCGCACTCCAGGCGCGCGCCGCCCGGCACCGGGGCGTCGGGCGCGCGCGACAGGGCGATCAGCTCGTTCGCGGGGTCGGCGGCGATGGCCTCGGCGAGGGCCTCGCCCAGGCCGCGCGTGGTCCCGGTGACGATGTAGAGGTTCATGGGGCCGTTATGATTGCACATGCGCATTCCCAGGGACCTCGCGCAGGCGCTGGAGGAGCGCGGCGCCCGCGAGCGCTTCGCGGCGTTCCCGCCCGCTTCACGGCGCGCGATCCTCGAATGGATCGCCAGCGCCAAACGCGAACAGACGCGCGCGCGGCGCGTCGCCGAGACGGCGCGGCTCGCCGCCATGAACATCCGGGTGCCCCTATGGCCGAAGATGTGAACCCCGTGGTCCTCGTCACCGGCGGCGCGCGCGGCATCGGCGCCGCCACCGCGCGCCTCGCCGCGCAGCGCGGCTACGGCGTGTGCGTGAATTTCCGCCGCGACGAGGCGGCCGCGCGCGGCGTGGTCGATGCGATCACGGCCGGCGGCGGCAAGGCGAGCGCGATCCGCGGCGACGTCGCGCGCGAGGCCGACGTGATCGCGATGTTCGATGCGGCGGCGCGGCTCGGTCCGCTCGCCGCGCTCGTCAACAACGCCGGCATCCTCGAGCGGCAGACGCGCCTCGACGAGATGGACGCCGGCCGCTTCGAGCGCGTCCTCGCCACCAACGTGATCGGCACGATGCTGTGCGCGCGCGAGGCGGTGCGGCGCATGTCGACGCGTCACGGCGGCCGCGGCGGCGGCATCGTGAACGTGTCGTCGGTCGCCTCGAGCCTCGGCTCGCCCGGGGAGTACATCGACTATGCGGCTTCCAAGGGCGCCGTGGATTCGTTCACCCTCGGCCTCGCGCGCGAGGTCGCGGGCGAAGGCATCCGCGTGAACGCGGTGCGACCGGGCGTCATCTACACGGAGATCCATGCGAGCGGCGGCGAGCCGGGCCGCGTCGAGCGCGTGAAGCAAAATGTACCGATGAAGCGCGGCGGCGAGGCGGAAGAGGTCGCGCGCGCGATCCTGTGGCTGCTCTCGGACGAATCGTCGTATTGCACCGGCGCATTCATCGACGTCTCCGGGGGACGTTGAGGCAGGTATCATCGGGGGCTGACCTTGCACCAACGATGTCCCGCGAACCGATACCCGACGAGCTGAGGCGCTTCATCCTCACGAGCGTGCCCTCCGTGCCGTTCGTCGAGGCGATGCTCCTCTACATGGCCAAGGCCGGCACCGCGCTTTCCGTGGACGAGATCGCGCGCGGACTCTACATGCCGCGCGGCGCCGCCGCGCAGGTGGTCGACGCTCTGCACGAGGCGCAGGTCGTGGCGCCGGATCCGCAGCAGGGCGACGCGTGCCGTTTCGCGCCGGCGACCCCCGAGCTCGAGCAGATGCTGCGCAGCCTCGCGGACTTCTACGCCCGCGACCTCATCGGCGTCACCGACCTCATCCATTCGCGCACCGCCCGGCGTGCCCAGCAGTTCGCCGACGCATTCCGGCTCAGAAAGGATTCGTGATGGCGGCGTTCATCTACACGTTGTGCACGATCACCTGCCTGGTGGCGGCCTGGCTGCTGCTGCGCAGCTGGCGGCAGACGCGTACGCCGCTGCTCATCTGGAGCGGGCTGTGCTTCGCGGGGCTCACGTTGAGCAACCTGCTCCTCGTGCTGGACCGGACCATCTACTCCGTCTCGGCGGACCTCAGCACGGAGCGGCTGGTGAGCGCCTTCATCGCCCTGCTGGTGCTCGTGATCGGCCTGATCTGGGAGAGCGACTGACATGAATGCGATGCTGTCGGGGGGAATCGCGACGCTGTCCATCATCGCGGGCGTGTTCTTCCTGCGCTTCTGGCGCTCGTCGCGCGACCGCTTCTTCCTCTATTTCGCCGCCTCCTTCCTGATCGAGGGCGTGAACCGCTTCGTGCTGTACCTCTCCGTGGGCCTGCAGGAGGACGCTCCCGCGTATTACATCGTGCGCCTCATCGCCTACGGGCTCATCGTCTTCGCCATCGTGGCGAAGAACCGCGAGCGGCGCTCCCCGATGGCCTCCGCCCCTTCGCCAGTCCCGCGCCGGTGAGCGACATCGCCGTCGCGCGCGACGGCGCCATCGTGACGCTCGCGATCGCGCGCCCGGCGCGGCGCAACGCCCTCACGTGGGAGATGTACGACGCGCTCGATGCGGCGCTCGCGCAAGCCGAGGCCGACGAGACGGTTCGCGTGGTGGTCGTGCGCGGCACGGACGCTGCCTTCAGCGCGGGCAATGACCTCGAGGACTTCCTCCTGCGGCCGCCATCCGGGCACGATGCGCCGGTCTTCCGCTTCCTCGAGCGCGTGGCGGGTGCCGCGAAGCCGCTCGTTGCGGCCGTGAACGGACCCGCCGTCGGCATCGGCACGACGCTGCTCCTGCACTGCGACCTGGTCTTCGCGGGCGAGGGCGCGCGCTTCGCGCTCCCGTTCGTGAAGCTCGGGCTCGTGCCGGAGTTCGCCTCGAGCTACCTGCTGCCGCTGGTGGCCGGGATGTCCCGCGCGCGCGAGCTGCTCCTGCTGGGCGAGCCCTTCGACGCACGCGCGGCCTTCGAGGCCGGCATCGTGACGCGCGTCGTGCCGGATGCGGAGGTCCAGGCGCGTGCCGCGGAGGCGGCGGCCCGCCTCGCGGCATTGCCGCCCGAAGCGGTCCGGGCCACCAAAGCGCTCCTGCGCGCGCCGCATCGAGACGCCGTGGCGAGGCAGCTGCGGGCGGAAGGCGACGTCTTCCGCGAGATGCTCGCCCGCCCCGAGGCGCGCGAGCATCTCGCGGCCTTCCTCGCGAAGCGCGCGAAGTAGGAACCCTCCTATCCCGCGCGTAGCTGCGCGCGCCGGAACAAATCCGCGGGTCGGCGCGCCCAATGAGGGCCAGCGAGTGCTGGCGCCTCCGGAGGCAAAAGTGTCCTTCCTGCTCTACCTCATCGGCTTCATCGTGTTCATCGCCGGCCTGGCATGGCTCGCGACGGTGCTCGGCATCTCGCAGACCTACATCATGATCGGCGCGGTGATCCTGCTCGGCATCGGCATCTTCACGGCGGCCACGCGCACGCGCGCCAAGGACCCGCCGGCGGCCTGAGTCAGAGCACGTCGAAGGTCCAGGATCCCTTGGCGAACACCTCGACCTGGTACGCCTTGAGGGGACCGGCGGCATCGCGGCTGCGCGTGAGGTTCGTGCCGAAGTAGAAGGCCGTGCCGATGCGATGCCGATGTCCGTACACGAGGGAGACCGTGGTCGTGTCCTCGCGCGGGGACACCGCGGACTCCCACAACGACGGCGCGCGACGGAGGGTCGAGGACTGGAAAATGGTGCGCACGCTGTCCCGCGCGGAGAAATGCCAGATCGCCAGCAACTGCTGCACGCGCTGCCCGATGATCCGCTTCGATCCGGCCACCGGCTCCAGCGAGTCGATCGTGTCGTTGTCGACGCGGTACTCGACCTCGGCGCGCTCGTGCGGCCGCACGCTCGCCTGGAAGCTCGCGTACACGCCGCGCCCGATCCGGTTGTTGGCCACGTCGAGCCGGTCGCCGAACGCGGTCTCGAAGAAGAAGCGCGAGAACCACGGCCAGGGATTGCTCTCGATCCCGAAGTAGCCCTGGTCGCGCTTGCGCGTGCCGCCGCCGGGGCGCACCGCGACGAGGTCGTTGGGCCGGTACTCGAACCAGAGCGTGGTGGCGCGCGGCAGCCCGAAGCGCAGCCCCAGGTGCGTCTGCCGGTACTGCAGCGAAGCGTCGGGCGCGGTCTTGTTCTCCGCGAAGAAGTACGGCGACACCTCGTTGAAGCGCCCCACGTCGAGAAACTTGCGCGTGGTCTCGCTGTAGAAGCGGCGGTAGCCGTTCTGCCCGACGAACCCGTTGTCGGCGCGGAAGTCGCGCCCGACGTCCTCGAAGTCGAGATACTCCTCCCACGCCTTGCCGCGATAGGTCCAGTCGGCCAGCACCGCGTGGCTCGTGGCGAGGTCGCCCTTCGCGAGATGGCCGTCGATGGGCTGCGCCGTCGTCCACGAGCCGAGCACCTGCGCGCGCAACCGGTGCTCGAGCGTGGGAAACCACACGGCGTCCGGGCCCGCCACGCGGTTGTACGCGCCGCCGTCGATCGTGCGGTCGGTCGCGAGGCCGCCCAGCGTGAAGCCGTCGTGCTGCCAGCGCGCGCGCGCGAAGCTCGCGTACGACTTGAAGTCCTGTGGAGCGTAGCTCGTCGTGTACGTGTTCGGCAGGAGCACGAGCCCGCCTCCGTCGTCACGCGTGACGAGCACGGTGCCGTCGAAGCCGTCGCGGCGTTGCGTGACGCGCGCGCCCCACGCGGGATCGGTGACGGATCGCGTGTAGATCGCCTGCATCGGCGCCTGCAGGATGTCCGCGCCCTCGAGGAAGAACGGACGCTTCTCCGGATAGAACAGCGCGAACTGCGCGTTGCCCGCGAGCTGGGGCGTGTCGAGCTCCACTTGCGAGAAATCCGGGTTGATCGTCGCGTCGACCACGACATCGGAACGCGCGCGCCACTTGAGGTCGAGGCTCGCGACGGTGTCCCGCGCGACGGTGCCGGCCACCCCTTCACCCCAGGCGTGCACGGAGCGCAGCGTCGCGTTCGGCGTGAGCTGGAGGAATTCGGGCGACGGCAGGTGGGCGAGCCCCGTGAGCGGCTCGTTCAGGCAGAGGAAGCAGTTCTGCTCGCGCGGCAGCTTGCTCGACGACATGCGGTAGCGCTGGTCGCGCGGCCAGTTGCGCCACACCATGACGCTCCATTCGGTCGCCTTCGCATCGGGATAGCGCAGCGTCGAGAAGGGAATGCGGAACTCCGCGCTCCAGCCGCCTTCGAAGCGGCCCGTCACCACCTCGAAGTCGAAGTCGGGCGAGAAGTCCTCGGTCGCGCTGTCCTCGTTGTAGAGCCCGTCGCCGATGGAGCCGCGCGGGTTCACCCGGTAGAAGTGCGCGAATTTCCGGGTCCCCACGGGATCGACGAAGAGCACGAGCATGTCCTGGTCGGAGAGCACGTTGTCGCGCCGCGCGAAGGGCGCGCGCAGCTCCGCCGGTGCCGGGTCGAAGGCGCGGAGGGCGACGTAGAGCGCATGCCGGTCGTACGCGAAGCGTGCCTCCGTCCTGACCGGCGCCTCGACCTCGGCCTGCGGGAAGTTCTGCCAGAACCGGTCCAGCACGGGCGCGCGTTGCCATGCCGGCTCGTCGAGGTTGCCGTCGAGGACGATCCGCTCGCCGGGGGCGAGCTCCAGGACCTGCACCGCGCAGGCCGGGGCAGCGCAAGCCAGGAGCACCAGCGCCGCGAGGAAGGCTTTTCTCATTGTTATGGGTGCATCGAAGGAAGCGCGCAGGCTATCGGCCCGGGGCGTGCGCCACAACCCGGCTGCGACCAAACGCGCAACGCGCGCCATGAAATGCGCCGGGGCGCTTCGCCCGGGTCATTGTGCGCTGCAGCAAAGGGGCGTATAGTCCGCGGCCATTCCGCCTGCCGAACTGCGTTCTCGCGCGCGGAACGAAAGCCATGACCGAGCTCACCGCCGCCGCCCCGCCGCAAGCCCACGGGCACCGCCGCAACGTACCGCTCCTCGTCCTCGGCGCCGTGGGCGTCGTGTTCGGCGACATCGGCACGAGCCCGCTGTATGCCATGAAGGAGGCGTTCAGCCCCCACTACGGCATCCCGCTCAACGCGGCGAACGTGATGGGCATCCTCTCGCTCATCGTGTGGTCGATGGTCTGGGTCATCACGCTCAAGTACCTGGTCGTGATGATGCGGGCGGACAACAACGGCGAGGGCGGCATCCTCGCACTGCTGGCGCTCGCCCTGCGCGAGACGCGGCGCTATCCGCGCCTGAGGTGGACCATCATCGGCCTCGGCATCTTCGGCGCGGCGATGTTCTACGGCGACAGCATGATCACGCCGTCGATCACCGTGCTCTCGGCGGCCGAGGGCCTCTCGGCGCACGACGCGGAGTTCGCCCCCTTCGTGATCCCGTTCGCGCTGGGCGTGATCGCGGCGCTCTTCTTCATCCAGAAGCACGGCACCACGAAGGTCGGCAGCTTCTTCGGGCCGGTGATGGTGCTGTGGTTCGCCTCGATCGCCGCGGCGGGCGCCGCGCACATCGTGCACAACCCCTCGGTGCTCGCGGCGCTCAAGCCCGCGTACGCCGTGGACTTCATGTTCAGCTACCCGCTCGAGGGCTTCCTCGTGCTGGGCGCGGTGTTCCTGACGCTCACCGGCGGCGAGGCGCTCTACGCCGACATGGGCCACTTCGGACGCAACCCGATCCGCATCGCGTGGCTCTGCCTCGTCTTTCCGGCGCTGCTCCTCAACTACTTCGGCCAGGCGGCGTTCGTGCTCGCGAATCCCGACGGCATCAAGAATCCCTTCTACATGATGATGCCCCCGTGGGCGATGCTGCCCATGGTGGCGCTCGCCACCATGGCCGCGATCATCGCCTCGCAGGCCGTGATCTCGGGCGCCTACTCCATGACGCGGCAGGCCATCCAGCTGGGCTACATCCCGCGCCTCAAGATCGAGCACACGTCCGAGCGCGCCATCGGCCAGATCTACGTGCCGTTCGTGAACTGGCTCCTCTTCATCGCGGTGTGCCTGCTCATCGTGGGCTTCGAGACCGCGGACAACCTCGCGAACGCTTACGGCATCGCGGTGGCCGCGACGATGGTGATCGAGTGCTGCCTCGCGATGGTGGTGGCGCGCCTCATCTGGAAGTGGGCCTGGTGGGTGGTGATCCTCGTGATCGGGTCCATGCTCCTCGTCGACGCGACGTTCCTCGCCTCGAACGCGCTCAAGTTCCTCTCGGGGGGCTGGTTCCCGCTTCTGGTGGGGGCCTGCGTCTTCACCCTGCTCATGACGTGGAAGCGCGGGCGCGCGCTCCTCTTCCGCCAGCTCACCGAGCAGGGCATCCCGCTCAAGCCCTTCGTCGAGGGGCTGGCCGCGCATCCGCCGACCAAGGTGCAGGGCACCGCGATCTTCATGACGGCGAGCCCCAACACCGTGCCGCACGCGCTGTTGCACAACCTCAAGCACAACAAGGTGCTGCACGAGCAGACGGTCTTCCTCACCATCGTCGTGCACGACGTGCCCTCGGTGCCGCGCGAGGACCGCGTGCAGCTCGAGCGGCTGGTGGCGGGCTTCTTCAAGCTCGAGGCCTGGTACGGGTTCAAGGAGCAGCCCGACATCGACGAGATCCTGAACGCCTGCCAGGTGCGCTACGGGCTCGCCTTCGACGTGATGGACACGTCGTTCTTCCTCTCGCGCGAGACGGTGATCCCGACCGCCTCGGCCCCCGGCATGGCCTTCTGGCGCGACCATTTGTTCGCGTGGATGACGCGCAATGCCACGCGCGCCACGGACTTCTTCAACATCCCGGCCAACCGGGTGGTGGAACTGGGGACGCACATCGAAATCTGAGCGAGCAAAGGCGGAGGAAACGATGGCCGGCTCGCTCTCGCAATACTGGAAGAAGAGGAACTTCGGCGCGACGCCGGAGCCGCGCGGCGAGGTCGTGCCCGCGCACGGGCGCCTGTCCTTCGTGATCCAGAAACATGCGGCCTCGCGCCTGCACTACGACTTCCGCCTCGAGCTCGACGGGACGCTGGTGAGCTGGGCGGTGCCCAAGGGGCCGAGCCTCGATCCGCACGTGCGCCGCATGGCCGTGCACGTGGAGGACCATCCCCTTTCCTACGCGAATTTCGAGGGCGTGATCCCGAAGGGCCATTACGGCGCGGGCACCGTCGAGGTGTGGGACCGCGGCACGTGGGTGCCGGTCGAGGAGCCGCGCGCGGGCCTCAAGCGCGGCCGGCTCAAGTTCGAGCTTCACGGCGAGAAGCTGCACGGACGCTGGATGCTCGTGCGCATCAACAGCAGCAAGGACCAGCGCCAGGAGCCGTGGCTGCTCATCAAGGAGCACGACGAGTACGAGCGGCCGGCCGCCGAGTACGACATCACCGCCGAGATGCCGGAGAGCGTGCTCTCGCCGCCGGGCAAGGTGACGAAGGCGGCGACGCGGAAGGCGACCGCGAAGAAGGCGGGCGCGAAGAAGGCTGTAGCGAAGAAGCCAGCGAAGAAAGCGCGTGCCAGGACGGACGCGAAGGCGCCCGTGGCCCTGCCGCCGCAGGCCGCGCCGGCGAAGCTTCCGCTCTCGCTCTTTCCGCAGCTCGCAACCCTCGCGGATGGGCCGCCCGCCGACGAATCGGGCTGGATCTACGAGGTGAAGTTCGACGGCTACCGCACGCTCGCGCGCCTGGAGGGCGAGGACGTGCGCCTCTTCACGCGCAATGGCAACAACTGGACCAACAAGCTCAAGATGCTGCACGACGACCTCGCCGCGCTGAAGGTCGAGAGCGCGTGGATCGACGGCGAGATCGTCGTGATGAACGACAAGGGACTGCCGGACTTCCAGCAGCTGCAGAACGCGTTCGACTCCGCGCGCACTCGCGATATCGTGTACTTCGCCTTCGACCTGCCCTACTTCGGCGGCTACGACCTGCGGCGCGTGCCGCTCGTCGAGCGGCGCGCATTGCTGAAGGCGCTCCTCGCCGGCGTCTCGAGCCCGCGCATCCGCTTCAGCGATGCGTTCGACGGTCCCGCCGCGCCGCTCCTCGAGAACGCGTGCAGGCAGGGCCTCGAAGGGCTCATCGGCAAGCGGGCGAACGCGCCGTACACCACGTCGCGGTCGACCGCGTGGATCAAGCTCAAGTGCAGCCGGCGCCAGGAGTTCGTGGTCGTGGGCTTCACCGATCCCAAGGGCAGCCGCGTGGGCTTTGGCTCGCTCCTGCTCGCGGTGAACGACAAGGCGGGGAAACTGCAATACGCGGGGAACGTCGGCACCGGCTTCGATACGCGCCGGCTCGAGG
>Ga0157369_10002767_pt1 | contig 20948 bp, 15 predicted proteins | sample C25metaG_FD_113461 | JGI IMG/M metagenome (GOLD analysis project Ga0157369, IMG submission 113461) | Corn rhizosphere microbial communities from Kellogg Biological Station, Michigan, USA - C2-5 metaG | ecosystem: Host-associated > Plants > Roots > Rhizosphere > Soil | place: USA: Michigan...
CAGTAGGTGATCACGCCCTTGGCATCTGTGGTGGAGATCAACCGTTGCTGAGCGGGGAAGGTACGTTCGCGCTGGGTAACGGGTTGGTTATTACGCATGATTGTTCAATCCGCAAGGCTTTCAAGGGGTATCGGCAGGAGCGGGCGCTTATTTAACTTATTTTTGCAACAATCAGAGGGGGCATTCTTGGGAGGGCTAGCATGGGATAGGTAAGCAACCCGAAGTGAAGCATGTTTCGGGGCCTTGATGTCTATTTGCAAAAAAAAACGGCTACTCCAAGGTCATATGTGGTGGGTGTCAGCAAGTCATGATTCTGTTGGGGAAATACCGTTTGTCAGTGTGGGAATCTATGTCTTTTTCTCGACATCAATGACCGTTATGATTAATAATTCGGTTGCTTTTGTAAGAGAATTTTAATCGAAAGCAGATTTATACAACTGGCGATTGCCTTGCAGTTACCGGCCAGATTTTCACTTCGTGGCATGTGAGTGGGCTGAGTGTTGGATCTAAAACCTCAAAAGGTGGCGCTTTAGCATCGCGCGCAGGTCAAAATTTGAATTGCGGGGTTTGGTTTGAATGCCGACTCTCTCCTAAAGGTTGAAGAACCTGCGGGAAAATAGATGGTTTTTTGGTTGTCTCTTTCGGTTTTTAGTTTTTTAGGGAGTTGTGTAGTTTATGGGGTTGGTTGAGGCGAGTGTTGCCAAGTTCGAGAGAAAGGAAGCAGTAATTGGGATCGTAGGTCTCGGTTATGTCGGATTGCCATTAATGCTTCGCTACAGCGCTATCGGATATCGTGTTCTGGGAATCGATATTGATGTCGATAAAGTCGCCAAGCTCAATGCCGGTCAAAGCTATATCGAACACATCGCCAGCGATCACATAGTCACCGCAAATGCCAAGGGCTTTCGTGCGACCAACGAATTCAGCCGGGTCAGCGAGTGCGATGCATTGATATTGTGTGTGCCCACACCCTTGAACAAATATCGCGAACCGGACATGAGTTTCGTGATTAACACTATCAACGCAATCAAGCCTTACTTGCGCGCTGGCCAGATTGTTTCGCTCGAAAGCACAACCTATCCGGGAACGACCGAGGAAGAACTTCTGCCTCGCATCGAGGAAGGGAACCTCATTACGGGAGAAGATATTTTTCTGGTTTATTCGCCTGAGCGAGAGGACCCGGGCAACCCTGACTTTGAAACCCGCACCATTCCAAAGGTTATCGGTGGCCATACTCCAAACTGCTTGAAAGTGGGTGTCGCCTTGTATGAGCAGGCCATCGACCAAGTTGTTACTGTCAGTTCTACCAAGACTGCCGAGATGACCAAGCTTCTGGAGAATATCCATCGTGCAGTCAATATTGGCTTGGTGAACGAGATGAAGGTCGTTGCTGACCGTATGGGTATCGATATTTTTGAGGTCGTTGATGCGGCTGCGACTAAGCCCTTCGGTTTCACAGCTTACTACCCTGGGCCTGGGCTGGGCGGCCATTGCATCCCGATCGACCCGTTCTATCTGACCTGGAAGGCTCGTGAGTACGGGCTCCACACACGTTTCATCGAGTTGTCCGGTGAGGTCAACAAGGCTATGCCGGAGTATGTGGTCAGTAAATTGATGGACGGCCTGAACAACAACAACAAGGCGCTCAAGGGCAGCCGTGTGTTGGTGCTGGGCATCGCATACAAGAAAAATGTCGATGACATGCGCGAGTCCCCATCGGTGGAAATAATGGAGCTGATCGAGGCTAAGGGCGGCGTCGTCGCTTACAGTGACCCGCATGTTCCAGTATTTCCGAAGATGCGGGAGCACAAATTCACGCTCACGAGCGAGCCGCTTACTGCAGAAAACCTGGCGTCGTTCGATGCAGTGGTCCTTGCGACAGACCATGAAAAATTTGACTACGAGCTGATCAAGGCGTCGGCACGACTGATCATCGACAGCCGTGGCAAGTACCGTACGCCTGCCGTTCACATCATCAAGGCCTGATAGCGCCAGTCTCACAAGTTTGGACCAGCGGATCAGGGAGCGCATTTAACTGCTTTAGCGCTGTTTTTGGTTCCCTTGCGAGGCCATACTCTTTTTTGAGGTCTTTTTCATGAAACGTTTTGCTCTCATTGGTGCTTCTGGCTATATCGCTCCGCGCCACATGCGTGCCATTAAAGACACCGGTCATGAACTGGTCAGTGCGTACGACATCAATGACTCGGTCGGAATCATCGACAGCCTTTCGCCACATAGCGAGTTTTTCACCGAGTTCGAGCGCTTTTACGAGCATGCCTGGCGATTGAGGCGAGATCCTGCAACCGCGCTGGATATCGTCTCTATCTGCTCTCCCAATTATCTTCACCACCCGCACATTGCCGCAAGCCTGCGTCTTGGCTGTGACGTGATCTGTGAAAAGCCTCTGGTCCCCACCAGTGGGATGCTCGATGATCTGAGTCTGATCGAGCGTGAGACAGGCAAGCGTCTGTGGAACATCCTCCAACTGCGCCATCATCAGGCGATTATCGACTTGAAAAATCGTGTCCAGCTTGAGAGGGTTTCCCACAAGCATGAGGTCGACCTGACTTACATCACCAGTCGCGGCCGGTGGTACATGGAGAGTTGGAAAGGCGATCCTCGCAAATCCTTCGGTGTGGCCACCAATATTGGAGTGCACTTCTATGACATGCTGCATTTCATCTTCGGAAAGCTGCAGCGTAACGTTGTTCATTATGTCAACGAGTTCAAGGCTGCCGGTTATCTGGAGTATGAGAACGCGCGAGTACGCTGGTTCCTTTCCATTGATGCCAATGACCTGCCAGAGTCTGTAAAAGGTAAGAAGCCGACGTTCCGCTCGATCACCTGTGATGGGGAAGAGATAGAGTTCTCTGAAGGTTTTACCGATCTTCACACGGTCAGCTATCAAGCAATACTGGATGGCAAAGGCTATGGCATTGAAGATGCGCGTCATTGCGTTGAAACGGTGGAGACCATTCGTACTTTGGCGCCTGTGCGCGCTCAGCATAACGAAGGTCATCCGTTCATTGCATGGCTGAAATAAGCCCCCCGTATCATAGCGCCCCATGGACTGTGGGCTACGCGCATTTTGGCGGTGGCCCGCAGTGTTTGGATGTATGTACCTTGATGCCAATCAGGACCCAGACTTGAACTATTACCAGCACCCCAGTGCGATCATCGATGATGGTGCGCAGGTTGGCGATGACTCCCGCGTCTGGCATTTTGTCCATATCTGCAGTGGCGCCCAGATAGGGCGCGGTGTGTCGCTTGGCCAGAATGTTTTTGTAGGGAACAAGGTCGTCATCGGCGACCACTGCAAAATCCAGAACAATGTTTCCGTCTACGACAACGTCACTCTTGAAGAGGGTGTTTTTTGTGGTCCGAGCATGGTGTTCACGAATGTCTACAACCCCCGTTCGCTTATTGAGCGAAAAAGCGAATATCGTGACACTCTGGTCAAAAAAGGTGCGACGTTGGGCGCCAATTGCACCATCGTCTGTGGAGTGACTATTGGTGCCTACGCGTTCGTCGGTGCAGGAGCTGTGGTCAACAAAGATGTACCCGCATATGCCCTCGTGGTTGGGGTTCCGGCGCGGCAGATTGGCTGGATGAGCGAGTTCGGCGAGCAACTGGATCTGCCGTTGAGCGGAGAGGGTAGCGCCGTGTGCGAGCATTCCGGCTCGATCTATGTGCTTAGTAGCAATGTGCTTAAAAAGGAGAATAAGCGTTGATCGAGTTCATTGATCTCAAGGCTCAGCGGCAGTTGATAAAAGTACAAGTCGACGCCGCGATCCAGCGCGTTCTGGCCCATGGGCAATACATCCTTGGGCCTGAGGTGTATGAACTAGAAGATCGTCTGGCTGCGTTCAGCGGGGTGAAATACTGCATTAGTGTCGCCAACGGCACCGATGCCCTGCAGATCGCGCAGATGGCGCTTGGCATCGGCCCTGGCGATGAGGTCATCACGCCGGGCTTCTCCTACATAGCTACTGCGGAGACTGTCGCCGTGCTTGGCGCCAAACCCGTCTATGTAGATGTCGATCCCCTAACCTACAATCTTGACCCGGTGTTGCTGGAGGCGGCCATCACACCGAACACTAAGGCGATCGTTCCGGTCTCTCTGTATGGCCAGTGCGCTGACTTCGACGTGATCAACGCCGTTGCCGCCAGGCACGGCATACCGGTGATCGAGGACGCCGCGCAGAGTTTCGGTGGCTGTTATAAGGCAAAGCGCTCCTGCAACTTGACCACCATTGCATGCACTAGCTTCTTCCCGAGCAAGCCTCTGGGCTGTTATGGCGACGGCGGCGCTATTTTCACCAACGATGAACACCTAGCCACGGTAATGCGCCAAATTGCCCGGCACGGGCAGGACCGTCGTTATCACCATATTCGCGTCGGTGTGAACAGTCGCCTGGATACGTTGCAAGCGGCAATCATGCTGCCCAAACTGGATGTATTCGAGGCCGAACTCATTCAGCGTCAAGAGGTCGCCGATCGATATTCATACCTGTTGGCGCAAGTGGGTATTGGTACACCTTTCGTTGCCGCACACAGCCAGAGCTCCTGGGCTCAATACACTGTCCAGGTTGATTCCCGTGATGCGGTACAGGCTCACCTGAAGAGCGCCGGTGTGCCGACCGCAGTACATTATCCAATTCCTCTTAATCGTCAGCCCGCTGTGAAGGATGAGCACGCGTACTTGCCGGTTGGCGACGCCATTGCCGATCGCGTGCTGAGCCTACCTATGCATCCCTATTTGGATGAGGAGGCTCAGCGCTTCATCGTCGAAACCTTGAAAGAGAGCCTTAACGCATGATCCGTAAGATTGTAACCATCGTCGGAGCTCGTCCACAGTTCATCAAGGCCGCAGCAGTTTCCCGGGAAATCCTCAAGCATCCGGACCGATTGGTAGAAGTCATGGTGCACACTGGACAGCATTATGACCCGAATATGTCCCAGATTTTTTTTGACGAATTGGAGATACCGGCGCCTAAGTACAATCTTGAGGTGTCTGGCGGCGGTCACGGCGCGATGACTGGCCGGATGCTCGAAGGTATCGAGCAGATACTTATTGAGGAAAAGCCGGATTGGGTGCTGATCTATGGTGATACCAACTCGACCTTAGCCGGCGCGTTGGCGGCAGCCAAGATGCACATTCCTGTTGCGCACGTTGAAGCGGGTTTGCGGTCGTTCAACATGTTTATGCCGGAAGAGGTCAACCGGATTCTTTCAGATCGAGTTTCGAGCCTCTTGCTTTGCCCTACTGCCATGGCTGTCGACAATCTCTCTAAAGAAGGGATCACCCATGGGGTACATAACGTCGGCGACGTAATGTATGACGTGGCGTTGTTTTATCGCGAGCGCGCCAAGGCGCAAAGCAAGGTTATGGCTCAGTTAGGGCTTGAGTCCGACGCTTTTGCATTGGCGACCTGTCACCGAGCTGAAAACACCGATGACCCCCAGCGTCTGGGCGAGATCATGGCAGGCCTAGCTGACATCGCAGTGCAAATGCCTGTCGTCTTGCCCTTGCACCCACGTACACGTAACTTGCTTAAAGCGCACGGTCTGGAGTATCACCTGAACTCAATTATAGTTGTCGACCCGTTACCATTTTTGGACATGGTCGCTCTTGAGCAGGCGGCCAACATTATTCTTACGGACTCCGGCGGTGTTCAAAAAGAAGCGTATTTTTACGGAGTGCCCTGCATTACCCTGCGCGATGAAACCGAATGGGTTGAAACTGTCGCTTTGGGGTTCAACCAACTCGTTGGTGCCAGTCGCAGTGCTATCAACGCGGCGATGAGGAACCGGTCGATCCCCAAAGCCCGGTTAGACGTCTATGGTGACGGTACAGCTGCCGCGCAAATAGTCGCTATTTTGGAAAAAACACGACTATGAATCCAATTTTAATCATTTGGCGTCACGTCCATGTCTTATGGGCAACCACCCTGACCGACATACGCAGCCGGTTTATTGGCACCATATTCGGTGTTGCGTGGATTTTTCTCTACCCTTTGCTCTTCCTTGGCCTGTATGCCGTGGTTTACACGATGATTTATCGTGTGCGTGTGGCCGAGTTCGGCACCTTCGACTATGTGCTCCTGATTTTTTGCGGGTTGGTACCCTTCCTGGGATTTTCAGAGGCGCTGGGCAGCGGAGTGGGGTCCGTCCTTGGTAACAAGGGGTTGATCAAAAATACGCTTTTTCCGATCGACCTTATTCCCGTTAAAACCGTACTTGCCAGCAGTGTAACGATGCTGGTGGGGCTGTTAATGTTACTGATGGTGTTGTGGAGTCGCGGCATCATCCACTCTACACAGCTGCTGATTCCGTTGATATTGGTGCTGCAGATAGTGTTTACCGTGGGGCTCATCTGGATATTGTCGGCGGTCAATGTGTTCATACCTGATCTAGCCCAGATGGTCGGAGTGCTTATCCTGTTTCTGATGCTGGTATCGCCTATCGCCTATACCCAGGAAATGATACCCAAAGAGCTCATTCCCTTCATGTACCCCAACCCGCTGTACTACCTCATTATGTTGTATCGGGATGCGGCATTTATTGGGGTTATTAAACCAGGGTTGCTGGCGATTTTTACTGGTATTTCGTTCTCCACTTTTTTCTTGGGTGGATTTGTCTTTTCGCGATTGAAGCCATTATTTGCCGATTATGTCTGAGCCGATCATTGAACTAGCCTCCATCGCTAAGATGTACCGGATTTTCCGCTCGCCGCGCCATCGTATGATTGAGGCGCTGGGTTTTCCTGTTGGCCGGTCAACCTATGAAGAATTCTGGGCCGTACGCAATATGTCCCTGACGATCAAACCTGGGGAAAGGGTCGGGTTGGTCGGGCGTAACGGTGCAGGCAAGAGCACGTTGCTCAAGCTGATAGCCGGGCTGATACAGCCGACCGAAGGTACGGTCAAGGTGAGAGGGAAAGTTCAGGCATTGATGGAGTTAGGAACCGGGTTTCACCCCGAGTTCACCGGTCGTACCAACGTGATGTCATCCTTCGCCTATCAAGGGGTGACGGGGGCTCGAGCCAGAAAGCTGCTCGATGATGTGCTTGAGTTTGCAGAGCTTGAGGAGTTTATCGATAAACCGGTAAAGACCTACTCTTCGGGTATGTACTCGCGCCTGGCCTTTGCGGCAGCGACCGCAATACGGCCGGAAATTCTCATCATCGATGAAATACTTGGCGCAGGAGACTCTTATTTTGCCGGAAAATCCGCCAAGCGGATGCGTACACTGACCGCCGAAGGTTCGACTGTATTGTTCGTTTCTCACGACATGTCGGCGGTTCAAATGATCTGTGATCGCGCTATTTGGGTTGAGCGTGGACGAATTGTCGCCGATGGCGATCCGATCGAAATCGGCCGTTCCTACGCTGCCTCTATCCGTAAGCAGGAAGAGCTGCGTCTCAGAGCAATCAACTTAAAGCTTAGCCGGGGCGATGTCAGCGAATTGTTGACTGATACTGAAGTTGATCGAGTATCGGTACTCCGTTTCATCTCCGCGTCCGATGATGCACCAGCCACTCCGCTTGCAGTGTTCGAGATGACGCTGGAGCACAAGGGAACAGTCATCGATAATGTGTTGATTGGGGAGGCACTGGACGACGACCGCAATCAGCGCCTGCACCTGTTGACCGCCCATGGTTACATGAACTGGAGTGCCCCTAAAAAGACTGCCGAGGGTGTAGGCTTTCGTGAATTTGTGAATTGTGGCGGACAGTACAAACATGCCCCTGTGAGTGTCAAGGTGCCTTTGGGGCTGGGGGATTTGAGCGAGTTTACGGTCACCGTCCGACACATGGGGAGGGCGGAGAACGAAGCAGTGTATTGCCAGATATTCGATGGTCTGGAATACATCACCATCGGCACGCTGGAGCCATCTGTCGAAAATGGACGGATGATCAGCCAGCGCTTTGCGCTCGAGAGCCTGCTTTCGACCTCGGAGGCAGACAGCGCGCCTGCGGCAGTTGATCGATCCGATTTCGAATATGGCGAAGGTAGTGCCTGGATTGATGGTGTTGACTTCCTGGATAGGCATCAGGAATCACGGCGTGTGTTTTCTTTTGGAGAACCGCTTTATGTCCATGTGAAATGGGGCGCCAAACTCAATATTCCTTGCATGGCTTTCATCATCTGCATTTACGGTATGGACGGAAGATGCGTGGCCCAGGTGGTATCGCCTTTCATATCATCAACGCGGGAGCGTCGTACCGGGCTGGTCAAGGCGCAGTTTGACCCGTTGATGGTCGGAGCGGGCGATTACGTCATTTCCGTTGGTATCTTCGACGGTATGACCGAAGACCAATCCAGTGGAGAACACCCATTGGATGTTCATGATCGTCAATACCGTATCCGGATCACTGCGCCGATCGATGTGCGTATGGAACGCGGGTTGGTCGTTCACCCAGTGGAATGGGCCAATCTGGAATTCTTTGAATGAGTAAGCGGTCCGAGATTGGTTATTTTGCCCAGGATGACCTCTGGAGCCGCAGCGCCGTGTCCGAACAAGTCGCCGTGGCCGAGGATCTGATAGAACTGATCCCTCCCTCGGTGAGTACCATTCTGGATGCTGGGTGCGGTAATGGCACTGTCACTAACCGTTTGACGCCTCGTTGGGATGTGGTGGGCTGTGATATCAGCGAGGCTGCAGTCAAGCGCGTTTTGGCGCCAGCCTTGGTGGCGGACTTGTGCGCAATTCCATTTGGTGACCAAAGTTTTGATCTGACTATTTCTAGCGATGTGATTGAGCATTTGCCAGACTCCATCTATGCACAAGCATTGACCGAGATTGCGCGGGTATCGTCTCGCTATATCCTGATAGCGGTTCCTTACCGTGAGCTGCTGGAGGCGGCAGAAATCACCTGCCCTGGGTGTGGTTCGCGCTATCACGCCCATTTGCATCAACGTTCCTACACGGTGGAGGACGCCGTCTCGTTATTTGCTCCGACGTTCTCTGCGATCGACGTCCGGTTTTCTGGTGAGGCGTGGACCTTCGAAGATCCCAAAATAGTGGAATCATCGCGGGCGTTGTCGGGTCTGGATTATCCTTTCGAGGATGGTGTCTGCCCTAATTGTTCCATGCGTCGTGGACCTGTCGAGCGTTCGAGCACCGCGCTTATGGTGCAGCGTCGATTCGAAGCTTTGCAAGCGATGCAGTCCGCAGAAGGTCTGCGCAGGACGCCTGATATCAGCGAGATACTGGTTTTGTTCGAGAGGGGGGCGTCGGCGACAGCAAGCTGGACGTCTACGCCTAATGCCGAACCTTTCAATATACAGACGCTGACGCTGTCCAAACTGGCGCTACGAGATAATCCATTCAACTATCCACGCCAAGCCTACCGTATCAAGGGCGATGTGGACTACGGAGTTGTTGCATTTCCTCGGCGTCCGCAATCCGTGCGAGTTGAGTTCGGTACTCTGGAGTCACTTGAGGTTTACGATCATGTTCGTGGGCGCTACGTCAGTTGCCTTCAGACTGATGAGACGGACTTCTATCGCCTGCCGCCGGTACCTTTCGGCCCCCACGGCTGCATCGTGCGCATGCTTCATCCTAGTGATGACGTGCAATTGCAGATGACTTTTGAAAGCTCTGACCAACATACGATTACTGCCTGCTGCCTGGGCGATGATCCTACCGTTGATCAAATGCGTGAAGAGTCGAGCAGATTTTTGGCGTTGTCCGAACAGCTGGAGATTACGCGCTCCGCCCTTGAAGCAAAACTTCAGGAAAAAGAGCGTTCGTTGCTCGAGCAGACGCAAGCGATGGCAAAGGTCAATAACCTGGCGAATGAACTTGAAGGCAAGCGCGCCGAGTTGGAGGATCGTTATACCCAACTGAGCGAAAGGGCTTCTAGCCAAGAAGTACTGATCAGCACCGGTGAGTGCCGTGTAGAGGCGTTATCGGGAAAGTGCGAGCAGCTTTCTTTACAACTCGCGACTCTTAAAGTGGAACTCGATAATTCAGTACAGCAGGAGGCGGCTTGTCTGCTGCAGGTTGACGAGCTCACGCTTAAACTTGAAGGGATGAGCCACCTCGCCAATACACTGGAAGTTCGCCGGGACGCACTAGAACATGAACTCCGCGCACGCGACCAGCAATTAACGAACCTGCAGGGCCTTTACGATGCAGCGTTGCGACAAAAAGAACTGTGGATCGAAAAGTCCAGTGAGTTTGAACTAAAGCAACGCAATCTAGCACTTACAATTGAGGCGCTTGAGACGGAAGTCAATCAGGCACAGATCATCCTACTCGAATATCAGAACGCTGTGGAGCGGATCGACGTTCTGGAGTTGGAGAAAACAACCTTGGGGCTGGAGTTGGAAAGTTTGAACATGGAAGTTTCGACACGTTCTCACGAACTGGCGGAAAAGCATCGTGTGGCGGAGCACCTCAATGAACTGTCCGAGCGTCTGGAATACCAGCGTGAAACGCTGGAGGCTAAGGTGAAGAGTCTGGGGTTAATAATCAACAGCTTGGTGGAGGAAAAAAACGAATACCAGTTGTTGGTCGATGCACTGCATATTCGCATGGGGCAAACGTTAAGCAGGGACTTGAGCCGGCCACGCAAAGTTCTGGTTCTTTCGCACATGTATCCACGCGAATACAACATGGTTGGCGGCATCTTTGTTCATGAGCAGGTCAAGGCGCTAAGGGCTCTAGGTATTGATGCGCGGGTGGTCAGCGGAGAGCCTTTCTGGATCAATACTATCAACCCCAGAACTATTAAGCGTGCGCTGGATATATATCGAGCGCAGAAGGTCAGTAGTTGGGAAGACCATGACGGAGTTCCGCTGATACGCTTTCCATACATTGTCAGTTCACTTCTGCCCTTTCAAGCTCATGCCACAACGTACTCCCATGGACTGATGCGCTATGCCGAGTGGTTGCGAGCGCACTTCGAGTTTGAGTTGATTCACGCCCACACCGCCTATACAGACGGTACCGCGGGCCGTCGCCTGGCTAGCAAGCTGAAAATTCCACTGGTCATTACCGAACACACTGGCCCGTTCACGACACTGACCCGTACTCGTTATTTACGTCGTATGACGCAAAAGGCTCTGAACGCGGCTGATAAGGTCATCTCGGTCAGCTCGGTATTGCTTTCGGATATTCGCAAGCACGTCAAACTCAAAGCGAGTGTTGACACGCAAGTTATTGCCAATCTAGTCGATACCGATATGTTCAGTGAGCAACCGACGCAGCATGGCGAGTTGATTCATCTATTGTGGGTTGGCCACTTCGTTCCAGTCAAACGAGTGCCCGTGTTACTGGAAGCATTCGCCGTCGCATTTCAAGAGGAGCCTCGACTGCGCCTGCGCATGGCAGGCAGTGGTGATGGCCTTGACGATGCTAAGGCGCTGGTTGAGAGTTTAGGACTCGCTCAGGTTGTCGAATTTTCCGGACGTGCAAGTCGTGTGCAACTTGTCGATTACTACCGTGAGTGCGATTTTTTGGTGATCTCCAGCGAAAGCGAGACATTTGGTGTTGTGGCGATTGAAGCTATGAGCTGTGGCCGTCCGGTTCTCACCACTCGTTGCGGGGGGCCGTCCGAAATAGTGTCGCATCCACAGTTAGGTCATGTTGTGGGGATGAGTAGATCGGAGTTGAGCCAAGGAATATTGGTCATGGCTCGGCAGCGGAGAGTTTTCAACAGCAAGGTAATCCGTAAAGTGACCGAACTGAAGTTCTCGAGCTCCAGCATCGCGCAGGAAATTGCAAACGTGTACTCGGCGTCCATAGACAGCCGCAAGTGTTAAGTGCTAGCAGCGTGTCTGGCTTATGATAACTTCAATAGGGATGCTTTTATTCAATGAGTCAAGTAATCGCAAGCCACTCAGTTCGGCCGTATGATTCAAACTTAGATTTCATTCGGATAGTCGCTTGCTTGGCGGTGGTGTTGTTGCATGTTTCCGCCCGACCGATCTATATGCAGGGTGAGTTGAGTGCATGGGCGTGGTTCTTGGGAGACGCCGTTAGTTCGCTGACCCACTGGTGTGTTCCAGTATTTGTGATGCTCAGTTCGGTGTTAATTCTGGGCAACAGTAAAACCACCTATACTTATGTCATGAAATCACGTGTGCCACGTATGTTGGCAGTCCTGTTCATATCATCGGTGATTTATGCTCTGTGGATGAAGTGCTTTCAGAATGCCTTTGGCTGGGCGGCTTTCCTGAAAGCTATTGTCATGGGGCAGCCTTACTATCATTTGCACTTCTTCTACTTGATCATAGGCTTGTATCTTATCGCTCCGCCGTTGTCACAAGCGGTGGTCAACATGGAAGAGAAGGATCTGCGTAATGCGGTGGTCACCACCTGTATCCTGACAATGGCTACATTTGCCTGGAGCACATTTTCCAGAACCTACACGCCGAATGGTGGGAGCTTTTCTTGGTCGTACATCAGCTATTTTTTGCTGGGTTATTACCTCTATAAGTTTCAACCAAACTTACCTTATGGAATGATTACTCTGGTGGGTTATTTGTGCACTGTTTTCGGGACTTTTGCGCTGGCTTATGGTTTTGGTAATACCTACACTTGGAAGTTATATTTTTTTAGCTACTTCAGTCCAACAGTATTCGCTATGGCCGTCGGTGTATGGGGCCTGAGCTTGCGGATCGCGAGTAAACTCCGTCTTCCTGCATTAAAAACCCTCGCACCGCTGACGCTGTTAGTCTACATCCTCCACCCCATCTTTATGGAGCTGTTTCGTTCGCAATACAGCAGGGTCTCAGCGTCGTTGATGAATCCCTTGGTAGAAGTGCCATTAACATTCATGTTGACTACCCTTTGTACTTTTGCGACGGCCTGGTTGATGTACAAAATCTCTTTCATTCGTCGTTTGTTTTAAGGATATACAAGTGGTTAGTTCTAAGGGTCGTATGGTCTTACTCGCCTCGGTGGCTGTCGTAGCAGTAGTCGGATTAGGATATGCATGGAAAAATAACTTGTTGCGCGGCGGGGTGTTTGATTGGGGTAGCGACCCGGTTGTTCGCATTCAGCCTGCCTCAGAAGATTCTCTGCATGTGGAATACCCTTCCGTTTTTAAGGTGGGCGATTCGAATGTGATGCTGTATTCGGGGTATGGCGATGATCACCGCTGGAGAATCAAGCTGGCAACCGCGCAAAATGATACCGACTACATCAAGCAGGGTAATATTTTCGACGAGAAAAAGTTGCCGTTCAAAGGCGCATATGCGTTCCCTTTCGTCAGAAAGGACCTGACAAATGGTGTTGCTACCTATGAGCTCTATTTCTCCGTGGCCGAAGATGGTGCACCCACCTATTCGGCTATCTATCGCTCATCTAGCGTCAACGGTTTACGTTGGGATACACCTAAAAAGTTGTTGAGCGACAATGCCGTTGACCCTGTGGTGATTAAGCGTAATGGCCACGAAAAAATCATCTACACCGCGATGGTCAATGGTGACAACGTGATCAAGTCGGCTGAGCTGAAAGTCGACGGCAGCGCGGAACCGAGCAGTACCATATTGAGTCCAACAGGTGGGATTTACACCTTGGGTATTATCCATGTCAACAGCAAGCCAGTGCTCGTCGTTGAAACCCAACAAGGTTGGGATTCCTACTGCTTTGATTCTTCAGATAATTTGGTCACGGCTAGCCAAGAACCGATTTTCGTTTTCGGTGATGTCACTGAAAAGAAGTGGGACGGCTTGAAGTACGGCATGTATTTCTTTGAGGAAGCCAGCACGCCTACGGTCTACTACAACGGTATTGAGGCGCGCGGTGTTGAGCAGGGCGGACAGATCGGTGTCGCAAACTACGATCTTGATAGCCTGACTAGCAAGTTGAACTTGACCCAGTGTCAGTGAATCAGGGTTACTACTGCGTATGAACATATTGATGACAACTGCCGATCATCTAATGATTGATCGGCGGATTCTGCAGGAAGCTCAGACGCTGGTTGAGCAAGGTCACCAAGTGACATTGTTGGCAGGTTTTGAATGTCTGCAGCGAGAGTCCTATGTCCACAATGGTATAAAAATCGAACGGTTCATGTTCGATTGGGGTGATTCTCGGTTTTCAGCGCTAGCACGTCGCTATAAGCTGGCGCCGGGTTCTGCAATGTATAGTCGTGCTTGGCGGGTGTTTAGGGCTTGGGCCAATCGTGTGGCGCGTTTGAACAGTTTCGAGCAGTTCATTCTTGATCGGATGATGGAATATCAAGTAGATGTGCTGCATGTGCATGACTTCCCCATGTTGGCTCCGGCCGTAGACCTGGCGAAAATGCGTAGCGTCCCGCTGATCTACGATGCCCATGAACTTTACTACGCCCAAGTGCAACTGTCGGATGCTATTCAGAGAAAGTACAAGAAAAAGGAATCGAAGCTGATCAAGCAGGTCGATGCTGCAATTACGGTAAACCCTTACATAGCCAAATTGATGGCAGAGCGTTATAGCGTTGATACGCCGTACGTGATCATGAATGCGGCCCCCAAGGTGGAGGCGGCTTCAACGTCGTTACTGCGTGAGCGTTTCGGTCTCGGTTCCGATGCCAACATTCTGCTTTATCAGGGCTGGATTTCCGATAATCGGGGCATTGAACGCATCGTAGAAGCCGCGGCTAGTTTTGCCGCTGGTACCTACTTGGTGCTTGTGGGCTATGGCGCTTTTGAGGACACATTGAAGGCGCTGGTTACCGAGAGAAACCTGGAGCAACGGGTGTTTTTCTATGGTGGCGTGCCCTCAGATGACTTGCATGAATTAACGTGTGACGCAGACTTGGGAATTATTCCCTACCACGGCGTCGACGAGAATAATTACTTCTGCAGTCCCAATAAATTGTTTGAGTTCGCGGTGGCGGAATTGCCTTTTATAAGCAACGACTTGCCGTTTCTTCACGATATTGTGGGCATGTACGGCAATGGCTTGTTGGCAGATCTTAACTCTGCTGAATCTATCGCTGCTGCCGTCAATACGTTGTTCAGCGATTCGGAGAGGCTGGCTTCACTGAAAGCCGGTGCTTCGAAAGCCCGTGAAGCTATCAACTGGGACGTAGAAGGCGAAAAGTTACTGAATATCTATCAGCGCTTCACCGGCTAATTTCCTTCCGGGAAATGCAAGTGATGTGTCAGTTATTGTTTTTATTGCAGGATGGTTTTTATGTGTGGGATTGCAGGGATCTTAGCCGTTTCAGGAACTCCTGAGTTGATGCAGGGCTCTGTCGTGAAAATGATGGATGCTATTCGTCACCGTGGCCCTGATGGTGAGGGGGTTTGGCTTGATCCTGCACGGCCTGTGGCATTGGGGCATAGGCGTTTGGCCATTATTGATCCCGAACACGGCAAGCAGCCGATGACGACTGAGGATGGTCGATACACGATTGTTTTCAACGGCGCCATTTACAACTATCTTGAGTTGCGTCGTGAACTCATCGGTCGTGGCCACCCGCTGCATCATTATTCAGACACCGAAGTGCTGCTTTATGCCTTCCGAGAGTGGGGGGAACGCTGTGTCGATCGTTTTGTGGGCATGTTTGCCTTCGCAATCTGGGACCGTGCTGAACAGCGTCTTTTTTGCGCTCGAGATCGTATCGGCATCAAGCCGTTCTACTACTATTTCGATGGTCAAAAGTTAAGCTTTGCCTCTGAAATCAAAGCGCTTTTTGCAGACGGTACTCTCAAAGCCGAATCGAATTCAGACGGTTTACAGGACTATCTGACGTTTCAGTTCTGCCTAAATGAGAAAACTTTGTTCAAAGGTGTTCAGAAACTTGAGCCGGGTTATCACCTAAGCGCGTGGTATGAGGGTAATCACCTCAAGATTAAGACTTACCAGTACTGGGACTTGCAATACGATATCGATGAACATCACGACGAGCGTTATTTTGTCGACAACCTTGCTGCACTGATAGAAGACTCAGTCCGCATGCACTTGCGTTCAGATGTGCCGCTGGGGGCGCATTTGTCCGGCGGCCTAGACTCCAGTGCCGTCGTCTGCCTCGCTTCCCGGATGTTGGGCGGGGAACAGTTGAAGACATTTACAGGGGCTTTCCACGAAGGGCCGCAGTTTGATGAGACGGGTCATGCCAAGGCGGTATCGGCATTTGCCGGTACCGACTATAACGAGATTTACATTCCTGGTAATGAACTGGCGGATCTGCTGCCCAAGCTGATGCACTTCATGGATGAGCCTCTCGCTGGCCCCGGCTTGATTCCTCAGTATTACGTCTCGCGTCTGGCAGGCGAACAAGTCAAGGTCGTACTAGGCGGCCAGGGCGGTGATGAACTATTCGTAGGTTATGCGCGCTACATGGCTGCCTATCTGGAGAAGTGCCTGTCCGGGGCTATTAACGAGACCTCCAATCAGAGTCTCTATGCGGTTTCGCTGGAATCAATCGTTCCCAACCTCTCGTTGCTCAAGACTTACCAGCCGATGTTGCAGGGGCTATGGCGTGAAGGCTTGTTCGCGCCCACCGACCAGCGATATTTCCGGCTGATAGACCGTAGCGAGGGCATGTCCCATCTGTTCAACCCGGATGTATTTGACAAGGGCTATTCGCCGTTCGAGTCGTATCAGAAAATATTCAATCGCGAAGGCTTACATTCACTGGTCAATCAAATGACCTACTTTGACCTTAAAGGTTCTTTGCCGGCACTGCTGCACGTGGAGGATCGAACTAGCATGGCAGCCTCCATTGAATCGCGCGTCCCTTTGCTCGATCACCGTATCGTTGAGTTCATGGCGACCATTCCACCCAACATTAAGTTTAGCGGCGGACGCATGAAGCATTTGTTCAAGGAGTCTGTACGCAGTGCGGTACCACGAAGTATTTTTGAGCGTAAGGACAAGATGGGCTTTCCTACACCACTGACGCAATGGACAAAAGGAGTCGCACGCGATTTCGTGAGCAGCACTCTACTCTCTGATCGTGCTCGGCAACGAGGGCTGTACAACGTACAATCCGTCGAGAAAGCGTTGAATAGCGAAAGCGAGTTTGGGCGAGTAGTTTGGGGTCTGTTGTGCCTGGAACTTTGGCATCGAGTTTTCATTGATGGAGACATGCAGCCTAGTGGTCTCTAAAATTATGCCGTGTTGTCCTCGGGTTCTGATGTTATGTAACGACAGGCAAATTGACCGAAGAATTCTTCTTCAGGCCGACAGCCTGGAGGAGGACGGCTGGCACGTGACTATTCTGGCTATGCCCTCGGATTGTCATATTGATACCGATGACCGGCGTGTGCTGCGAATAGGTGCTCATATTGAGTCGCATGCACGGCAGGAAAATCGTGTTCTTGAGACCTACAGTATCATGCGCCGATACCTGCCAATGAACGGCTTCCTTATGCGTGTCATGAAGTCGTTGGCGTGGCGGTATATAGTCGATCATGAGCGTTTCTACCTGAATCTGTTTCTTGCCGACGGACGTCAGCATAAGGCTGATGTGATAGTGGCTCATGATCTTCCGATGCTCGCCGTAGCGCGCGCGCTGGCTGAGGAGTCGGACGCTCACCTTGTGTATGATAGCCACGAACTTTACTGCGAGCAGGAGTTCTCTCGCGGGCAACGTGCGAGTTGGGCACAAGTGGAAGGCCGGCATATACATGCCTGCAAACGCGTCATCACCGTTAACCCCTCAATTGCCCGTGAACTTGAGATACGTTATGGACTTGGTGACGTCGCCGTCATACACAATGCTGAACGCATCACGGTGCAGGGCGAGCGATCCTGGTATCTACATGACCACTTTGGCATTCCGCGTGAGCATCGTGTATTGCTGTTTCAGGGTGGTTTTTCCGCGGGGCGCAATTTGTTAGAGCTGGTTGAAGCGATGGCATTGCTGCCTAACAACGGGATTCATTTGGTTCTGCTCGGGGATGGACAACTTACTGGCGCATTGCAGCGTCTGGCCAAGCGCAAGGGGATGGCATCACGAGTGCATCTTCATCCAGCAGTCGCTCAATCACGCTTGCTTGAAGTGACAGCAGCGGCGGATGCGGGAATCATCCCCTACCAGGCTATCTGTTTAAACAATTACTACTGCACGCCTAACAAACTGTTCGAATTCATCGCTGCTGGGCTTCCTATTCTTGCCAGCGATCTACCTGAGTTACGACGTCTGGTTGAGGGGAATCAAATCGGCTGCGTTGGTAACCTTGGAACGCCTAAGGCTATAGCTGAAATGATCGAAGCTTTTTTTTACGATGAGCAGCGGCTTCAACGCTGGCGTGAACAACTCGCGCAAGTTCGCCTAGAGCTCAGTTGGCAACAAGAAGGAGAGCGGCTCAAGCAAATTTATAGGGCCTTAAAATGAAAGTTGCCGTCGTTTATCAGTATTACCAAGGACATTCATCCCCAGGCCATTCGCTTGTATATGAGTTAACCCAACATCTCACTGCTGAGGGGCATGAGGTTACTGTGGTTTCCGGCCAAACGGGCTACATGCGGCGCGATCAACCGGTGCGCCCCTGGTATAGGCGGCTTATTTTTCAGGAGAAAGATGGCGCAGTTAACATTATTCGAACTTATACTTATAGTGAGTTACATCGCAGCTACTTAGGGCGGTTGATCAGCTTTTTATCGTTTTCATTTACCGCTCCCATTGGACTCTTACGAGTCAAAAAGCCTGATGTTGTTCTGGCATCCTCACCGCCTATATTTCCAATGCTTCCAATATGGATAGTGTGCAAGTTACGCCGTATTCCCATGGTCTTGGAAGTCCGAGATCTTTGGCCGGAGTCCGCAATACAGATAGGTATTTTGCGCAATCGCGCCTTGATTCGCGTCATGTCTTGGATGGAGCGCCTGCTCTATAATAAAGCAAATAGAATCGTCACATTGACTCGAGGGATTCGAGATGACATCTACGGGCGTGGATGGTCAGCTGATAAGTTGGCGGTTATTACCTGTGGTGTCGATACGCATATGCTATATCCTGACGTTAAGGCTGGTCTTGAGATTCGCCGCGAGCTAAGTTGGGAGGGGCGCAATATTATCTTGTACTTTGGTGCTATGGGCGAAGCTAATAATCTGGATGTGATCATCGATGCTGCGATACATTGCCAAGATGAAAAGACTCTGTTTGTGTTGATTGGTGATGGTATGAAGCGGACTTCCCTAGAGAGGCGAATTGCCGAGCTGAATATTGATAATGTAAAACTGCTGGCTCCAGTGTCCAAGAGTCTCGCACGTGCGTACATTAATGCGGCAGATTTATGCTTGGTTACTCTGCAGGCTATCCCTCTATTTAAGGGAGCTATTCCTACAAAGTTACTTGATTACATGGCATGTGGTAAGCCTGTGCTATGCGGCGTAGAGGGAGAAGCCGCTGAGATAGTCACCGACGCGCAGGCAGGCGTACTGTTTCAGCCTAATAATAGCCAGCAACTATCCAGTACTATTGTGGAGTTGATGGGTAATATGCCTCTGCGAAGTAATATGGGGCGTAATGGGGCGCAGTACATAAAAACTAACTTTGACGCTGCGCAATGCAGGGCTGCAATGACGACGTTATTAAAAAACGTTGCCTCGGGTGATTTCGCCAACTGATTACTATGCTCCTAGCTTCGGCCATAGCTAATTGATTTCGGTACTCAATGGCGGTTGACGAACTGTTCGATAGCTCTTCAGAGCTGTCAGACGATACGTGTTGGGTCACATGGGCGTTTTGAGAGCATGCATTCAAACCAGCATCGGATAAGTAAACAACCCGAAGTGAAGCAGGTTCAGCCCAAAGTGCGTGGCAATCGCCGCACCCAGCCCACCAAAGCGATAAGCCAGGCCGTAACCCACACCGGCAATGCTTGCCAGCAGCACCCATTGCCAGCCCGCGCCCAGGTGCACCAGCCCGAACAGCAGCGAGGCCAGCAGCAGTGCCAGGTTCTCGCCGTAGGGCAGGTGCTTGAAGCGCTGTTGCAGGCCGCCCTGAATGTAGCCGCGAAACAACGCCTCTTCCACCAAGGTCACCAACAACAGGTTATTCAATACCCACAACCACGCGTGCACCGGCCATTTCGGCGCCCAACTGATGACGCCCAGCAAGGCTGCGCCGCCGAGGGCGGCAATTGCGGTCAGGGCCAAGGCCAGGGCCGTGACGCAGATCGACAGGCGCAAGGAGCGTCGCGCCACCACCCACGGGCAGGCCAGTAACAGCCAGAAGCCGATCAGCGGTTTGTCCTGGTTCAGGTACATCGAGAAGGGCACCGCGTCGGGGGTAAAGCGTTGCGGCTCGATGGCGCGCCCGTTGTAGAAGCCCGGTAGCCAGTGCATCGCCAGGCTCAGGGCCAGCACAATGAACAAACCATGGCCGATGTAGCGTGCCCAAGGCGTGCGCTGCTGGCGCACGGCATAACCGGCAATCAGCAGCAGGGCGACGGACACCAGCGCCAGCACGCCCAGTTGCCCGTAGGCCAAGGCCAGCACATAGCCGATGGAAAGAAGCGCCAGGTACAGCCAGGGCAATGCGAGCATGGGGAGTCCTTGGAAAAAACTGGACGGCATTATAGCGATCGTCCCCTGTGGGCCACATGAAAACTGTGCCACGCAAGGGCGTTGGTGAAGTGATTGCAAAACGTATCAACGGCTGGTTATAGTCAGGCCTTCTTCATCCCTCCACACAAGATCAGCCCATGCCAGCTCTCCAGCGCATAGCGGTAGTCGATTCAGCGGTCAACGCTGTGGTCGTACCGTGCGGGAACAAGCAGCCTGCGCAGATCAGTCACTACCCCCCACCTGTCAGTCGCACGCCGGTGTACGCAGTCGTATCACCGCCGGGTGTTGGCATTTCGGGCTGATCAGCGACTCGCTGTCCCCGTCTGCACGCCTGAAAAAACTCCAGAACTTCAGCCTTTGCTGAGTCGGCTTTTTTTGCCTGATTACAGGTGGTAACCATGTCTGTTCTTTCGAAACAATCCGTGGCCGCGGCGGCCTCGACGAGCCTGTTTGTCCTGCTGTGGAGCAGCGGGGCGATCTTC
>Ga0157369_10002768_pt1 | contig 20943 bp, 27 predicted proteins | sample C25metaG_FD_113461 | JGI IMG/M metagenome (GOLD analysis project Ga0157369, IMG submission 113461) | Corn rhizosphere microbial communities from Kellogg Biological Station, Michigan, USA - C2-5 metaG | ecosystem: Host-associated > Plants > Roots > Rhizosphere > Soil | place: USA: Michigan...
ATACCTGATCGGGATGCTGTGGCCGCTCACGGACTCCACACAACCGCTCCGACCGCACATTGAACCCTTCAAAGACCACTACGGCAACACGGTCGGTCAGTGGCAGGTGCAGGACGGTAAACAACCGTTCCCTGAGTGAAAGCCGCAGCTCATGTCCGACCCGCTCGCTATCCCGTGGACCGTTCACTCGTGCGAGCAGTGCGGGCGTGAGTTCCCGTCGATCTCGGCGGCGAATGCGTGTTGCCGTGACTGACAAGATGGCCGATATTAGTGCCCAATGCAACGCGGAACGCGACGCCGGCGCGGTCACTTGCGATCAGGTGCGCGACTTCCTCCACCCACGCCAGGATGTGTGCCCGCCCACGTTGTACCGGTCACCGGACGAGTTAGCCGAATACGCGGCCGTGAGGGCGGAAGCGCGAGAGCAACTACCCGACTGAGGGGAGGCACTCATGCTCACAGGGCAGATAGGCCTCGTTCACGGTACAGGGTTCTGGCCGCACGCCATCGAAGTGGTGCAAGCACTCGCGGAACCCGTGAACCTGGCCCACTGGAACCACATCATCGTTGGTGTCAGCGAAACGGAATTTGCGGAGGAGGCGCCGGGTGGCGCGCGCATCCGCCCCATCAGCGACTTCGACCATCTCGAGGTGGTTTGGTCACGGTTCCCGCTGACCATGCACCAACGCTCCCTAATCTCCAAATGGGCTATCGACCATTCAGCGACCCAGGGCCACCCCGGCGTTCCCTACGGGTACTTCGACGTGGCAGCGATCGGCCTGTCCATCCTGCTCAAACAGAAAACGCCCGACTGGATTCAGGCGGAACTGTCGAACGGGAAAACATACGAGTGCGCGGCGTTCGCCGATGCCGACTATCGAGCAGCGGGTGTGCACCTGTTCGACGACGACCGCCCCACCGCCGCCGTCTACCCGGCATCCATCGCGTCCCGGTTCGACCCGGCATGGTTCCCACGCAAACCCGGGACGCTGAAAGGGTGGACGTGAAACACACGAACGCCACCGTCAAATGGGGTGTCCGCCACTGGAACACGGATAAGGGGAACTGAATGCTCAACCTCGGCAGCGCGTTCGAAGCCGCTGTAGCGGCGGCGCTCGGTATCGACCCGAACTCGTACGACCCCGGCTCCCTCAGCATCGACCTCGTCAACCCGGGCGGATCCGCAACAACAACCACCATCCGGTTCACCGTCCACTGGGACGTACCCACCGCGACGGTGAAACAGTTCATCATCAACCACGCCCAGTAACCCAGGAAGGCCCAGTCATGGCGCACGTGAAGCTCACCTCCAACCCCAAGTCGCTCGAGGTGGATGGAAAAAGGCTCGGCGGTGTCGTGTCAACGACCGTCACCGTGGCCGCGAATGACATCGACCGGTGCGTGGTCGAACTGCGCGTGCTCGAGGGCACCAACTACGAGGGCGACGCGGAAGTCACCCTCCCCGACAGCACCGTCGAAACGCTCAAAGCACTCGGCTGGACCCCACCGCAGAAGTAACCGCAACCTCGTAACCCAGAAACGAGACCAAACCGATGCCGCCCCAAGCAATCCTCGCGGTGCTCATCATCACCGGGCACATCACCGAGCACGAAGCCGACCTGATCAGCGTCGACCCCGAATTCATGAACGCGCCCGCCGCCGTAACAGCCAGCAAGTGGGTAGCCGACATTCAAGCGGCCCTATGGCGGGCACGCGCGAAATCGTCGGGAGTGCCCATCACCGAATAGCAACCCGTAAGCGGCCAGGCGCCGCGAAGAGGGGAACCGATCATGGCTCAAGGTCGAACATTCGAAGGCGGTCCACGCGCGCGGGAACTGTTCGACGCCGGCAAGTCATGCAACGCCATCGCTCGCGAGCTCGGCGTGGCGGCGTCAACGATCTCTGGTTGGGCGAAGCGGGAAGGTCTGTCGTTCAACGCGTCGAAGACAGAGGATGCTGTCGCCACCGCGAAGGTGTCGCGAGCCGCCCGGAGGTCAGCGATCATCGACCGCCTGTATGCCCGTTCGGAGCGAGTGCTTGATCGGTTGGAAAAGCCGACGTACATGCACCGCATGATGGGCCCAAACGGATCAGAGACTTTCGAGGACGAGTTCCCGCCGGCCGCGGACGAGAAGAGCCTGTCGACAGCGATCCATTCGTACCTGAAGGACGCAGCCGATCTCGAGCTCGTTGATGATGGTGACGGTCTCACGCCGGTGGAGTCGATGCTGGGTCGTCTGGCGCAACGGTTCGGGTTGGTCGGCGATGCCTGATGTGTTGGCGGATATTTCCCCGAAGCAGGAACTCTCGATCCGTGAAGCGACCGTGCAGGTGTGCGTGTGGGAGGGCGCGGTCAGGTCGTCTAAGACGATCGCGCAGATTCTCCGGTTCCTGATCGCTGTACCGAAGGCACGGCAGGGTCGCATTGTCATCCTCGGGCGCACACGGGAGTCGATCTACCGCAACATTTTCGAGCCGATGATGGACCCGGAACTGTTCGGTGACGTGACCCGGCATGTGAAGGCCACACTGGGCGCGCCGACGGTGAAGATCCTTGGTCGTGTGGTGCATGTGATCGGCGCGAACGATAAGCAGGCTGAGGACAAGATCCGTGGCATGACCGTGGCCCTGTGTCTGGTGGATGAGATCACCGTCATCCCTGAGGGTGCGTTCAAGATGATGCTGTCCCGTCTGACAGCGCCCGGTGCGATGCTGCTCGGGTCAACGAACCCGGACTCGCCCGGCCATTGGCTGAAACGCGACTACCTCGACCGGCTTGACGAGTTGCCGAACTGGCGCACCTGGCATTTCGTTCTCGACGACAACATCGCCTTGCCGGAGCAGGTGAAAGCGAACCTGCGGGCCAACTACACAGGCCTCTGGTATCGACGGTTCATCAACGGTGAATGGGTGGCCGCTGAGGGCGCTATCTATGACATGTTCGACCCGAAGGTCGGTGGCGGCAACGTCATCGCGTGGGAAGACTTACCGGAGATGCGGGAGCTGATCGCGGTCGGTATCGACTACGGCACAACGAACCCGACGTCGGCGATGCTGCTTGGCATCTCCGCAGAGCACGACCGGGGCCGGCCGACACCGCGTCTGTTCTTCATCGACGAGTGGCGTTACGACTCGAAAGCGGCGCAGCAGAAACTCACGGACGCTCAACTGTCCCGACAGTTGGTCGCGTGGTTGGGCGAGAACCATTTGCCGGCGTCCACCCGGGCGCGGCTCACGCCACGGTTCACCATCCTCGACCCGTCAGCGGCGTCCCTGCGCGTGCAAATGCAGCAGGACGGCACCATGACCACGCAGGCGGAGAACGAGGTCCTGTACGGCATCCGCACGGTCGCGTCACTGCTTGCTGAGAAGAAGCTCCTCATCACCGACCGGTGCAAGGGCTTCATTCAGGAAGCGCCTGGTTATGCGTGGAACCCGGAGGCGACGCTCAAGGGTGAAGAGAAACCGTTGAAGGTCGCCGATCACAGTCTCGACGCGGCACGGTACGCCCTGATCACGACAGAGAACATCTGGCGGCAACACATCAAGCTCGCAGCCTAGGAGGCCCCGCATGGCGAACGCCGACGTCTGGCCTCCCCTCCCGTTCGATATTGCGTTCGCCCGGTTCGCTGAGCACGACGCCTGGTATCAGGGCGACACATCCACGCTGGCGGAGGTGTACCAGGGCAAGATCGGTGTCGTCACCCACCTGCGCGCCGGCGTCCCGTACCGGGGCGGTGTGATCGGGTCCCTGTCGAAGTTCTGGTGGGGTCAACTGCAGCAACCGGACGAGAAGCGCATGAAAATGCACCTCCCGGTCCCGGCTGATCTGGCTACGTTGTCGTCTGACCTGTTGTTCGCTGAGGCGCCGAAGATTCGCTACGCGAAGCCCGAAACGGGTGAGCCGACTGGTGCGGCGAAGCCGGCGAAGAAGTGGACGCACCCCGGGCAGGACCGTCTCGACGAGATCATGGGCTCGGATGAGGCGCACGCGGAACTGTTGAAGGGTGGCGAGTACGCGGCCGCTCTCGGCGGCACCTACTTCGCCGCCACATGGGACGACACGATCGCCGATCACGTCTGGTTTAGGGCGTTCGCCGCTGACTGCGCGATCCCCACATTCCGTTACGGGAAACTGACCGCGTGCACGTTGTGGACTGAGTACCGGACGGAGAACGCTGGCGCCGTCTACCGGCTGTTGGAGAAGCACGAACCCGGTCTTGTCACCTACGAACTCCATGAGGGCGGCCCGTGGAACCTCGGCCGGCTGGTGCCCATGTCGACGCTGCCCGAGTTGGAGCATTACGAGAACCTTCGCTCGAACGTGGAGCTCGAGGATTTGGGCCCGTTGACGGAGATCGCGAACCCGGCGATCACGGTCGCTACAGGTGTGCCGAAGCTCGCCGTCGTGTACATGCCGAACATGCTGCCCGCCCGGGATTGGCGTAAGTTCGGGCCGCTCGCGAACTTGGGCCGGTCCGACTTCGCCGGCAACGAGGACATCTTCGACAAGATCGACCAGGTGTGGTCGTCGTTGATGCGCGACATCGATAACGGTGCCGGCCGTCTGACCGTGCCGGAGTCGTATCTGGAGGTGTCGACGAAGCCGGGCGAGGGTGCCTCGTTCGACATGAACCGGCAAGTGTATTCCGGCATCAACGCGCTCGGCGCGTCCGGGGATTCCTTGTCGTCGCAGATCACGATCTCCCAGTTCGCCATCCGCGTCGAAGAGCACGTGCAAACCATTGAGGCGCTGAAGCGTGAACTCGCGGCCGCGTGCGGGTACTCGCCTGTGCACCTCGGCCTGAAAGACACCCTGTACTCCCGGAAGACGGCGACGGAGATCACCGCGGACCTGTCCGACTCGGAACGCACGAGGGACAAGAAAGCCCTGTACGCGAAACCCGCGCTCGCCCAGCTGGCGCAGGTGGCTCTCGCGATCGACGGCATCGTGTTCCCCGGCAAGGGCGGCGCCTGGTACGACGAACTGCCCGATATTGAGTTCGCGGACGTGTCCCAGGTGGACCCGTTGAAGAACGCGCAAACCATTCAGGTGCTCGAGGCTGCCCGCGCGGCGTCCACGAAGACGCGGGTGCGCATGGTTCACCCCGAATGGGATGACCCGGAGGTCGACGCCGAGGTGGGGTTGATCAACGCGGAGGACACGGCACCTCAACCGATGATGCCCCCCGACTTCGGCCCGATCGACAACACGGATGTGCCGCCCGGGAACGATGCGGTGAACGGTGCCCCGGCTGGCGGCAATGACGGAGGCGACGTGAATGGCGACACCACCGCCTGACGAACAGTTCCAGCAGTTCCTTGCTGCGCTGCTCGCGTTGTATCTGAACGCGGAATCGCAACTGTTGGGCGGTATCGCCGGCATTCTCCGCATCAACTCACCGGACATGCTCGGCCAGGTTCTCGCGCTCGGGCAGATGCGCAGGCTCACCCAACACGTGAACCGGCAGTTGACGGCCGGTGACCAGTACGTGGGGCCGCTCGTGCAGGCAGCTGTGGATGCCGGCGAAGTGTCCGCGTCGAAGGAGGTGGCGCGCGTCTCCACCGAGTTGGAGCGTCGGCCGGCACCGTTCGACTTCAGCGTCCCGCATGGTGAACGCAGCGTGCAGGCCATCAGGGATGATCTGGTGTCGTCGCTGCAGGATGTGCGTCGTCGCATCACCCGACTACCGGATGACGTGTACAAGCTCATCAGCCCTGCGGTGGCGGCCGGTCAGGCGGTCGGGCATGGGTACACGCCGGCGCAGGCTCAAGCGTTCGCGTGGCGTGAGTACGTGCGGCAGGGTGTGACCGGGTTCACGGACCGGGCTGGCCGGGACTGGTCCCTGTCCGCGTATGTGGAGATGAGCGTGCGGTCGGAGACGATGCGCGCGTTCAACGCCTCCCACCTGCAGGTCATCCAGGCGACCGGTGAGAACCTCGTGGTCGTCTCCGATGACGGCCACCCGTGCCCGTTGTGCTTCCCCTGGCAGAACCGGGTGCTGTGCATCCGCCCGGACGGTGTGCACCCGAGCATTGCGGATGCGATCGCGGCGGGGCTGATGCACCCGAATTGCCGGCATGTCTGGTCGATCTACCTCGAGGGTGTGACGAAACTGCCGCCGCGGCGTGAATGGTCGGAGCAGGACGCGCTCGACTACGCGAACACGCAGAAGCAGCGCCGCATCGAGCTGGAGATTCGGAAAGCGAAACGCACCCTCGAATATTCCACCCACCCGGATGCCCGCGCGAGGGCTCGCAAGGATGTGCGACGCGAGCAGGCACGGATGCGGGCGTTCATCGAAGAGACCGGGTTCTTGCGCTACTCACGCCGCGAGCAGGTCGACTTGGCGGACGCGAAATTGAAACTCCCCCAGTAAGGAGACGCGATGCGCGAATGGTGCTCGTGCGGGGCTGCCATCCATTCCACCCCGAAGCGTGTACGTGAGTGGCGGCAAACGCACCGGCACGAGACGGCATCCGAACCGGAACCGCAGAAGAACGGCGCGACGTCGCAAGTCGAATCCGCCTACCAGATCGACGACGCCGAAGTGCGCGTCGGCTTCATCCGCAACCGCTAGAACCCAACCGGACCAGGCGTCCACAAGGAGAAATAACCAGCATGTCCATCAACCCAGTACCCTTCACCCTTCGCGACGTCGACGGCCTCGCGGTCATCGGTCGCACCCGTCACGACCTGATGGGCATCCGCTACGACGAAGGCGAAGGCGGCAACACGCCGCCAGCCGGCGATCAGCCCAGCGGCCAGCAGCAGACCGGCACGGATGCGCCGTGGACGAAGGACAACTTCGACCCCGACCGTGCGTACCGGCTCGTCGAGAACCTCCGCACCGACCTCGCGTCGGAGAAGACGAAGCGGGAGCAGGCGATCACGGACGCCGTATCGCAGGCGCAGAAGGACATCGTCGCGCAGATCGCATCCGCTCTCGGCGGCGGCGAGCAGCCCGAAACGGACCCGGCGAAGCTGCAGGCGAAGGTCACGGACCTGTCGTCGCAGATCCAGTCGAAGGATGGGGCGCTCACGACTGCGCAGGCGGACCTGAAAGCCCGCGACCTGACCATCGCGATCCTGTCGAACCCGGCCGTCCGGGACGCGAACTCGAAGATGCTGCTCAGCAACGAGCAGTTCAAGACCTCCATCGCGTCGGTAGAACCGACCGATGAGGCCGCCATCACGGCGGCGATTCACCAGGCGTTGCAGGCCAACGCCGCACTCAAGGCAACCCCTTCCCGCTCAGGTGGCGGCGAACACCAGGGAGCCACCGTCCAGTCCCTCGAAGCCCAACTCGCTGCGGCGACGAAGGCGAAGGACATGACGGAGACCATCCGCCTGAAGCAGCAGATCGCAGCCGCACGGCGGCGTGCTGCTCAGGCATAGCCCAAACACAAGGAGGCCAGCATGGCTGGAATCGTCGGGCAGGGGACCACTTTCGACCTGCCCAACTACGTGGGTGAACTGTTCGCAGTTTCACCCGAAGACACCCCGCTTCTGTCCGCGATCGGTGGTCTCACCGGCGGGCGGGAAGCGACCGCGACCACGTTCGAGTGGCAGGGTTACGACCTGCGCGACCCGGACGAGAACCGGCAGCGGCTCGAAGGCGCGGACGCGCAGGACGGCGAGGAGCGCGTGCGCTTCAACGTCGACAACGTGGTGGAAATCCACCAGGAGACGGTCGAGGTCAGCTACACCAAGCAGGCCGCGATCGGTCAGCGTTCCGGCGCGAACATCGACGGCACCAACCCGGTCACGGCGGAACTGCCGTGGCAGGTGCAGCAGTCGCTGAAGCAGGTCGCGCGCGACGTGGAGGCGTCGTTCATCCTCGGCCAGTACGCGAAGCCGGGCGACAACACGACCCCCCGCAAGACCCGCGGTCTGCTGCAGGCGATCGCGACCAACGTGATCAACCTCGGCACCGCCCACACGGGCCTGTCGGCGGCGACGAACACGATCACGGAGGCGTCGACCACGCTCGCGAACGACCAGGGTGTGGTGTTCACCGACGTGGGCGCATCGACCGCGATCAGCCTGAACCGCGTCTACTACGTCGTCGGCAAGCAGTCGGGGTCGTTCCAGGTGGCGGCCAAGAAGGGCGGCACCGCGATCACGATCGGCACGGCCACGGTCAGCCTGTACGCGCTGACCACCACGGCGCCCGTGAAGGCCGACTACGACGACCTGTTCCAGACCGTCTACGACAACGGCGGCATCGCCGAAGGCGAGACGGCCACGATCATCGTCGGCTCGTCTCAGAAGCGGAACATCTCGACCGCGTACTCCGCCGATGTGAACAACCGTGTGGCGTCCCGCGACGTCGGCGGTGTGAACTTCCAGACGATCGAGACCGACTTCGCCACGTTCAACGTGATGCTCGACCGGTGGCTGCCGGGCGACGCGCTCGCTGTGGTGTCGCTCGAGCAGCTGTACCCGGTGTTCCTGAACATCCCCGGCAAGGGCCACTTCTTCGAAGAGGAACTCGCCAAGGTGGGTGCCGCGGACCGCCGGCAGCTGTACGGCGAGATCGGCCTGGAGTACGGCAACGAGAAGGCGCACGGCGTCATCCGGGGTCTGCCCGTCACGAGGTAAGCACCACCTGCCGGGTGGCGGATTCGTTCCGTCACCCGGCAGCACACGAACGGAGACACCATGACGGTCACGCTCGCAACCTCGGAGGATTACGCCGAGTGGACGCAGAGCCCGGCGCCGGTGAACATCGCGCCGGTGTTGCGGTCCTGCGCGTCTCTGGTGCTCGACGCGACGAAGATCGCCGGGTACTGCACCGACGCGGCCGGGAACGCCACCGACACGGACGTGGCCGCAGCGTTGAAGAACGCGACGTGCATTCAGGCGGCGGCGTGGGTTGCGTTGAAGATTGACCCCGCCACTGGTGGGGTGCTCGTCCGGTCGTTGCGGACGTCAACGAAGATCGGCACGGGCGCGATCACGTACGACTCAACAGACACGGCGGCGGCTGCGGCTGCACGTCGTGCAGCGTACACCGGCCTTGTGCCCGCCGCGGCGCGCGAACTGCGTCTCGCGGGGCTCCTGAACGCTTTCCCGGCGCACACATGAGCGCCGACGATCTTGAAGAGTTCTACGTCCACACCGTCACCGTGGAGAAGTCCTTGGGCAAGTCCGGGTACGGAGTGGACCTGTTCGACCCGCCGGTGACCGTTCAGGGCTTCCTCGACGGCACCCGCCATCTGGTGCGGAACAAGGACGGGGACCAGGTCGTGTCGGAGTCAACGTTCTACACGTACCCGTCGAATGGTGCCCTGTTCAACCCTGCCGCCAGGGTGACGGATTCGGTTGGCACTGTGTCGCGGGTGATCAAGACGAACGTGAACGATTCCGGGTCACTTGACCTTCCCGACCATGTCGCCGTCAGCCTCGAGTAGGCCGCCGTGGCGATCGATTACGACTTCTCGGGCCTGAACTTCGACGCGATCACAGCCCGTCTCATCGAACACGCACCGGCCGCGATCGTCAAAGGGTTGGAGCACATCAAGACGGTGGTGACACCGTTGGTTCCGGTCGAGACGGGCAACCTCGTCGGGTCCGGTGGTGTCACCGCGACCGGGCTCGAGGGTGAACTGCTGTACCCGGGACCGTACGCCCGCTATCAGCACAACGGCGTGTATTACCGCCATGGACGCTTCGGCGCTCCCCTCACCCACACGCACGGCCAGTCGTTCTTTCTCGCGATTCCGATGGTCACCGAGAAGGATGCGGCGCTCAGGGTTGTCGCGGATGAACTGTGGAGGTGGCTGTGACCGTCACAGAAGACGTCCTAGTCGGTGTGGCCGAACTCATCGCGGCCGCCGAGCTCGCCTCGTGGAATCCGCCCGGCGTGTACCCGTTGTCAGCTACCGGCATTTTCTTGAAGACGATGCCGGACGGTGATGGCGTGCCCGACCGGGTTGTCGCGCTCAACCTGATCCCGGTCACCGCTGACCCGGTGAATCCGTACGGGCAGTACTTCCTGCAGGTCGCATGCCGGGGGAACAGGAACGACCCGTTAGATGTGGACCGGATCGCGGAGCCTATCTTCGACGTCCTCCACGGCCTCACGAACCAGACGTTCGGGGGCACGCACATCATCCAATTCCTGTTCCACACCGGCACACCGATGGGGCAGGACGCTCTCACCCGTTGGGAACGCGCCGACAAATACCTGGCCGACATCGACTCGGCCCCCACGATCCTCCGCCCTCAGGGTGGGAGCTGGGACTGACCGTCCCTTCAACCGACAGCCTCACCTCCCGGTGGGGCTTTTTCTATGCCTGAGGAGGCACCATGAGCACGTCGCTCGCACGCAGATTCAAGGTCGATGTCAGCAACGACGGGGTGTCGTGGCTCCCGTACAAGGGGATCACGGACTTCGCCCCGAAGGAGAACCCCACCCTTCAGTCCACCGCGGACTACGACACGGACGGGTTCGACTCGTCGGAGAAGACCCTCACCGGGTGGGGCCTGACGGTGAAGTCGCACCGCATCACGAACGCGGGCGTGTTCGACCCCGGCCAGGAGTTGGTGCGCACCGCCCAGTTCCAGTTCGGTGAGCTCGCCCGCCGGTACGTGCGCTGGTACGACCGCGACGGCGCGCCGGAGGCGTGGCAGGGTCGCGCGCTGATCGGTTACGACCAGACGAAGACGGGCGCTGCGGACATCGAGGAGATCACGGTCACGTTCACCGGTGACGGTGAGATCACCGCGATCGAGAACCCGGTTACGAACGCGAACAAGCCCGTCGTGTCGTCCGCGTCCCCGGCCGGTGCTGTCGGGGGGTCCCTGATCAACATTCAGGGCGCCTACTTCACCGGCACGATCGACACGACCGGGGTCACCATCGGCGGTGTCGACGCGACCACGTGGGATGTCGTCTCCGACAGCCTCATCGTCGCTCAGGTCCCCACCGGTTCCGCGGGCTCGGCCCCGATCGTCGTCACGAACGCGACCGGCGCGTCGAACGCGCTGCCGTACACGCGCGGCGCGTAACAGACCGGGGCGGCGTCGGCTACTGGGTGCCGGCGTCGCCCCTCCAAACCCAGCACCCAGTAACCCAGAAAGGCAACACGCATGGCATTCCGCGATCTTCGCGACATCATCGGCCCTCTCGAGCTCCCCATCGCCGGGAAGGTGTACAAGCTCCCTGTCGTGTCCGCTGCGGACGGGGCACGCATTCGTATCGCCACGGAGCACGCCGCTGCAGGCAAGAAGGATGAGATCCCGCCCGCAGAGTTGGAGCGCATCGTCCTCGGCGACGTGCTCGCTGAGATGCGGGCGGACAAACTGTCGCCTGAGGAAATCGACCGGGTGTTCTTCACTGGTCTCGCCGACGTGCAGCGCGGTCGCGTGGTGGCGGAGATCATCTGGGAGCAGGGTGTTGACCCAAAAGCGATCCAGGCGGCGCAGGAGGCGGCGCAGACGAACCGGGCGGCACGGAGGAAGTCCACGAAGACCCGTACGGTCGCGGCGACTACGACGCAGCGACGGGCCTCTGGGAGTGGTACGAAGACCCCGCAGAAGTAAACGGCGGCATTCCCACGTGGACGCAACTGATCGAGCAGTGGCCGTTCCTCGTCGCTGACTTCGCCTCCGAATACGGCATCCGCCTGCACCTGCAACTCTCTGCCATGTCGTGGCATGAGTTCGAGGCGCTCACGTTCGGTCTCCTATCTGCGCCCATGTCCCGTGTCGCCCGTGTCTTCGCACCCCCAACCGGAAGTGAGTGACCGATGAGCGACGCCACCTCCGAAGGGGCCATCAAGGGCACCCTGTCTCTCGACTACTCCGACTGGATGCGGAAGCTCGACGAAGCGGAAGCGCGCGCCCGCCAACTGGCGCACACGGACCCGACCGTGCGGGTGGATGTGGATTCCGCCGCGGCACTGTCGAAGCTGGCGACGGTGGAGGCGGCGGCGAAAGCGGCCGGCGGCGTCAACGTCGGCTCCGGCGGTACAGCCGCACGCACGGCGGAGACGACCGCTCTCGCGTCCGCCCTCGGGAAGCTGGATGCGGCTATCACCGCCCTGGATGTGGCACAGGAAGCCGACAACGAGTCGATGCGTCAAGCGTCCCTGTTGGCGTTGCATGAGCAGCTGAACATGGAGCAGCTCGCGGCGGCGGAGCGGAAAGCTGCTGCTGCGGCGGCGGAGCACGCGACCGCTGAGGAGGCGGAAGCCGCTGCGGAGACGAAGTCGAACGACCAGCACAAGACCACCATCTCCCGGCTTGGTTTGATCGCGGCCGCGATCGGTGTTCTCATCCCCATGGTCGCCCCGCTCGGCGCCTATGTGGTCGGTGTGGGCGGTTCCCTCGCCGGTATGGGTGCTGCGGGTGTCCTCGCGATTCTCGGCATCAAGAACGCGATGAAGGACGCCACCGTTGAGGGGCAAACCTACTCGGCAGGGTTGCAAACCCTGAAGGGTGACCTCAACGCGCTCGAGCAAACCTCGGCGAACACGATGCTTGCGTACTTCCAGCGGGCCGTGGATCAGATCGACCAGGCGATGCCGTCCCTGAATGGTGAGATTCGCACGTTCACCTCCCAGCTGGGCATCGTCGGTAACTCGGTGCTGCGCGGTGTGATCTCCGGCTTCCAGGTGGTCAACCCGCTCCTGGTCATGGCCGGGGATTATGTGGAGCGCCTCGCGGGTGGGTTCGCGTCGTGGACTGCCAATGGCGGCCTGCAGAAGTTCGTCACCTACGCGGAGAACGAACTCCCCAAGGTCGAGGACACGCTCGGCACGCTTGCGAACGCGATCATGCACATTGTGGAGGCCACCGCCCCACTCGGCACGGTCACCCTGTCGATCCTGAAGGGTGTTGGGGACGTCATCAACGGGATGGACCCCGGCGTCATCCTCGACCTCGCCGCCGGCGCCGGCACGGCGTTCCTCGCGTTCAAGGCGTGGGGTTTGCTGGTTCCCATCATCAACGGTGTGTCAACGTCCATCGCGGGGGCTACAGCGGTCACGGAGGCCGCCGCCGGCCCCATCGGGTGGGTTGTGGCGGGAGTGTCCGCTCTCGCGGCGATCATGGTCGTGTCTGCTGTGAACACGGATCAGGCGACGGCCGCCACGCAGGACTACACGACCGCGCTGCGGGAAGACAACGACGCCATCGGCGAGCACGTGCGGCAGCAGGTCGCGAAATCGCTCGTGGATGACGGAACTATCGAACGAGGTAAGAAGCTCGGCATCAGTGCGCGGCTGCTCGTTGCGGCAGCGCTCGACGAGTCCGGCGCGCAGGAGAAGTTGACGGCTTCGCTGAAGAAGGGCGAGTCGGCGCTCGAAGACGCCGGTAAGGCGCAGGTTGACAAGACCGGGAAGGACATCCTCGGGGTCAACGCCGGCATCGATGCCGCCCACGCGGCGCAGAAGGTCGGCGAGTCGGTCAAGACACAGTCGAAGGCCATCAAGAGTGCTGTGCAGGACGCCCGCGACTACGCAGCCGCGATGTCAGGGCAGAAGACGACGCAGGACGGCATGGCGACCGCTCTGGGTATCACCGCTCAGGCGTACGCGACGATGACGCAGAAGGAGAACGACGCCACCGATGCGTCGAAGTCCCTCAAGACCGCCCTCGACCTGCTCAACGGGAAGAACCTGTCCGCGGCGGAAGCTCAGAACGCTTTCGACTCAGCCCTGGCGAACTCCAACGCGCACCTGAACGCGGCCGGTAACCAGATCGACCGGGCCACCACCTCACTGGATGGCATGTCCGCGGCGGCCGTCGCAAACCGTGGCGAACTGTTGCAGCAGACGCAGGCGGCGGAGAACGTCGCCACAGCGTTCCGCGATCAGGGCGGGTCCGCTGCTGACACGAAGCAGAAGCTGATCGACATGAAGAAAGCGATCGTGGATAACGCGGTCGCGCACGGTGAGGACCGGGACGCTGTACAGGCGTTCATCGACAAGGTGTATCAGATCCCCGCGAGCATCCCGCCGACGAAGATCGAAGTGGACGCGGCGGACGCTCTGGCGAAGATCGCCAAGGTGGAAGCGTCCCTGGCTGCCCTGTCGGGGAACGCGGTGCGCACGCAGGCGCTCGTGAACAACGGCTTGAACGTGGCGAATGGTCACGCAGCTGTCGCGCGCGCGAACGGCGGCACGATTCCCGGGTTCGCGAACTCGGGCACCGTCGTGGGTCCGGGCACGTCGAAGTCGGATTCGGTCCTCACTCGCCTGTCCGTCGGTGAGGAGGTGGTGCAGGAACCGTACGCGTCGAGGTACCGGACGACGTTGAAGCAGATCAACGCGGGCATCGCGCCCACGTTGCCGGCACGACCGGTCGCGTCAGCGTCGCAGCAGCCGCAGCAGGTGACCGTGTCTCTCGCGGGTGCTGTGATCACAGCCACGATCGACGGGAAACCGATCCGGATGATGATCCAAGACCAGCTCGTGGCGGCCTCCAGCCAGCGGAAGTTGTCACTGTCCGCCGGCCGCCAACCGGGCACGTTCTAACCATTTCGAGATGGGCACCTACGGGTGCCCCTCTCCCATGACCGGGAGGTTCCTGCATGACGTACCCCGGCGCAACCGTCTACCCATCCGCCGCAACCTACCCCGGGTCGGGCTCGGACACGAGCGCAACCCCTCTTGTCGCCTACACGGACTTCGCACCTGTCCCACGTGTTCTCGTGTCCCTCTCCCCCGCCGCTGGTGGCACCCAAACGGTGAACGTGCTCCGTACGTCCGAAGGCCGCGAGATGCAGGTCCGCGGCGGCGTGGGTGTGTACGCGGTCGGTGGGGTCGCCGTCATGGACTACGAAGTACCACCCGGAGTGTCCACGTACCGGTTCGAACAGTTCGACGTCAACGGTGTCTCGTTGGGGTTCCAAACGCTCGGGTCCATCACCCTGCCGGATTTCACCTGCATCCACCAACCCCTCAGCCCTGCCCTGACGGTGCAATCGCCGAGGATCATGATGGACTCCGCGAACGACCTCGCACGTCCCTCCCCCGGGCAGGTGGTGTGGCCGGAGGGCGCCACGGTCGGACGCATCATCGGCGGGCAGCGGCGGGGTTTGACGGGGACACGGCTGCACGTCCGGTTGGCGTCACGGGCGGAGGCAGTGACGTTCGCGGCCATGTTCGGCGGGTACGGGCAGGACTTCCCCTCCGTCCTGTGCATTCGCACCCCCGTGGGGAAACTACCCCAACTGCCCCGTGTGCTTTTCGCCGGCTGCTTGGACCCGCACGAGGTCATCTCCGGCGCTGACGCGCTCCTCACCTACGACATGACCGTCGACGAGGTCGCGCCCCCATACCCGGGGCTGCTGCTGCCGTTGCTGCGCCGTGACGACCTCGACGCCGCCTACGCCACCAGGGATGAGATGGATGCCGCATACGCCACCCGGCTCGAAGAAGACACAGACTTCTCCCTCGCGGGACTAGCTGGCTGACTCTTGTAGGGCGCTCGGTTCGTACTCGGCGAGCAACGCCTTCGCCCATGCGACCTTGTCGGCAACGCGCTGACCCTGCGGCTGGCGCGTCGTCCAGAGTTCCAAATTCTCGCGTCGGTTGTCCAATCTGTCGCCGTTGATGTGGTGGACGTTCTCGTCTGGCAGTAGCGGACGACCAAGCACCTGCTCCATGACCACACGATGTTCGTATACCCGGGTGGATCGCCCGTTCACGATCATCGTCTTGGTGCGGTAGCCGCCGCCGTTTACCTGCCAGAGGCCGGTTTCTCGCCACGGCCGCAGCTTCGTGAGCGCCTTGCCCTCCTTCCTCTGGCGGTCGTGCTGGCTGCATAGCCCGTGTGCCGAGTGGGGTCGCTCGCAGTCGTCGAAGGTGCAGGTCATGTAGTAGATGCGGAGCGGGGTCAGGGTGCGTCCGCGCCGCATCTGTGCCTCATGACCCGTGCAGAGGTTGTTCGATCGGCGCTTATGGTCGCACCCCTCGAAAACGCAGATGTCAGTGAGCAGAGCGCGCGGCGTTCGGCGGCGCTTGGGTCTTTCGGTGGGTTCCGTCATGCCCTGACCTTATGCGACACCGCTGACATTAGGGCCGCTCGCCGTCCCCTATTCCGAAACGTTAGGAGGGGCGGCGCCATGCGTTACGGTTCCCCCGCGCTCAAGGGTGCGCTGAAAGGCGCGGTCGATTTCTACTACGTCGCCGACGTCACCTACGCCGGCGCCCGCGTGTTGCAAGACCTGCCCATCACGGCCGTGCAACTCACTGACGACTCCACCGGGCTGATCCAATCGTCCGGGTCGTTCACGTGCACATACCAGGGGGACTTCGCGGAATCGATCGCGCCGAAAGATGTCGGTGATGTGCTTGCCCCGTTCGGTGCGCAAGTCGAAATCTCCGCCATGGTGAACTGCGGGCCCGGCCTGACGGAACGGGTCCGGTTGGGGCAATATCTGATCGCGGATGTGCCCTCCATCGTCACCCAGCCGTGGCTGTTCAACACCGCCTTTCTCACGAAAGGTGACATCATCCAGGTCACCCTCAAGGACCTGTTCGCGGGGACGGAGAAGGACCGGTTCGATGTTCCCGGCGCCCCACCTGACCTGAATTCCGGGTACGCGGAGATTCAACGTCTCACCGGGCTGCCGTTGACCCGCACCGTCCCGGACGGCCCCATCCCCACATCCGTGGCGTACCAGGAGGACCGTTTGCAGGCCGTGTATGACGTCGCGAAGTACGCCCTCGATGCGGTTCCCTTCATCACCTCGGACGGGACAGTGTCGATGCGACCGAACAACTGGCCCGACCCGGTGGATGCGATCAAGGGCGGCGACGACGGCACCCTCGTATCCCTTTCCCGTGCGCTGTCGAACGACAGCGTGTACAACAAAGTCGTCGTTCGCTCGTACACCGGTACGGGAAACGCGGTTCTCGCATCGGCGGAGATCACGGACGGCAGGTTGCGGGCGCGAAACGCGGACGGTACCAAATCCCCGTATGGGCGCGCGCCCACTTTCTACTCGTCGCAGTACATCACCACGGTCGCGGCCGCGCAGGATTACGCGAACACGTGGCTACCTCGAGTGTCGAGGCTGCGGTCGGTGCAGGTGAAGTTGACGGAAACGTTCAACCCTCTGCGGGAGGACGGTGACGTGGTCACTGTTCAACGTGTCGCCTCCGGCCGGATCGTGGAGGAATACCTCGCCCGCGTGGTCGGTGTTGAGCGGGACTCGGAGCCCACCCAGACGACGACAGTTCAGGTGGGCTCCGATGGATGAGGAAGCGGCGCTTCTCCATAAACTCATCAGCCGCAAATCGACTGTGACGCCCCTGGTTGGACAGTTGGTGTCCGCGGATGCGACCGGGTTCTCCGTCGACGTCGGCGGCGGCCGCATCCCCGCCCAATGGGCAACGGATTACCTGCCCGACATCAACGAAGACGTCGCCGTGCAGTGGATCGATGGTGTCCCGTACGTGGTAGGGCCGACCCGCCCGCAACCGACGCAAGGCACGGTTGTGTCGGTCGGCGGCGGTTTGGTCACGGTGACGACAACGTTCGGGGATTTGACGATCCCGTACAACGCCGCGCTGACTCCCGTTGCGGGGCAGGTGTTGCACCTGATCGGGAAGTACGCGGATTCGGTCATGTCCACCTCCCCAGCTGGTGGTGTTGCACCGCCTGCGCCCGTCACGGGCACGCAGACGCACACGGACACGTTCAAAGCGCTCGACGCCGGCTCATGGAACGGGTCGTGGTCGTCGTCCCGACTGTGGGCGTCGAACACGTACCTTGCCGCCGCCTGGTACGGGTCGAAGATTCCGGACACCATTCCCGCGTCGGCGAACGTGCTCGAGGTGCGGGTGTATGTCTCCCCGGTGCAAATCCAAGGCAACGCCCCCATTTTCGCGTTGCACGCGGACATGTCCCGGCCCGGTGGCGCGCCCGCGTTCAGTTCACCCACCGCGGAGTCGATCATTCCCGGCTGGGGCGACGACAAGCACAACATCCTCCCGAACACGTTCGGGGACGCCCTCAAAAACGGTGGCGGCATGGCCGGCATCGGGTTCGACCACGGCGGCTACAACATCATGCACTCCCTGAACGAGGACTCCCTGTCGTTCGCGATCCGCATCACCTCGATCTACTAAGGAGACTCCCGTGCAGGACTCATTCGGCGCGAAGCACATGCCCCAGTACGCAGGGTCGGGGAAACCGGCATCCGGCGCTGACTTGACCCAGATCGCCCAATTCGCGGCGGACAACGGCAACCGTGTCGTCGGCACGTCAGCAGATCGCACCGCACGCACCGGGGATCTGCTGTGGAACGGGCTCGAGTTCTGGGAAACCGACACTGGGAAGACGTGGTTGTACAACTCGGGCTGGTTCCAGACGGGGCAGATTCCGACCGCGTGGGCGAACCTCAGTCTCGCCACCGGTTGGTCGAATCAGGCGACGAACCCGTACGCGCCCCTCCGCTGGCGCATTGACGCGTTGGGGATGCTGCGCATTCAGGGGCAGGTGGCGACGAAGACCGGCTACGGGGTGACGGATGCGTTCGCCACCCTCCCGACCGGTGCACGCCCGCCCGTGTCCGTGGAAGTTCCTGTGGTGGGAAACGGGACCAACCCGCGCACGTTCAACTCGGTCCTCATCAACACGAACGGAACCCTCAACCTGTACGGCCCTGTGACGGCGGCGTTCAACATGGGCGAGCCCAGCATTTCCCTGATCTAAGGAGCGCATCGTGGCATACCTCGGAGCGGACTACTCGTGGGCGCGCCCGGGCGGTGCGGCGTTGAAAGCGGCCGGTGTGGTCGCTGTGGGCCGCTACCTCGCCACGGACGGCAGAGGCATCACCGCGGCCGAATACGACGACCTGAGAACGCACGGGATCGGCGTGTGGCTCGTCCGTGAAGTATCTGCGTCGGGAATGCTCGGCGGCCGGCCGCGGGGTGTCGCGGATGGGCAGGTGGCGCAGCAGCAGATCGACGCAGCCGGACTCCCCGGGAACACGCTAGTGTACGCGGCCGCGGACTGGGATGTCACCGACGCCCAATTCGCCGCATGCGACGACTACCTGTCCGGGTTCGCATCCGTCCTCGGTGCCACACGCACCGGCATTTACGGGGGCCTGCACTACCTCAACCACGCCCACCAGGCGGGCCTCGCCGTGTCGTTCTGGCAAGCCGGTGCGACCTCGTGGGATCACCGGGAGGCCCCGCTGATGCCGATCGCGTTCCACCAGACCACGCAAACGCCGCCGCTGCCCGGCACCGACCACAACGAAATCTTCGACCTGACCACCACCACCCTGGAGGCTGACATGCCACTCACCCAAGCGGACTTGCAAGCAGTCGCGAACTACCTGCTCAACTATGCCGCGTTCGACAAAGGCCCCTCCGTCAGTGTGGTGCTCCGGGAAGCGCACAACGTGTACGCGGGTCTCTACGTGGGCGGCCCGTCCGTGCCCGGTGGCGGGCCCATCGTGAGCCTCATCGACGGGTTGCCTGCTCGGGTTGCGCAAACCCCCGTCGACGTGCAAGCGGTCGCGCAGGCCGTGATCGCGCAACTGCCCGCGTCCGGTGTGACCGTCGATGAGGTGAAAGCGGCTGTCGCTGAGGTTGTCGGCGGTACGAAGCTGGTCGCTGCATCCTGACCCTCTCACCCCAGAGAGGGGAACCCATGAACGACCCCATCTGGGCCGGCATCGACTGGTCATGGCTCGCCAGCATCAACCTCTTGCAAGTCGCCATCATCATCATCGCCTTGTACGTCATCGTGCGGCTGCTGGTGAAGTTCTGGCCGTGGCTACGTAAGTTCATGCGGCTCGTGGATGCGTTGGGCGCGCTGCCCCAATACATGGAACGCACGGACAGGCGCATCGAAGAGATCCACCACGAGGCCCGCTACAACAACGAAACGTCGATGAAGGATGCCGTCCGACGTACCGAGATGGGCGTCAGGTCCCTTTCCGACCGCATGGATGTGGCTGGTTTCCCAGCAGCAGTTATCGCCCCAACCCAGGCAATCGAATCCAAGGAGCAGAACAGAAATGGCAACTAAGACAGTGGTGAACATCAGCCCGAAGGTTCTCACCGGGGGCCTGTGCGGTCTCGGCGTCGCAGTCGCCGAGGGCATCATGGCCGCGATCACCCCACACACGCTCGACTTCCTCGGCCAGTGGGAACCGTTCGCTCTCGCCGCGCTGCCCCCGCTGCTCGGTCAGGCGGCCGCGTGGTTCAAGAAGGAGCAGGCCGAAGAGGCGCTGCCCGTGCTCGCCGGCCCGGTCCAGGCCGCCCCCGCCGCCACAACTGACCCGGTCGGTTGGGTTGGCGACGCCCCCGCCGTCGACGCCCCGCCCGCGCAGACCACCCCGCTGGTCCCGCCTACTTCCCTGTAACCCGCTCTGACCCGAAGGAGTTACCCCCATGGCTCAATACGTACCCAACACTTGGGCGGATGGCTCCTCGGGGGGCACCCCCATCACGGCGGCGAAGCTGACCGCGATCGAGGACCAGCTCGTCGCCAACGACCTGCAGAACACATCCTCGGAGGCGTTCGCAACACTCAGCACCCGGTTCACGAACGTGGGCGCGTGGGCGATCAACACGTTCTACGCGGTCAACAACGTGTGCACGTCCGGCGGGGCCCTGTTCTACTGCCTGACCGCGCACACCTCCACCGGCCCCGCACCGACTGGGGCGGGTAACTCGAATTGGGCTGTCCTGTCGACGAACGTTGCCATCGGCACGCAGGCGGGGCAGGCGGCGGATGGTGCGGCGACTGCTGCGTCTCTCGCGTTGAAGGCTGACAAGACAACGGTGGCGGCGTTGCCGCAGACGGTGCTTTGGGATGCGACGAACAATGTGTGGCCGACACCGAACGCGACCGCGCTCCGGGTGGAGTTCAATTCACTGTCCACCCCGACAGCGGACGTGACCCCTCCGCCGTATTTCAATGATGCTTCTTACTGGAAGTGCAGGGTGGACGCCTAATGCCTG
>Ga0157369_10002769_pt1 | contig 20942 bp, 21 predicted proteins | sample C25metaG_FD_113461 | JGI IMG/M metagenome (GOLD analysis project Ga0157369, IMG submission 113461) | Corn rhizosphere microbial communities from Kellogg Biological Station, Michigan, USA - C2-5 metaG | ecosystem: Host-associated > Plants > Roots > Rhizosphere > Soil | place: USA: Michigan...
GACCGCCGAGCTGCGAGAGCGGCAGCACGTCGGCCGCCGCCGTGCGCACCAGCCGCGCCCAGACGAAGACCCACCAGCGCCGCGGCGGCTCGTCCGGCGTCAGCGCATGCCAGGCAATGCCGTTGATAGCGATCAGGCAGAAATGGAAGCCGCAAACCAGGACGAAGCCGCCCCAGCCGATCGCGAGCAGCGTCGCCAGGATCGCACCGACGTTGAACCAGGCGACCAGCCCGGTGGCGATGGCCACACCGACCAGCAGCAACAGGACCGCTATTCGCATCGAAGCTTGTCTCTCATCCTTCTGGATAATAAGCGAGGCTGCGACCTTGTGTTCAATTCAGAGGGCCGAGCTGTTAACTGCTGTTAACGAACGCTCAACCCTCCCCTGGTATCTCTGGTAGGGATCGCCGATGGTTTCACTGCCCTCGGCGAGGGTGGAGATTCGGGATGCGTAATACCGACCGGCAGGTGCTGATCGTCGATGACTACAACACAATGCGTAGAATCCTGCGCAATCTGTTGGGTCAGATCGGCTTTGCTAATGTCGAGGAAGCGGAAGACGGGGCCGGCGGGCTCAAGAAGATGCGCGAGCGCAACATCGGCCTCGTGATTTCCGATTGGAACATGGCGCCGATGTCCGGGCTCGAGTTCTTGAAAGAAGTGCGTAACGACGCGCTCCTGAAAGAAACGCCGTTCATCATGATCACCGCCGAGAACAAGACCGAGAAAGTCGTCGCCGCCAAGGCGGCCGGCGTGAGCAACTATATCGTCAAGCCGTTCAACGCCGACACGCTGAAGAAAAAGATCGAAGCGGTGCTCGGCACCGTCTGATCGATTCACCGCTGGGTGCCCCTAGCGCTGGGTGCGCTGGCCGGCGGGAACGAGAAAACACAGCGCGCAAGAAATCACCGCCAGGATCAGCACCACGATATAGACCGTGGTAAGCGATGACGCGATCGCCGTCGAGAGCCGATCGAGCGTATCGGGTGCCATCGCCGCGCGCTGCGCCGGATCCATCAACTGATCGATCGCATCGCGGCCCTCGGGAATACGCTGCGCCAACGCCCAGTTGATGACGCCGCCCAACAGTGACGCGCCGAGCGACGAGCCGAATTGGCGCATGAAAAGATTGCCCGAGGTCGCGGCGCCGCGCTGTTGATAGTGCACGGCATTCTGCGCCGCGACCAGGAAGGTCGTGTTGCAGAAGCCGATGCCGAAGCCGATCAAGCCGCCGCTCAAGAATGCCCAAACCGGGCCGCGCTCGGTATCAAGCATCACCAGCATGATGGCGCCGAGGATGAGCAGCACGCCGCCGCAGATCGACATGGTGCGATAGGTGATGCGCACCAGCAGCCGGCCGGCGAAGGCGCCGATCACCGTCCAGCCGAGCGATTGGCTGACCAGAGTAAAACCGGCAACAACGGGGCTTCTGCCCATCACGCCTTGCACATAAGGCGGGATGAAAACGATCACGCCCATCATCACCATGCCGATGGCGAGCGAGCCGAGATTGGTCGTCGAGACAATCGGATTGCGCCACAGCTCCAGCGGCACGATCGGCTCGGGCGCGCGCGCTTCCCAATAAGCGAGGATGGCCAGCGTGACCGCGGCGGTGCCGAGCAGGATCGCGATCGTCCCAGCGGCGAGCGCCGAGAATTGCACCAGCGCCAGGAGCAGCGCGCCGACACCGATCACCAGCAGCAGCGAGCCGATGTAATCGACGCGGTGCTCGCGGAAATGCCGCTCCTCATGGTAGGCGATCCAGAGGATCGCGACCATCACGAGGCCCGGCGGCACATTGATCCAGAAGACCGAGCGCCAGCCGAGGGTCGCGGTGAGCAAGGCGCCGATCAGCGGCCCGGTAAGCGCGGAGATACCCCAGATCGCATTGAGATTGCCCTGCACCTTCACGCGCTCCACCGGCGGATAGAGATCGCCGATGATCGTCAGCGCGAGCGGCTGCAGCCCGCCGCCGCCGACTCCTTGCACGAAGCGGAAGATGACCAGCGGGATCATTCCCCAGGCGGCGCTGCATAACACCGTGCCGACGAGGAAGGCGATCGTCGATCCGATGAAAAGCCATTTGCGGCCCCAGAGATCGGCGAGCCGGCCATAAATCGGGATCGCCACCGCCTGCGCCAGCAGATAGGCGGCGAAGACCCAGCTCACATATTCGAAGCCGCCGAGCGCGCCGACCACCGATGGCGTCGCGGTGGCGACGATCGAGGATTCGACCGAGACCATGAACACGGCCACGCAGCACGCAGCGAGAATCCAGCGGCGCCGCGCGGTCGAGAGAGAGGGCGTATCGGCCGCGACGGGCGGCGTGGCGGATTCAGGCAAGTCGTCAACTCATCGCGCACGAATATCGCAGAGACGATAGCGCAAATGCATGCGCGGAGCGATTGACACGGCACGCGGCTTCGGCTTGCCTGCACTGCGCGATGGGAATGACAAAAACCAACCTGCCTGAGCTTGTAACGCGGGCGCGGCTCCTGGTGCCGGTACTGCGCCAGCGCGCCGCCGAAACCGAAAAGCTTCGCCGGCTGCCCGATGCGACGGTGGCCGACCTTCAGGAGACCGAGCTGTTCCGGCTGTTCCAGCCGGCGCGCTATGGCGGCATCGAAGCGCCATTCCGCGCTTTCGTCGATATCGGCGCCGCGCTCGGTCGCGGCTGCGGCTCGACTTCCTGGGTCTTCAACAATCTCATCGTGCATAATTGGATGCTCGGCTATTGGCCGCCCGAGATGCAGGACGAGGTGTGGAAAGCCAATCCGCGGGCGCTGATCGGCTCGTCCTTCGTCTTTCCGGCGGGACATGCGGAAAGAGCGCCGGGCGGTTATCGGCTCTCGGGCAAATGGCCATTCTCGAGCGGCATCGATGCGTCGGAGTGGATGATGCTCACGGCGCCGGTCGCCGGCGGCGACGGCAAGCCGCCCGAGCCGCGCTTCTTCATCGTGCCGAAAAGCGATTATCGCGAGATCGACAATTGGTATGCGATGGGTCTTGCCGGCACCGGCAGCAAGGACGTCACGACCGACAATATCTTCGTGCCCGAACATCGCACGTTGGCCGCCGCGGACGGCAAGGGCGCGCCGCATCCCGGCAGCAAGGTCAATAGCGGCGCGCTCTATAAGCTCGCCTGGTACGCGCTCTTCGGCTTCGTCAATGGCGCGACGGCGCTCGGCATTGCGCAAGGCGCGATCGATGAATTCACCGTCGCGACCCGCGCGCGCGTCGCCACCGCGACCGGCCGCCAGCTCGCCGATCTCGCGACCATGCAATTGCGTGTCGCCGAAGCCGCGACGCAAATCGATGCCGCCGAAACCGTGATGCTCAAGGATTGCGAAGAAGCGATGCGCATCGCCGAAGCCGGTAAGCTCGCCAGCATGGAAGAGAAGACACGCTGGCGGCGCGATGCCGCCTATGCCGTGCGCATGAGTGTCAAGGCGATCGATCTGCTGTTCGCGGGCGCCGGCGGCGCGGCGATCGCCGACAGCCATCCGCTACAGCGCGCACTCCGCGATGCGCATGCCGCGCAAGGCCATATCGGTCTCAACTGGGATGCGAACGGCACGATGTTCGGGCGTGTCGCGCTTGGCCTCGATCCGGAATTCCCGCTGCTGTAATCAACGACAGCTATTCGCGCTCGGCACGGCCATCGCCGGCATATCCTCGCGAATATCGACCGCACGCTCGGCGATATATTGCGTCGGATGCACCGGCGACCAATCGCGCGGATCCGGCAGCACCGCCGCGAGCAGCGCTGCTTCCTGCGTCGTCAGCGCCGATGCCGCTTTTTTGAAATAGTGATGCGCCGCCGCATCGGCGCCGTAGATGCCATCGCCCCATTCGATGACATTGAGATAGACCTCCATGATGCGGTGCTTGTTCCAGAAGAATTCGAGCAGCACCGTCACATAGGCCTCGATACTTTTACGGATCACGCTGCGCCCGGGCCAGAGGAAGAGATTCTTCGCCACTTGCATGGTGATGGTGCTGGCGCCCTTGGGCTCGCGGCCCGCCCGCCAGGCGCGATAGGCATTGTCGAAAGCGGTCCAATCGAAGCCGTGATGCGTGCAGAATTTCTCGTCCTCGCTCGAGATCACGGCGCGCGGCAGCGTCGCCGAGATACGATCGAGCGGTACCCAATGCTGGTTGATCGGCGCGCCACCGATCCAGCGGATCACCATCAGCGGGGTGATCGGCGGCGGCACGAAGCGATAGGCGATGACGAACGGCATCGGCAGCAACAATGCGATTAAGATGGCCCAAAGCGCGAGGCGCAGCAGGCGACGACCCCGCGGACGGCGGCGCATGATCTTTCGGCCGAAAGCTTGTCTCGGCGAACGGTCGTCGGAAGGGGCACTTCGGGGCGTTGACGGCATGGCCAGAGGAAACATAAACGGCACTTCGTCGCTGGCCAACCGTACCCTCCCCTCACCAGGGAACGACTTACATCGATTTAACTGTTGACGCCGAGCGCTGGGCGGTATTTTTTCGCGCCTTTGCGAGCACCCGATGGGGGTGGTGCTCGGGGAACAAGAAACGTCAGGGGAATCATCGCCATGTTGCGCTCCTTTGCTTTCGCCATCGGCTTGCTGTTCGCACTTGCGGCACCTGCCTTCGCCGCCGACACAAGTCAGGGCCATCCGAAGGGGCTGTGGCTGACCACCGATTACCCATCGGTAGCCGCCCGCGCGGGCGACAGCACCACCGTCAAAATCAAGCTGCAGAATTACGGCCTGCCGCCGGAGCGTGTCGCGCTCTCGGTCGATGGCGTCCCGAAAGGTTGGACGGCGACGATCCTCGGCGGCGGCGCCCCAGTTACGGCGGCGATGCCGGCGACCGACGACAACGTTCAGATCTCGCTTCGCCTCGACATCCCGGGTGGCGTCAGCAGCGGGACACAGACGGTGACGCTGCGCGCCAAGGCGGCCGATGGGAATGCCACGCTGCCGATCGATGTCAGCATCGGCCAGGTGCTGCCGGCCAAGCTCACCCTCAAGACCAAGAACCCGTCGCTGATCGGCACAGCGAAGACCAGCTTCGAATTCCAGTTCAACGTCGCCAATCAGAGCGACCGCGACCTGACGGTGAAATTTGCTGCGCGTGCGCCACAGGGCTTCCAGACCGCGTTCCAGGAAGCCTATGGCACGCAGGATATCGCGTCGATTCCGATCGAGGCCGGCAAGGACAAGGACCTCAAGGTCAAAGTCACGCCGCCTTCCGATGCGAAGGCCGGCAATTACCCGGTCGCGATTCAGGTCCAGGCCGAGGACACGACCGCCGATGGCCAGATGGTGATGCAGATCACCGGCCAGCCGACCTTGAAGCTGACGGGCCAGGATGGCCGCCTCTCGACCACGGCGACGGCCGGCCAGGCCTCGCCGGTGTCGCTTACCTTGACCAATGACGGCAGCGCGCCGGCGCAGGACATCTCGCTCACCTCTTCGCCGCCGGCGGATTGGAAAGTGAGCTTCCAGCCGGACAAGATCGCGCAGCTTGCGCCGGGCCAGAAGATCGATGTGCAGGCGCAATTGACGCCCTCGTCGAAGGCGATCGCCGGCGACTACATGACGACCTTCAGCGCCAACGGCACGGGCAGCGCATCGAGCTCCGCCGATATCCGCGTCACGGTCTCGACCTCGACCATGTGGGGCATCATCGGCGTCGCCATTGTTGCGCTCGCGCTGCTGATCGCGGTCGGCGCGGTCGCGCGTTTCGGCCGCCGCTAGAGCACCGCGCGGGTTAGCGCCATGGCCGATTTCGGCAACGACATCATCATTGCGGCTTCGGGGCTGCGAAAGCTCTACGGCCGCGCCGTCGCGGTCGACGGCATCGATCTCACTATCCGCCGCGGCGAGATTTTCGGCCTGCTCGGCCCCAACGGCGCCGGCAAGACGACGACCATCCTGATGCTGCTGGGCCTCACCGAGGCATCGAGCGGCACGGTGACGGTCGGCGGCTGCAATCCGATGCGCGAGCCGCTCGAGGTGAAGCGCCATGTCGGCTACCTGCCGGATTCGGTCGGCTTCTACGACAATCTCACCGCGCGGCAGAATCTCCGCTACACCGCGAAGCTCGCCGGTATTCCGCGCGAGGAGATCGAAGACCGTATGAGCGACGGCCTCAGACGCGTGCGCCTTGCCGATGTCGCCGACAATCGCGTCGGCACGTTCTCGCATGGCATGAAGCGGCGGCTGGGGCTTGCCGAAGTGATCATGAAGCGTGCCGAAGTCGCGATCCTCGACGAGCCAACCTCCGGCCTCGATCCGCAAGCGACCTTCGAATTCCTCGACATGATCCGTGGCCTCAAAGCCGATCGCGTCGCCGTGCTGCTCTCCTCGCATCTCCTCGATCAGGTGCAAGCGGTGTGCGATCGCGTCGCGCTCTTCAACCGCGGCAAGATCGCCATCGAAGGGACAGTCGAGGCGCTGTCGAAGCAAGTCCTCGGCGGCGGCTACGGCGTCGAGATCGAAGCGGTCGGCACCAACCTCACCAAGGTCTTCAGCGGCATCGACGGCGTGCTGCGCGTCACCGAGACGGGCAGCGGCAAATACAATCTCGTGGCAGCGCGCGATATCCGCGCCGAACTTGGCGCCGCAATCGTCGCCTCGGGCGGCGCGCTGATGCGTCTCGACCATATCGAGCCCAGCCTCGATACGGTCTATCGCCATTATTTCGAAGGCCAGAAATCACCAGAGGGACAGCATGGCGCGGCGTAGCGGCTCGGTCTGGACCGGCTGCGGCACGGTCTTTATGAAGGAATTCGCCGATCATCTGGGCAGCGGCCGCATGCGCGTGCTCGAATGGCTCGTATTGCTGACCGGTATCGGCGCGGTCTACACCGCGATCCAGGATCTGAAGACGACGACCTCGCAGGACCCGTTCCTGTTCCTGCGTCTCTTCACCGATGCGCATGACCCGCTGCCGTCTTTCATGGCGGTGCTAGGCTTCCTCATCCCGCTGGTCGCGATCGGCCTCGGCTTCGATGCGGTGAACGGCGAGTTCAACCGCCGCACCATGAGCCGCATCCTGGCGCAGCCGGTCTATCGCGACGCGCTGCTGCTCGGCAAATTCTTCGCCGGCCTCGCGACGCTCGGCGTCGCGCTGGTGACGCTCTGGCTGCTGGTCATCGGCCTCGGCCTGTTCATCCTCGGCGTGCCGCCGACCGGCGAGGAGGTGATCCGCGGCATCGGCTTCCTGGTCGTCTCGCTTGCCTATGGCGGCTTATGGCTCGCCGTAGCGATGCTCTGCTCGGTGATCTTCCGCGCCGCCGCGACCTCGGCGTTGGTCGCGCTCGGCCTCTGGCTCTTGATGAGCGTGCTCTGGCCGCTGATCTCGCAATTCATCACCAGCGCGATCTTCCCGACGACGCAGCTCAACCTCATCATGGGCCCGAGCTACGAGCAGCTCATACTGCAACAAACGCTGGCGCGGCTCTCGCCGAATACGCTCTACGCCGAATCGCTCCTCGGCATCATGCATCCCTCGACCCGCGCTCTGGGCCCAGTTTTCATGCAGCAGCTCCAGGGCGCGGTCATGGGCAACCCGCTGCCGCTCGGCCAAAGCCTGCTGCTGGTCTGGCCGCAGGTGACGGGCTTGATCGCCGGCGTGATCGTGCTCTTCGTCGGCGCCTATGTCGTCTTCCAGCGCCAGGAAGTCCGCGCTTAGCGCGTACAGGCCCTTACATCGTCATTGCGAGCGAAGCGAAGCAATCCAGTGTGTCCACAGACTGGATTGCTTCGCGCCCTTGGCGCTCGCAATGACAGGGAAAGAGGCGGCACGACTAACGAACACCAGCCGCACGCAAGTAGCGCCGATCGACGAAGCGCTCGGGCTTCGGTAGTGGGGCTTTCAGCACCCCCGCTTCGCCCATGAAGGCGATCACCTGCGCCAGGCCTTTCAAATTGAGTTCGCCGGCGCGCGGGATGACGCCGCGATCGGGCTGGAAATAAAGCTTCAGCGTCTCGCGCGCGATCTTGTCGGTCACGCCGGTGGTCGAAACGATGGTCTTCACCACGTCGGCGCGATGTGCGGGATCGCGGAAATATCTGAGCGACGCCGCGAAGCCGCGCAGAAAGCCGATTAGCGCGGTGCGATTCTGTTTCGCCCAATCCGGCCGCACGATCAGCACGGTGAATTCGAAATGCTTCACCGCATCGGTCGAGACGCCGAGCCGGGTGAAGCCCTGATAGATAGCGACGAAGTCCTCGGGCTGGCCGAGCGGCACACCATCGCATTCGCCGCGCTTCAGGCAATCGAAACGCACCGGCGTGCCGACCAGCTCTTTCACCCGGTAGTCGCTGCCCTTGAGACCTTTCTGCGCCAGCAGCTTGCGTATCGAGATCGAGATCGTATCGATGCCGAGCGAGAGACCGAGCGTCTTGCCTTTGAGATCGGCGAAGCTTTTGATCTCCGGCTTCACCATCAGACTGTAGATCGGATTGGCCGTTGCCGCCGCCACCGCGACAGCCTGTGAGCGGCCTTCGGTCACCGCCTGAATGAAATAGGGCGTCGCCGAAGAGCTGATCTCGACATCGCCGGCATCGAGACGCTTCACCATCTGGTCGGTGCCGCCTTCCAGCGGCACGAGCTGCACGGCGAGATGCTCGCGGATGAAGAAGCCTTGTTTATCGGCGATCACATAAGGCACGACGCCGATACTCTTCATCGTCGACGGCACCTGGCCGAGACGGAGCGTCGTATCCGCGCGCGCCGACGTGGCGCTCGCCGTCAAAGCCATAATGAAGAGAATTGTGCCCAGCCGTAGTCGCATGATCCCCTCCCGATCTGGACCCGCCTTCTACCCAAAATAGCACGCCCAACATCTCTCCCAAGAGTATGGGCAATGCTATAGTTTGCACAAAGCCTGCCGGGAGATGACGCCATGTTCCTGAGGAATTGCTGGTACATCGCGGCCGAAGCGCGCGAGGTGAGCCGCGCGCCGCTGGGCCGCGTGCTGCTGGGCGAGCCGGTCGTGCTCTACCGGCGCGAGGACGGCACGCCGGTCGCGCTGGAGGATCGCTGCTGCCACCGGCGCGCGCCGTTGCACAAGGGCAAGGTGATCGGCGACCGGCTGCAATGCGGCTATCACGGTTTCACCTTCGATGCGACCGGCGCCTGCGTCGCCATTCCGGGCCAGGATCGCGTGCCGCCCAGCGTCGGCGTGCGCGGCTATCCGGTGGTCGAGCGTCATCGCTATATCTGGATATGGATGGGCGAGAAGGACAAAGCCGATCCAGCGAAGATTCCCGATTTCTATTACAACAACGACCCGAACTGGGCCGCGGTCAGCGCCAATCTTCATGTCGAGGCGAACTACCTGCTGCTGGTCGAGAATCTGATCGACCTGTCGCATGTCGCTTTCGTTCATTCTTCGACCATCGGCTCGACCGAGGACACCAACGCGAAACTGAAGCTCGAGCGTAGCGACGAATTCGTCCGCGTTATCCGCGAGGCGCCGGGCATCTCCTGCCCGCCCTCGATGAAGAGCCTCGGCTTCGCGCCGGTGGTCGATCAGACCAAGATCATCACCTTCACGCCGGCCTCGAATATCTGGATCGACATACCGACCCGCGACGCCGTACCGGTCGAAGGCCGCAACGAGCCGATGCAGCGCCGCGTGATGATCCTCAACGCGATCACGCCCGAGACCGATACGAGCTGCCACTACTTCTGGGTCAATGCGCGCGATTTCGATCAGGAGAACAAGGCGCGCTCCGAATTCTTCCTGAAGACCGTGACCACGGCCTTCAACGAGGACAAGGACATGCTGGAAGCGCAGCAGCGCGTGATCTCGCTCGATCCCAAAGCGCCGACGGTCAATGTCCATGCCGATTGGGGCGGCGTGCAGGCGACCCGCATGATGGCCGAGCTCATCGCCGCCGAGGCGTAAGGCCAAACCGCATTCGGCATGCCAAGGCCGGCGCGGTTGGAGTGACGAGGCCCGATCGATTCAATTTGTCTAAAATTTTAGATGATTGCGGCCGAGTTAACTTCGATAGAAATTGAATTAACTTAAGCGTTTCCCTGATGCTCCTAAGCGTTGCCAACGACCGCAACGTTTACGGAGCAAAAAATGTCATTCCGCCTGTTTTTCGCAAAATCCCGAGCGCAGCTCGGCGCCGCTGCTTTGGCAGCGACCATGGCCGCCGGCGCGTCGCCGGCGCTCGCCGTACCGATTTCGACCGGTACGAGCTTCGCCGTGTCCTACGATCAAGCGGTGACGGGCCAGCCCGATCTCACTGCCACACTCGATCTGACGGTGCAAAGCATCACCAGTTCCCAGATCGTGCTCGGCGTCGACATCGCGAACACCACCTCGACGCTCTTTACCAGCGGCCGGCTTACCGGCATCGGCTGGGACAGCAGTGTGTTGCCGTCCGGCGCGACCGACACGTCGAGCATCTATAGCGTTTTCCTCAACCAGAATTTCCCGGCGAATGCCTCGGTCAACCTCTGCTTGAGCAGCGGTTCGACCTGCGCCGGCGGCGGCAGCGGCGGCTTGTCGCCCAGCCAGAGCGATATCTTCACGCTGACACTGGTCGGCAACTTCGCCGGCTCGACGATCGATTTCTCGAATTTCGCCGCGAAATTCCAGACGGCGTTCGGCTCCTTCGAGCCGCAAGGCACGATCACCACGAGCTGTACCGGCACTTCCTGCGGTGGCGGCGGTGGTGGTGGCGGCAGCGTCCCCGAGCCGAGCACGCTCAGCATCTTTGGCGCCGCTTTGCTCGCCGCTCTCGGCTATCGCTTCGCCCGCTCGCGTGCACCGCAGCTGCTTCCGGTGAGCGCATAACATGGCACGCTTTCGCTTCTTTTTCTTCGACGCGCTTGGCACGGCCAAGGAAAGCACGATCGGCGAGCAAGCAAGCGAAAGCGACGCGATTGCCGAAGCCGAGCGCCGGCTGATCGAGCGCTGCGAGCTCGCCGCGGTCGAGATCTGGCGGGGATCGAGCCTCGTTCAGGCCTTGAAGCGCGGCGGCGAGCGCTGGATGTCGCGCCCGCCTGGCGAACGCCTTACCCTCCATCCGCTCTTCGAGCCGGAATTCGGCACCGCTTGAGCGGCACACGCAAAAAAAGGCCCCGGCGAACCGGGGCCTTTTATCTATCGGACTGACGCCAACGTCGCGAGCGTCATTTCTGCGAGTTCATCACCTTCTCGAGGCGGTCGAGCGTGCGCATCGCTTCGAGGCAGTCTTTGACGCTCGATTTCGGCTGACGCTTCTCTTTGATCGCGGCGAAGAATTCGCGATCCTCGAGCTCGATGCCATTCATCGAGACATCGACCTTCGTCAGATCGATCACGTTATCCTTGCCGTCCGACAGATCGTCGTAATAGGCCTTGTAGGTGCCGTTATCGCCGATGTAGCGGAAGAACGAACCCTGCTGTGCATTGTTGTTGAAGGACAGCGACAGGGTGAGGATCGAGCCCGACTTCGGCACCTTCAAGAGGATGCCCATATCCATCGCGATCTTCAGCTCGGGATGGTGCGGGCCTTCGACGGCGTAGGCGACCGAGGGCAGCTCGCCCGTCTGCCACTGGAACAGATCGACGGTGTGGCAGGCGTGGTGCCACAGCAGGTGATCGGTCCAGGTGCGCGCCTGGCCGGCCGCATTCATGTTGGTACGGCGGAAGAAGTAGGTCTGTACATCCATCTGCTGGATCTTCAACTCGCCGGCGGTGATCTTGTTATGGACGTATTGGTGGCTGGGGTTGAAGCGGCGGACATGCCCGGCCATGGCGACGATGCCGGTCTGCTGCGCGACATGCAGAATCTCTTCGCTGTCGGCGAGCGTGTCGGCGATCGGAATCTCGATCAACACATGCTTGCCGGCGCGCATCGCCTGGACCGCTTGCGCGGCATGAACCTGGGTCGGGCTGGCGATGATCACCGCTTCGATGCCGGGCTGCTTCAGCATCTCGGCGAAATCGCTTGTCCAATGCGGGATCTTCCACTTCTTGGCGACTTCCTCGGTGCCGGCAGGACGGCCGCCGGCGAGCGAGACCACTTCGATGCCGGGGATGTTCTGGATCGCTTCGAGATGCTTGATGCCGAAGGCGCCTTGGCCGGCGAGCGCGATTTTCATGTCTTCTGCCTCTCTACGTTCGAACTTAGTGCGTGTTTTCGAGAATGAGGTGACCGACCGCCGTGTTCGAGGCCGGCACGGTGTAGAAGCGATGCACTTGCTTCACCTGCTCGTCGAGCGCGCCGCGCGCGATCAGCCACATCACCAGCTCGATGCCTTCCGAGCCCGCTTCGCGGATGTAGTCGACATGCGGGATCTTGGTCAGCGACACCGGATCAGCGACGAATTTGTCGAGGAAGCGGTTGTCGAATTCCGAATTGATGAAGCCGGCACGGGGCCCCTGCAATTGATGCGACATGCCGCCGGTGCCGAAGATCACGACGCGCAAATCCTGCGGGAAGCTGTCGATCGCCTTGCGGATCGCCTTGCCGAGCATGTAGCAGCGATGCCCGGTCGGCGGGGGATATTGGATCACGTTGACGCACAGTGGGATGACGCGGAACGGCCATTCCTTCGGCTGGCCGGTCATCAGCGACAGCGGCACGGTCAGGCCGTGATCGACTTCCATCTTGTTGACGATGGTCATGTCGAATTCGTCGAGGATGGTCGATTGCGCGATATGCCAGGCGAGATCCGGATGGCCCTTCACGACCGGCACCGGCCGCGGCCCCCAGCCTTCATCGGCGATGGGGAATTCTTCGGCGCAGCCCAGCGCAAAGGTCGGGATCACCTCGAGCGAGAAGGCCGAGGCGTGATCGTTGTAGACCAGAAACACGACATCGGGCTTGGTCTCGGCGATCCATTTCTTCGAGAAATCGTAGCCGCCGAAGACGCGCTGCCAGTACGGCTCGCCGCTTTTGCCATTGTCGAGCGCCGCGCCGATCGCCGGCACGTGCGAGGTGGTAACGCCTGCGATGAGCTTAGCCACGGTCTTTCCATTCCGATTTGCTGCGATTGCCGTTGGGCGAACGGCCGCCGGCGAGCATCATCGCCGCATATTGCTCTTGCGTCGAGCCGGTCATCAGCGCGGCGAGATTCTGGAACGACAAGCCGTCAGTCGCGCCGAGCTTCGAGGTGTAATAGATATTGCCGCCGAGCTCGAGCATCCGATTCCATTGCCGCTTGAGGATCGCCTCGCGCTGATCGGGCGACATGTGAGGAAAATTCGTGTCGATGTATTTTTCCTCGTTCGCCTTGAACGCCTTGCGGTTCTCGTCCTTCATCAGCGACATGCAGAACATGTTGAGCCAATAGCCGGCGCGCGAGCGTCTCGCGTCGAAGACCTGCGTACCGGGGATATCCTCGTAAGCTTCTTCGGCCATATTAGTTGCTCCAATAAAGCCGCATGGGATTGTCGACCAGGAGCTTCTTCTGCAGCTCCGCGGTCGGCGCGAATTTCGGAATCATATCGGTCAAGACGCCGTCATCCGGCATATGCGTCGTCATGTTCGGGTGCGGCCAATCCGTGCCCCACAGGATGCGGTCGGGGAAATGCTCGGCGATGGCGCGCGCATAGGGCACGACGTCGTCATAAGGCGCGCCTTTCTTCGAGATACGCTCCGGTCCCGTCACCTTCACATAGATCTTCTTGTTCTCGTCCAAGAGCTTCAGATAGGCCTGGAAGTCGGGATGATCCACCCCCTTGGTCACATCAGGGATCGACATGTGGTCGAGCACGATGGTCGTCGGTAGCGCCTTGAGGAAGGGTGAGATCGTCGGCAGGCTCGGCGCCTCGAAATAGACGACGGTGTGCCAGCCGAGCGGCTCGATCTTCTTGGCGACGCCGAGGAACACCTCATGCGGCGTCGCATCGACAAGCCGCGGCAGGAAGTTGAAGCGCACGCCGCGCATCCCCGCCTTGTCCATCTCCTTGAGCTCGCCGACATCGACCGAGGCCTTCACCACGGCGACGCCGCGCGCCATGCCGTTGGAATTGAGCATCGCGTCGATGGTCGCGGTGTTGTCGGTGCCGTGGCAGCTCGCCTGTACGATCACGTTGCGCTGGAAGCCGAGGAAATCCCTGAGCTTGAAGAGCGCTTCCTTCGGCGCGTCATAGGGTGTGTATTTGCGCTCCGGCGCGAAGGGGAATTTCGCCGCCGGGCCGAAGACGTGGCAATGCGCATCGACCGCGCCAGGCGGTGCTTTGAACTTCGGCTTGGAGGGGTTGAGGCAATAAGAGTCGAAATCAGCCATTACTTCTTGCCCTTCTGATCCATCTCGGTGAAAACCTTGTTCGCGCGATTGAAGGCCGACATCGCCGCCGGCACCCCGGCATAGATCGCCGCCTGCATCAGCACTTCCTTGACCTCGTCGCGCGACACGCCGGAATTCGGCGTGAGACTCAAATGCGTCTCGAGCTCTTCGAGGCGACCAAGCGCCGTGAGCATCGCGATCGTCAGCATATGCCGCGTCTTCTTGTCGAGGCCGGGCCGCGCCCAGACCTCGCCGAAAGCGTATTGATTGACGAAATCCATCCACTCTTCGGTGAAGGCGGTACGCCGCGCTTGCACCTCGGCATAGCGCTGCTCGCCCATCAGCCATTTGCGGACATCGGCGCCGCGCTTGAAGGTGTCGCTGTTCTTGTCCATGCCGTGGCTCTCCCCTGTTGGGCCTAATGCGCCGCGAGCCAATCGGAGAGAGCGCGCGTCACCGCCGCCGCCTGCTCGATGACGACGATATGCGCGGCTTCCGGAATGATCGTCAGCTTCGAGCCTTTGATCGCGGTGTTGAGCTTGCGCGCTTCCGTGACGGTGGTGGCCGGATCCTGCTCGCCGACGAGGATGAGCGTCGGGCAGACGATCAGGGCATCGTCCGGCCGCAAATCCATGTTGCGGATCGCGACAGAGCAGCCAAGGTAACCCGCGACCGGCGTGCGGCTATACATGTTGCGGATGCCGGTGATGGCGACCGGATCGCGATCGCGGAACGGCTTGGTGAACCAGCGCTCCATCGTCGCATCGGTCGTCCCGGCGATGCTGTTCGCCTGGCGGATCGCAGCGATGCGCTCATCCCAGACAGTCTGGCTCATCTGCGAGGCGGTGTCGGTCAGGATCAGCGAGGCCAGCAGCTCGGGCGCTTTCGCCGCCAGCTTCTGGCCGAGCATGCCACCGACCGAGAGGCCGCAGAGATGGACCTTCTTGAGGCCCAGCGCCTTGATCAGCGCGGCCGCATCGTCGGCCAGCATATCCATCGAATAGCCGGCCTCGCCGGCATCGGGCGCATCGGTCAAGCCATGGCCGCGCGTGTCGTAGCGCAGGACGCGATACTTGCCCCGAAGAGCCGCCGCCTGGTTGTCCCAAATCGCGAGGCTGGTGCCGAGCGAGTTGGAGAACATCACCACCGGCGCGTTCTCCGGCCCTTCGAGCAGGTAATGGGTGACGATATCGCCGGTCCGGATGAACGGCATGTCAGGCTCCCTTATCGGCTTATGCCAGATTGGTTATGGAGGGAAATTAGCTCTTTCGCTGCGAAATTCCAGCGCAGGGGGACGCCCACGGCTTGAATTCAGCCTTGCCCACCAACAGGATGCACGAAATCGAAATTAGAGAGGCATTTCATGGCACAACGCACCAAACCGCCGTTCCGCGCCGATCACGTCGGCAGCCTGCTGCGCCCGCCCGAGCTGATCGAGGCGTGGAAGCGCTTTCGGGCGAAAGAGATCGACGAAGCCGAGCTGAAGCGGATCGAGCATGAAGCGGTGCGCGGCGTGGTGAAGCTGCAAGAGGAGCTCGGCCTGCAGCTCGCGACCGATGGCGAGTATCAGCGCTCGTCCTGGCATCGCGACTTCCTGCAGCAGATCGGCAACGTCAAGATGGTCGAGAATAACCTCAAGATGCGCTTCCACACGCATGAGGGCGACACCGAGATGACGCCGCCCGGCTTCCGCATCGAGGGCAAGGTGTTTCGTCCGAAGCCGATCTTCGTCGAGCATTTCAAATTCCTGAAATCGGTGTGCAAGACGACGCCGAAGATCACCATCCCGAGCCCCTCCAATCTCCATTTCCGCGGCGGGCGGGCGGCGGTGAGCACCGAGGCCTATCCCGAGATGAGCGAATTCTTCGATGATCTCGCCAAGGTCTATCGCGAAGAGATCGCCGGCCTCGCCGAAGCGGGCTGCCGCTATTTTCAGCTCGATGAGGTGAACTTCGCCTATCTCTGCGATCCGTCACTGCGCGAGCAGGTGAAAGCGATCGGCGAGGATCCGGCGACCTTGCCGCAGACCTATGCGAAGCTGCTCAACTCGGTCATCGCCGGCAAGCCAGCCGATATGGTTGTCGCGATGCATCTTTGCCGCGGCAACTCGCGCAGCGCCTGGATTGCCGAAGGCGGCTACGAGCCGGTGGCCGAAGTGCTCTTCAACCAGGTCAATGTCGACGGCTATTTCCTCGAATACGACAGCCCGCGCGCCGGCGACTTCGCGCCGTTGCGCTTCGTGCCGAAGGGCAAGACCATCGTGCTCGGCCTCGTCACCAGCAAGACGGCGCAGCTCGAGAAGAAAGAGGATCTGATCCGCAAGATCGAGGAAGCGGCGAAATACTGTCCTCTTGATCAGCTCGCCCTGAGCCCACAATGCGGCTTCGCCAGCGTGCTCGAAGGCAACAAGCTCACCGTCGCCGACGAGATCGCGAAGCTGAAGCTGATCGTCGACGTGTCGCGCGAGGTGTGGGGCAACTAAGACGTCGTCATTGCGAGGAGTGCGAAGCACGACGAAGCAATCCAGTGTGCTTCAACCACTGGATTGCTTCGCTCCTGAGCTTGTCGAAGGGGCTCGCAATGACGGGACCTTGGCGTCTTAGCGACTTGGCGGTTTAATACGTCCTCGCGCGCAGATATGCGCGAACGGGGGGAGCGATGTCGGGCCGCACTATCAACGTCACGGAGCTGATCGACAAGCGCGGCTTCGGGCGTTTCCAATTTCTCGTTGCGCTGTGGTGCGGTTTTCTCGTCGTCATCGACGGATTCGATATCGGCACCACCGCCTATGTCGTGCCGGTGATGGCGCCGCAATGGCATGTCAGCCCCGCCGGCTTCGGCCCGGTTTTCCTCTCGACCCTGATCGGTGTTTTGTTCGGCACATTGGCGGCAGGACCGCTTGCCGACCGCTTCGGCCGCAAGCGCGTCGCGCTCGGCGCGGTCGCGACCTTCGGCTTCTTCGAGCTCACGACCTTGCTGGTCGGCGCGATCACGCCGTTCATTATCGTGCGCTTCCTCACCGGTCTCGGCATTGGCGCGCTGATGCCGATCTCGATCGCGTTGACCGCGGAATATGCGCCGACGCGCATCCGCACCACCATGACCGCGATCATGTATCTCGGCTTTCCGATCGGCGTCGGCACGGGCGGCTTTATCGCGGCAGAGGTCATCCATCGCTTCGGCTGGCAATCGATGTTCGTGATCGGCGGCGCAATCCCCTTGCTGCTTCTGCCTCTCGCGGCGCTGGCGCTGCCGGAATCGATCCGCTTCCTTGTCGTGCGCGGCGACCGGCCGGGCGAAGTCGCGCGGCTCCTCAACAAGCTGACGGGCAGTAGCGTCTACACTGCCGCCGACAGCTACACCATCGCCGAAGAGCGCACGCGCGGTTTCCCGGTGAAGCAACTCTTCGCCGAGAACCGCGGCGCCACTACGGCGCTGCTCTGGATCGCGTTCTTCTGCAATCTGCTGATCATCTATTCGCTCAATGCCTGGCTGCCGACGGTGTTGAAAGAGACCGGCGTGCCGCTCGATACCACCTTTCGCCTGACCGGCTCTTTGAGCTGGGGCGGTGTCGTCTCGATCCTGCTGCTCGGTCCGGTGGTCGATCGCCTCGGCGCGACCGGTGTCGTGACGTGTCTCTTCACTGGCGCGGCCATCGCGGTCGTCGGCATCGGCTGGGCTGGCGGTAGCGTGCCGCTGCTCGCCATCACCATCGTCGCCGCGGGCGGCTGCATCACCGCCGGGCAGAGCTTCTGCAACATCCTTGCTGCCGGGCTCTATCCCACGACGATGCGCTCGACCGGCATCGCCTGGGCGCTCGGAATCGGCCGCGCCGGCACGATGCTCGGGCCCATCGTCGGTAGCCTGATGCTCGCGGCAAAGATGGCGCCGGCGGCGATCCTCTACAGCACCGCGATCCCCGCCGCCGTCGCCGCGGTCGCGATCCTGCTACTCGGCCGGCGTATGCGCCGTGTGCCCACCGCAATCACAGCCGCGCCCACCGAAATCGGGTAGCAGCGCGCAATTTTCACTCCCCGAGCCGGAGCAATCGGGCGCATAATCAAAAGAAAAACCCCGGCAACCGGTAACGATCAGGGAGGATGGATTATGGCGCCCAATACCCCAGGGCAAGGTCAGACCGTCAACGTCTCGCAAGTGATCGACAGCGGACGCTTTGGCGGATTCCAATGGATGGTGGCGATCTGGTGCTTCGTGCTCGTCACGTTCGACGGCTTCGACAATGGCGCAATCAATTTCGCCGCGCCGGTGATCGTGAAGGAATGGGGCATTGCGATGCCGGCCTTCACCTCGGTGTTCGGCGCCGGCCTCTTCGGGCTGATGATCGGCGCGCTTTGTTCGGGACCCCTCGCAGACCGTTTCGGCCGCAAACTCGTTCTGCTGACCTCGACTCTGGTGTTCTCGGTCTTCGCGCTCGCGACGACGATGGCGCATTCGATCGAGCAGCTCTGGATGCTGCGATTCTTCACCGGCATCGGGGTCGGCGGCTTGATGCCGAATTCGATCGCGCTGACGGCGGAATACGCGCCCAAACGCATCCGCGCGACGGTGGTGGCGATCATGTTCCTCGGCTTTCCCTTGGGCGCCGGCGCTCCCGGCTGGCTCGGCCCGGCTATTATTTCGAACTTCGGCTGGCACGGGTTCTTCATTCTCGGCGGCGTGCTGCCGCTGATCCTGCTGCCGATCGCGATCTTCGTTCTGCCGGAATCGATCCGCTACCTCGTCAATCGTGGCGACAGGCCGAACACGGTCGCGGCGTTGCTCAACCGTCTCACGGCTCAGCGGCAATTCGACGGCACCGAGCAATTCACCATGCCAACGGATCAGCATCTGCCGGGCTTCGCGGTGAAGCATCTCCTCACCGAGGGCCGCGCCTTCAATACCGTGCTGCTGTGGATCACCTTCTTCTGCAACCTGCTGGTCATCTACTATCTCGCGAGCTGGCTGCCGCTGGTGCTGCGCGATTCGGGCGTGCCGCTTGACGATGCTCTGCGCCTTGGCGGCATCGTCCCCTGGGCCGGCATCGTCAGCACCCTGGTGCTCGGCCCGGTCGTCGACCGCCTCGGCGCGACGCGCGTCGTGACCGTGCTCTACGTGCTGGCGGCGGGCTTCGTCTTTGCCATCGGCCTCTCGGGCGCGAGCGTCGCGCTGCTCGCGATTACGATCGTCGGCGCCGGCATGTGCGTGATCGGCGGGCAGAGCTTCATCAACGTGCTCTCAGCGACCATCTATCCGACCGCTGTGCGCTCCACCGGGGTCGGCTGGGCGCTGGGCGTCGGCCGCGTCGGCGCGATCATCGGCCCGGTGGTTGGCGGCATGCTGCTCGCCGCGCATATCCCGTCGCGCATCATGTTCTTCATGATCGCGGTGCCGGCGCTTATCGCCGCGCTTTCGATGTTCATCCTCAGCCGGCGGCTGCGCGGCGTGGAGGTTACAACCGCCGAACCGGTGATAGCGCATTGATTTTCTGAGAGCGACAAGCCCGCTGCTCCGCCCAGGAGCAGCGGGCTTCGTTTTAGCGGAAGCGCGGGAACAGCGAAGCGGCGTTGTTGTCGATCGCCTTGAGCTCTTCCGCGCTGAACGCGCCGCTCGCAATGAGGCCGTTGACGCATTCGTCGGAATAGCGCCACGGATAATCCGTGCCGAAGCAGATTTGCGCCAGCGGCACGAGATGCTTCAGCGCCAAGAGCGGCGAGCCGTGCAGCACCTGCGCCGTGTCGTAGAAGAATTTCCGCGCCTCGGCGACGAAGCCCTGCGGCATCAGCTCCTTGTAACGCGCTTCCTTGCCCATGCGGATGAAGCGCTCGACCAGGAACGGCATCGTGCCGCCACCATGCGACCAGATGATCTTGATATCGGGGCAACGCTGAAACGTGCCGCCGAACAGCATGTTGACCAGCGCGCGCGTCGTATCGGTGCCGTATTCGATCGATGAATCGCGGATCACGATCTCTTTGAGGATGCCCTGCGTGCACATCGGCCCGTGCGGATGGGTGTAGATCACCGCCTTGCGGCGATTGAGCTCATCGAACACGGGCGCGAAGACCTTGTCGCCCAGCCAGTGATTCTCGTAGCTGGTGATGAGATGCACACCATCGCATTTGAGGATATCGAAAGCGTATTCGATCTCTTTCAGTGCGCCATCGACATCGGGCAGCGGCAGGCTGGCGAAATGGCCGAAGCGGCCGGGATAATCCCGCACCAGCCGCGCCATATAGTCGTTGTTCTCGCGCGAATAGGCGCGGCGCGCTTCTCCCTTCGCCTGCTCGGGCAAGGTCGCGGAATTGATGGCGAGCGTGACGCCGGCCTTGTCCATATCCTCGAGCGCGTCTTTCTCGTTCATGATCGAGGCGAGATGCGGCGTGAGCACGCCCCATTCACGGAGCTGCGGAATGTGCTTCGGGGCGACGAGATGGTGATGAACGTCGATACGCGCCATGGGAAACGATCTCCTAGAAGAAACCCTAAAAGCGGAATCGGGGCAGAAGCGGAGCGATGTTGCGATATTCGATTGCGCTGAGCTCGGCCTCGCTGAGCGCGCCGGTCGCTTTGAGCTCGGCCCAGCATTTATCGGACTCGCCCCAGGGATAATCCGAACCGAAGACCGTGTGTTCGAGCCCGACGATGCTGCGCAGCATGGTGAGCATCGCGGGATGCATCGCCTGCGCCGTGTCGTAATAGAATTTCTTCAGCTC
>Ga0157369_10002770_pt1 | contig 20936 bp, 16 predicted proteins | sample C25metaG_FD_113461 | JGI IMG/M metagenome (GOLD analysis project Ga0157369, IMG submission 113461) | Corn rhizosphere microbial communities from Kellogg Biological Station, Michigan, USA - C2-5 metaG | ecosystem: Host-associated > Plants > Roots > Rhizosphere > Soil | place: USA: Michigan...
CCCGCGCGGCGCGACTATCCCTGTGTTGTTTACGGTTCCCAGCCTAATAAAAACACCGAGGGATTCTGGCAATGCGCGATTACTTGTCTGCCACCGAACAGTTCGATTATCAGCACACCGTCGACGCGTCGCTCAGCGGCACGCTCGCTGCGCTCAACGCTTGCGTCGAATGCTGCGACCGCCATGCCTTGCCGGGGCGCATTGCGTTGTTCTGGGAAGGTCGCGACGGCTCAAGTGCGACTTACACCTTCACTGATCTGCAAGACAAAGCCGCGCGTTTCGCCAATTTCCTCCTCGCTCAAGGCGTGCAAAAGGGCGACAAGGTCGCCGGCCTGCTGCCACGCAACATTGAGTTACTCATCACCGTTCTCGCCACCTGGCGCATCGGCGCGGTGTATCAGCCGCTATTTACTGCATTCGGGCCGAAAGCCCTCGAACATCGACTGAACAGTTCCGGGGCGAAAGTCGTGGTCACCGATGCGGTCAACCGACCGAAGCTGGATGAAGTCAGCGCATGTCCGACCATCGTCACTGTTGGCGGCGTGAAAGGTCAGGGCATTGTCCGTGGTGATTTCAGCTTCTGGGCTGAGCTGGCCAACCATTCCAATGTTTGCGAACCGACGTTACTGACTGGCGAAGACCCGTTCCTGCTGATGTTCACCTCGGGCACCACGGGGCCTGCGAAAGCGCTGTCGGTGCCGCTCAAAGCCATCGTCGCCTTCCAGAGCTACACCCGCGATGCGGTGGACTTGCGCCCTGAAGATGCGTTCTGGAACGTCGCCGATCCGGGCTGGGCCTACGGCATTTATTTCGGCGTGACCGGGCCGTTGGCGCTGGGCCACCCGATTACCTTCTACGATGGCCCTTTCACCCTCGAAAGCACCTGCCGGGTGATCAACAAATACGGCATTACCAATCTCACCGGCTCACCCACGGCCTATCGACTGCTGATTGCAGGGGGTGAGGAATTTGCCAGATCGATCAAGGGCAAGCTGCGTATCGTCAGCAGCGCCGGTGAGCCACTGAATCCGGAAGTGATTCGCTGGTTCGCCGACAACCTCGATGTGGCCATCCATGATCACTACGGCCAGACCGAACTGGGCATGGTGCTGTGCAACCACCACGGCCTCGAGCACCCGGTGCATGTCGGCGCCGCCGGTTTCGCTTCGCCGGGCCATCGCATCGTCGTGCTCGATGAGCAATACAACGAGCTCGGCGTCGGTCAGCCGGGCATTCTTGCCATCGACCGCCCGCAGTCGCCGATGTGCTGGTTCGGCGGCTACGAAGGCGCGCCGACCAAGGCCTTCGTCGGCAACTACTACCTGAGCGGCGACACCGTGGAGTGGAACCCGGACGGCAGCATCAGCTTCGTCGGCCGTAGCGATGATGTGATTACCACTTCGGGCTACCGCGTCGGCCCGTTCGACGTGGAGAGCGCCCTGATCGAACACCCGGCCGTGGTCGAAGCGGCGGTCGTCGGCAAGCCCGACCCGGAGCGCACCGAACTGGTCAAAGCCTTCGTTGTGCTGAGTGCGCAGTACCGCGCTGCGCCGGAGTTGGCCGAAGAACTGCGCCAACACGTGCGCAAGCGTCTGGCTGCGCACTCGTACCCGCGTGAAATCGAATTTGTCAGCGAATTGCCCAAGACCCCGAGTGGCAAATTGCAGCGCTTTATCTTGCGCAACCAGGAAATCGCCAAGGCTCAAGAGGCCGCGGCGCACAACGTTTCAGCTTGAATCCAAGGAAACACCGTCATGCAGATCGAGAACAAGGTTTTTATCGTCACCGGCGGCGCGTCAGGCCTCGGTGCCGCCAGCGCTGAATTGCTGGTCAGTGCCGGCGCCAAAGTCATGCTGGTCGACATGAACGCCGAAGCCGTCGCCGCTCAGGCCCAGCGCCTCGGTGCGCAAAGTGTGGTTGCCGACATCAGCAATGAGGCGGCTGCCGAAGCGGCGGTGCAAGAGACCCTCGCCGCGTTTGGCAGCCTCAATGGCCTGGTCAACTGCGCCGGTATCGTGCGTGGCGAGAAGATCCTCGGCAAGAACGGCCCGCACGCACTCAGCAGCTTCGCGCAGGTGATCAACGTCAACCTGATCGGCAGTTTCAACATGCTGCGTCTGGCCGCTGCGGCGATTGCCGAGAGCGAGGCCAATGCTGACGGTGAGCGTGGCGTGATCATCAACACAGCCTCGGTCGCAGCGTTCGACGGTCAGATCGGCCAGGCTGCGTACTCGGCATCCAAAGGCGCGATCGCCAGCCTGACCCTGCCGGCCGCCCGCGAACTGGCGCGCTTCGGCATCCGCGTGATGACCATCGCACCGGGCATCTTCGAAACGCCGATGATGGCCGGCATGACTCCGGAAGTGCGCGACTCGCTGGCCGCCGGCGTGCCATTCCCGCCGCGCCTGGGCAAGCCCGCCGAATACGCCGCGCTGGTGCGCCACATCATCGAAAACAGCATGCTCAACGGCGAGGTGATCCGTCTCGACGGCGCCTTGCGCATGGCCGCCAAGTAAAGAGGATTAGTCATGACTACTGCCAACGATCCGATTGTTATCGTCAGCGCCGTTCGCACCCCGATGGGCGGCTTTCAAGGTGAACTGAAAAGCCTCACCGCACCGCAACTCGGCGCGGCGGCGATCAAGGCTGCGGTCGAACGCGCCGGTGTCGCCAGCGACGCGGTTGATGAAGTGCTGTTCGGCTGCGTACTGCCCGCCGGCCTCGGCCAGGCGCCGGCACGCCAGGCTGCGCTGGGTGCCGGGCTGGATAAATCGACCCGCTGCACAACGGTCAACAAGATGTGCGGCTCGGGCATGCAGACCACCATCATGGCCCACGACATGCTGCTTGCCGGCAGTGCCGACGTGGTGATCGCCGGCGGCATGGAAAGCATGTCCAACTCGCCGTATCTGCTCGATCGTGCCCGCGCCGGCTATCGCATGGGCCATGGCCGCGTGCTCGACTCGATGTTCCTCGACGGCCTCGAAGACGCCTACGACAAGGGCCGCCTGATGGGCACCTTCGCCGAAGATTGCGCCGAGGCCAACGGCTTCAGCCGCGAAGCGCAGGACGCTTTCGCCATCGCTTCGACCACCCGCGCGCAACAGGCGATCAAGGACGGCAGCTTCAAGGACGAAATCGTCCCGCTGACGGTGACCGTCGGCAAAGAGCAGGTGGTCATCAGCAACGATGAACAGCCGCCAAAAGCCAAACTCGACAAGGTTGCCTCGCTGAAACCGGCGTTCCGCGAGGGCGGCACGGTCACGGCGGCCAACTCCAGCTCGATCTCCGACGGCGCGGCGGCGCTGGTGCTGATGCGCCAGTCCCACGCCCAGCAACTGGGCCTCAAGCCGCTGGCGGTGATTCATGGCCACGCGGCGTTTGCTGATACCCCGGGCCTGTTTCCCACTGCACCGATCGGCGCAATCAAGAAACTGGTGAAGAAAACCGGTTGGGCGCTGGATCAGGTGGATCTGTTTGAAGTAAACGAGGCGTTCGCGGTGGTCGGCATGGCGGCGATGACGCACCTGGAGATTCCCCACGACAAGCTCAACGTGCATGGCGGCGCCTGCGCGCTGGGCCACCCGATCGGCGCCTCGGGGGCGCGGATTCTGGTGACGTTGCTCGCGGCTTTGCGGCAGAAACAGCTCAAGCGCGGCATTGCGGCGATCTGCATTGGCGGCGGCGAAGCCACGGCCATGGCTGTGGAATGCGTTTACTGACCGACACCGCCCCCTGTAGGAGCTGACGAGTGCGACGAGGCTGCGATCTCTTGATCTTGCTTTCACAATCAGGATCAAGATCAAAAGATCGCAGCCTTCGGCAGCTCCTACAGGGGACTGTTGTGCGACTGACATTCAAGGACTCACCATGATCCCCAACGAAGACCAAACCCAGATCCGCGACATGGCCCGGCAGTTTGCCGAGGAGCGGCTCAAGCCGTTCGCCGCCGAGTGGGATCGCGAGCACCGTTTCCCCAGGGAAGCCATCGCCGAGATGGCCGAGCTGGGCTTTTTCGGCATGCTCGTGCCGGAGCAGTGGGGTGGCTGTGACACCGGCTACCTGGCCTACGCCATGGCTCTGGAAGAAATCGCCGCCGGCGACGGTGCGTGCTCGACGATCATGAGCGTGCACAACTCGGTCGGCTGTGTGCCGATTCTCAAGTTCGGCAATGACGACCAGCGCGAGCGCTTCCTCAAACCATTGGCCAGCGGCGCTATGCTCGGCGCCTTCGCGCTGACCGAACCGCAGGCCGGTTCCGATGCCAGCAGCCTGAAAACCCGCGCGCGGCTGGACGGCGATCACTACGTGCTCAACGGCTGCAAACAGTTCATCACCTCCGGGCAGAACGCCGGCATCGTGATCGTGTTTGCCGTGACCGACCCGAGTGCGGGCAAGCGCGGGATCAGCGCGTTTATCGTGCCGACCGACTCGCCGGGCTACAAAGTCGCGCGGGTCGAAGACAAGCTAGGCCAGCACGCATCCGACACCTGCCAGATTCTTTTCGAAGATGTGAAAGTGCCGGTTGCCAACCGCCTTGGCGAGGAGGGCGAGGGCTACAAGATTGCCTTGGCCAACCTCGAAGGCGGCCGCGTCGGTATCGCCTCGCAAGCCGTCGGCATGGCCCGCGCCGCGTTCGAAGCCGCCCGTGATTACGCCCGTGAGCGTGACACCTTCGGCAAGCCGATCATCGAGCATCAGGCCGTGGCGTTCCGCCTGGCGGACATGGCCACGCAAATCGCCGTCGCCCGGCAGATGGTGCACTACGCCGCAGCCTTGCGTGACAGCGGCCAACCGGCGCTGGTCGAGGCGTCGATGGCCAAGCTGTTCGCCTCGGAAATGGCCGAGAAGGTCTGTTCCATGGCCTTGCAAACCCTCGGCGGTTACGGTTACCTCAACGACTTCCCGCTGGAACGCATCTACCGCGACGTGCGCGTCTGCCAGATCTACGAAGGCACCAGCGACATTCAGCGCATGGTCATTTCGCGCAATCTCTGACAAGGAATTTTATTCATGACTTACGAAACCATCCTGCTGGAAACCCGCGACCGCGTCGGCCTGATCACCCTCAACCGGCCGCAGGCGCTGAACGCGCTGAATGCGCAACTGGTCAGCGAAGTGAACCACGCGCTGGATACGCTGGAAGCCGATGCGCACATTGGTTGCATCGTCCTCACCGGTTCAAAAAAAGCCTTCGCCGCTGGCGCCGACATCAAGGAAATGGCCGAGCTGACCTATCCGCAGATCTATATGGACGATCTGTTCAGCGACAGCGATCGCGTCGCCAACCGGCGCAAACCGATCATCGCAGCGGTCAATGGTTTTGCCCTTGGCGGCGGTTGTGAACTGGCGCTGATGTGCGACTTCATCCTGGCTGGCGACAACGCCAGATTCGGCCAGCCGGAAATCAACCTCGGCGTGCTGCCGGGCATGGGCGGCACCCAGCGCCTGACCCGCGCCGTGGGCAAAGCCAAAGCCATGGAAATGTGCCTGAGCGGGCGCATGATCGATGCGCTGGAAGCCGAGCGCTGCGGCATCGTCGCGCGGATCGTGCCGAGCGATGAATTGCTTGATGAGGCGCTGAAAGTTGCAGCAGTGATCGCCGGCAAGTCATTGCCGATTGCGATGATGATCAAGGAGAGCGTGAATCGTGCGTTCGAGGTCAACCTGACCGAAGGCGTGCGCTTTGAGCGGCGGGTGTTTCATGCCGCGTTTGCGACGCAGGATCAGAAGGAAGGGATGGCGGCGTTTATTGCCAAGCGTGAGGCTACATTTCAGGGTAAATGATGCGGCGTCCGGGCGGACGCATTCGCGAGCAGGCCCGCTCCCACATTGGACGGTGGAGATCCCTGTGGGAGCGAGCCTGCTCGCGAAGCTTTTAAAGGCCCACTCACTAGCGCTAGTCTGTTGACCTTCTTGCACATCGAGAGCAGAGGTCAACATGCGTATCGGATTTATCGGGCTGGGTTCCATGGGCAAGGGCATGGCTGCCAACCTGCTCAAGGCCGGCCATGAACTGCGGGTGTGGAACCGCAGCCAGCCTGCTGTCGAACAACTGGTCAAGCAGGGCGCAACGGCCGCCAGCGATCCCGGCGAAGCCTTCGCTGCCGACGTGGTGATCAGCATGCTCGCCGACGACGCGGTGACGCGCGCCGTGCTGATCGACAGCGGCGCGTTGGCCTCAAGCAAACCGGGGCTGATTCACCTGAGCATGGCCACGCTGTCGGTCGAGTTCATCAAGGAACTGGCGCCGCAGCATGAAAGCGTCGGCGCCAGCTTGATTGCCGCCCCGGTGTTCGGGCGCAATGATCTGGCCGAGGCCGGCAAGCTCAACATCGCCGTCGGCGGCCCGGCCAGCGCGATCGCCCGGGTTCAGCCGCTGCTGGATGTGATGGGTCAGAAAACCTGGCCGATGGGCGAAGATCCGGTCAACGCCGCCATCCTCAAGATCGCCACCAACATGATGTTGATCAGCGCCATCGAAGCCACCGGCGAAGCGATGGCGTTGACCCAGAGTTATGGCGTGGGCAATCGCGATTTCGTCGCGTTCATCACCAACACCCTGTTCGCCGCGCCGGCTTATAAGGTCTATGGGCCGAAGATTGCCGAGCGTGAAACTGAAGGGGCAGGGTTTACCTTGCGTCTGGGTTTGAAGGATGTCGGCTTGGCGCTGAAAGCAGGCGAGCCGAATCATGTGCCGTTGCCGGTGGCCAGTGTGTTGCGCGACAACTTGCTCGATGCGGTGGCGTTGGGCGAGGGGGAGAGTGATCTGGCGGCGTTGGGAGTGAGGGCGATCAGGCGTCCTGGGCAGAATTGAAAAGGATCAAAAGATCGCAGCCGTCGGCAGCTCCTTGGAATGCGCTGTCCTGTAGGAGCAGCCGAAGGCTGCGATCTTTTGCACTGCAAGGCGCTATCCCCAGCCTGCCAGGGAAACTCTACCTTTAGAGCTGATAGTTCTTCAAATCGCGCGCAATCACCATCCGCTGTATCTCGCTCGACCCTTCATAGATCTGCGTGATCCGCGCATCGCGGTAGTACTTCTCGACCGGGTAATCCTCCAGATAGCCATAGCCGCCATGGATCTGGATTGCCGACGAACAGACCTTCTCGGCCATTTCCGAAGCGAACAGCTTGGCCTGCGAAGCCTCGGACAAGCATGGTTTGCCCGCCGTCCTCAGACGCGCTGCATGCAGGATCAGCAACCGCGCGGCGTTGATCTGCAGGTGCATGTCCGCGAGCAGATTGGCGATGCTCTGGTGCTCGATGATCGGCTTGTCGAATTGCACGCGATCCTTGGAATACGCCAGTGCCGCTTCAAACGCCGCGCGAGCGATACCCAACGCCTGCGCCGCGATGCCGATGCGACCGCCCTCAAGGTTGGACAGGGCAATCGCCAGACCTTTGCCGCGCTCGCCGAGCAGGTTGGCTTCAGGAATGCTGCAGTTGCTCAGCGTCACCGCGCAGGTGTCGGAAGCGCGGATGCCCATTTTGTGTTCGGTGCGATCGACGATGAAACCCGGTGTATCGGTCGGTACCAGAAACGCCGAAAGGCCTTTCTTGCCCAGCTCCGGGTCGGTCACCGCAAAGACGATCGCCAGTTTTGCCCGTTTGCCATTGCTGACGAATTGCTTGGCGCCGTTGATCACCCACTGGCCGTCGCGCAGTTCGGCGCGGGTGCGCAGGTTGTGCGCTTCGGACCCGGCCTGCGGTTCGGTCAGACAGAAGCAACCGATGGTTTGCCCACTGGCCAGATCGGCGAGCCAGGTTTGTTTCTGCTCATTGCTGCCGTAGTTGAGCACCGGGCCGCAGCCGACCGAGTTGTGGATGCTCATGAACGCACCGGTGGCGCCATCGCCAGCGGAGATTTCCTCAACGGCCAGCGCATAGGCGACGTAATCGACGTAAGTGCCGCCCCATTCTTCAGGTACGACCATGCCGAGCAAGCCCAGCTCACCCATCTTCGCCACCAGAGCATCGTCGATCCAGCCGGCCTTTTCCCAGGCCTGGGCGTGCGGGGCGATTTCGCCACGGGCAAAGTCCCGGGCCATGTCGCGGATCATCACTTGTTCTTCAGTCAGTTCGAGATCGTGCATGGCTCAACTCCCGCTCTCATCAAAACCATGGAAGAAACTTGCGACCTGCGCAGCGTCCAGCTCAGCGACGGTCGGCGGGTTCCAGCGCGGTGACTTGTCCTTGTCGATCAACAGGGCGCGAACGCCCTCGATCAGGTCGCCACGGGCAAACCACTGGCGATCCAGATGCAGCTCCAGAGCAAAGCAATTCTCCAGACTCAGGTGCCTGCCACGACGGAGCATTTCCAGGGTCACGGCCATGGCCAGCGGCGAGCGGGTTTCCAGCAGATCTGCCGTGGTGAGCGCCCATTCGTGGCTGTCGGCAACGGTGACGGCGCGCAATTGCTCGATCATGCTCGGCACATCGGGCAGGGCGAAGAAGTGGTCAATGGCCGGACGCAGCGCCTCGAGTGGCGCATCCGACAGGGTTTGCACGGCATGCTTGGCCAGCAGATTCTGCAGCGACTTGAGCGGCGTGTCCTGCCACTCCATCTGATCGAGTTTCTCATCGAGCAGGGCCAGTTTGCTGCTGTCCAGATACCAGTCGGCGAGGCCGCAGTACAGCGCATCGGCCGCGCGAATCTGCACGCCGCTGACGCCCAGATAAATCCCCAGCTCACCGGGAATGCGCGGCAGGAAGTAACTGCCGCCGACATCGGGAAAATAGCCGATGGCCACTTCCGGCATCGCCAGACGGCTCTTTTCGGTGACCACGCGCAGATCGGCGCCTTGCACCAGGCCCATGCCACCGCCGAGGACGAAACCATCCATCAAGGCCAGCACCGGTTTGCGGTAGTGATGAATGGTCAGGTCGAGGGCGTATTCCTCGACGAAGAAATCTTCGTGCAGCGTGTCGCCGCTTTTGTAGCTGTCGTACAGCGAACGGATATCACCGCCGGCGCAGAAAGCCTTTTCACCGGCACCGCGCAACACCACGGCGTGCACATGGGCGTCAGACGCCCAGGCATCGAGCTGCTGTTGCAGCAGACGCACCATGTCGAGGGTGATTGCATTGAGGCCCGCAGGGCGGTTGAGGGTCAGGTGGCCGATATGGTTGCGCACCTCGGCCAGCACGTCGTTTTGCATGGCATCCATGGACGGGGTCCGCCGGGATGAAGCCTGAGCTGTCATCAGTAACTCCCTGCTTTTATTGTCTTTATTCGAGAAGCCCGGGTGGGGGCGTTAGCGGATCGTAACAGTGCAAATTTGTCGTGTACAACGGGGCTATGTGCAGGGGGAATTTGCGTTTTTCTCTCAGGGCCGCTTTCTGTGCGCGTAGGAGCTGACCAGTACAACGAGGCTGCGATCTCTGGATTTCAAGAAACAAGATCAAAAGATCGCAGCCTCGTTGCACTCGTCAGCTCCTACAAGGCGATCATCGGAAGGTTTCGGTAATGCTGCGGCGTTTGGCGTGCAGCTCGCTGGCATGGATCAGGCGTTCGAGGTCTTCGGGGGTGACGTCGATGAAGGCTTCCATGTCGGCGAGCGCCAGTTTCAGGTCTTCGACAGTAATCGCCTGGCTGTCGACCGGGACCACGGGCGGCGCAGGATCGGCAGGGCGTTTCGGGTAGCGGATGCGGGTCAGATTATTGTAGGCCAGCGCGCTGGCGAGCATGCAAATGGCGCCGAGCATCACCGGCTCCATGGCTTTCCAGTCCATGGCGATGGTCGCAGGGTCGGCCAGTACCAGCGTCAATGCCAAGGCACCGGCCGGTGGATGCAGGCAACGCAGCCAGCACATCAGAATCACCGCCATCCCGGCGGCGAGGCAGGCGCTGCCCAGCGTTCGCCCGAGCACATGGGCGACAAGCAAAGCGACCACGCCAGCACACAGGTAGCCGCCAAGAATCGACCAAGGCTGGGCGAGGGCGCCCGAGGACACCGCGAACAGCAGCACCGCCGAAGCGCCGAGCGGGCCAATCAGGTGAAAGGCAACGTCATGCCCGAATACCTGCGCGCACATCCACACACTGAACAGCGTGCCCAAGGCCATGCCGATCGCGGCACGGCTCCATTCAGTGGGGCGAGTGTTGATGGCGGCGGGCAACCAGCGAGCAAGCATGTAGAACTGATCCTGTGCAAAATCCGGGGCAAAAAAAAGGACTTGTCCGGCATATCCGGAAAGCCCTCGAAACGTTCCAACATTGGGGGAGGAACGCGCGTAGTTTGCCGATCAAAATCGATGCTGACAAATTCATATAAATGCAGTTTTAGTGCACTATTTTTGCACTGAAGCGGTGCGGCGTGCGCTGACGAAACATAGATAACCGCCCAGTGCTGCCAGTCCGCTCAGGGCATAGAACATGCTCGGCGCGGGCGTATGCATCAGAAGAAACCCGCAAATCACCGGGCTCGCGCCGCCGCCGAGTGCCGCCATGTTCTGCGCGCCGTAGTAGCTGCCGCGCAGTGTCTCCGGGGCGAGGGTGTCGACGAAGAGGAAGTCTGCCGGGTAAATGATCATTTCGCCCAAGGTGAAAATGAACATCGCCACGCACCAGCCAATCAGGTTGTCGGCCAGACTGAAACCGATCAGCCCGACGATGAACAGCGCGGTGCCGCCGGCAATCCAGTGACGCAGGCGTTCGCGGCTGAGCCAGCGACCGACCTGGTACTGCAGCAGAATCACCGTGATTGCGTTGCAGGCGAGCAGGGCGGCCATGGTGTCGAGCATTTGTTGCTGATTGTGGGTGACCAGCAGGTATTGCGACAGGTACAGGGTGAAACGTCCGTGCACCAATGTACTGAGCAGGCAGCCAAGTGTGAACAGCACCATGGTGCGGTCGTTTTTCAGGATCATCAGCGTGTTGAGGAAACTTTGCGGCGCACTGCCGGACGTTATCGGACTGGCATCCCTGGTCGCGCCGAGCAGCAGGAAAATACTGCCAATGGCGATCGCGCCGGCAACGATGAAAGGCGCGGCCGGCTGCACGCCGGCAATCACCACGCCAATCATCGGGCCAATCGCGTAACCGATGTTGGTCAGGGTGTAGTTGAGGGAAAACGCTTTCACCCGCTGGCCCACCGGCAGGTGTTCACTGAGGATTGCCTTGCTGGCGATGAGAAACAGCGCCGAGGCAGTTTCGCTGATGATCAGCACGACGGTCACCAGATACAGATTCTGCGCAAAGGTCAGCAGGATCAGGCCGATACCGCTGGAGAGCATGCTCAGGATCAGCAATCGTCGCTTGTCCAGCTTGTCGATGATGTAGCCGCCGTACAGCGACAGCAGCGTGGCGCTGAACACGGCGATGCCCAGCAGCAAGCCGACATCCTGCGGATTGAGGCCGAGCTTGTTGCTGAGGAACAGCGTCAGCAGCGGACTGACCAGGGCGCGGCTGATGACCACGGTCAGCGAGCTGAGCATCAACCGGCGGATGAAAGGCGAATAGATGGCCACGGAAGAGGAATGTCCTTATTCGGGAAGCCTGGGGCGAACGCCATCCTCTCTGGGCAGCCGCCACCGGTCAAGCTGATACACCAGCGTCCCTGGGAGCACATGATTTCCCTGTGTGAGCGAGCCTGCTCGCGAAGGCGGCGGATCAGTCACCTGCGATGTCGCTGACATACCGTATTGGCGAGCAGGCTCGCTCCCACAGGGTCTGTGTACCTCACAATTACCAATGACTCCCACAGGGGCAGATCAAGCCACATCAGACGCCGCCGGCCTCTGCCGCATTGTGATCGGCAACCTGCACGATTCACCGCGCCCCATCGGGAAATACTGAAAGCCATTGCGCGCCAGACGCTCGGCGTCGTACAGGTTGCGCCCGTCAAAGATCACCGGGCTGTTGAGCCGTTGTTTGATCAGCTCGAAATCCGGGGCCTTGAACTGTTGCCATTCGGTGCAGATGATCAGCGCATCGGCGCCGGCCAGTACCGATTCCGGCGTGCCCATCAGCATCAGTTTTGATTCGTCCGGATAGAGACTCTGGGTTTGCAGCATGGCTTCCGGATCGAACGCACGCACGCTGGCGCCAGCAGCCCACAACGCGTCGAGCAGCACCCGACTCGGCGCGTCGCGCATGTCGTCGGTGTTGGGCTTGAACGCCAGTCCCCACAGGGCAAAGGTCCTGCCGCGCAAGTCACCACGGTAGAACGCGTTGATGCGCGCAAAGAGCTTGTGCTTCTGCCGCTGGTTGATCGCCTCGACCGCTTGCAGCAGATCACTGGAGCAATGGGCCTGCTCGGCACTATGGATCAGCGCGCGCATGTCCTTGGGAAAACATGAGCCGCCGTAGCCGCAACCCGGATAGATGAAGTGATAGCCGATTCGCGTATCGGCACCGATGCCTTGGCGCACTGCTTCAATGTCCGCGCCCAGGTGTTCAGCGAGTTCGGCGATCTGGTTGATGAAACTGATCTTGGTCGCCAGCATGCAGTTGGCGGCGTATTTGGTCAGCTCGGCGCTGCGCAGGTCCATGAACAGGATGCGGTCGTGGTTGCGGTTGAACGGCGCGTACAGATCGCGCATGACATCGCGCACTTCAGTGCCTTCGCACCCGATAACAATGCGATCCGGCCGCCGACAATCGGCAACCGCCGAACCTTCCTTGAGAAATTCCGGGTTGGAAACAACATCGAATTGCAGCAGGCGGCCGACCTTGATCAGGGCCTTTTCGATGTGGCTGCGCAAGGCGGCACCTGTGCCCACCGGGACCGTGGATTTTTCCACCACGATCAACGGCTGCTCGCGATGTCGCGCGATCGCGTCGCCAACCGCCAACACGTAGCGCAGATCGGCCGAACCGTCCTCCCGTGACGGCGTGCCCACCGCGATGAACGCCACACGCCCGTGCAACACCGCGAGTCGTTCATCAGTGGTGAATTGCAGGCGTTTCGAATCCAGGCCCTCACGCACCAGACTGGCCAGCCCCGGTTCGAAAATACTGACGTGGCCCTGGCGTAACTGCTCGACCTTCTGTGCGTCGACATCCATGCACACGACCTCGTGACCGACCTCGGCCAGCACCGCCGCTTGCACCAGACCGACATAACCACTGCCAAACACCGTGATCTTCATGCCGCACTCCTGCTTGCAGTTCCCTGCATTGAACATAAGAGCGCGATGTTTCAGTTCGCCTACCGTGCTGATGAAGCAGCAAACAGACCGTTCGGGGAATGCCCGATTGACTTTTACTGCCTCGAACGGCAGGTTGTCGGCCTTTCGCGGCAACCCCTGTCATCGAGTCATGCCGTTTTTTGCGTTTCAGTTCATGCATTTATTGTTTTTGTTGAATCGTTTTTTATTTCAAGGCCGTTTCGTTTGGGTGATTTGTCGAGTACCCAACCCGCACCGTCCAACACCAATCCGCTGACCGTTTACCTCGCGCGACTGGCGCCTTCCAGCCAGTTGACCATGCGCTATGTGCTGCAAGACGCCGCCGATCGCCTCGGTTTCGAGGACGTCGATATCGAAGACATCCCTTGGCACGGCCTGCAACCGGAAGACGTGGTGGCGCTGGTCGCCGCTTTGCGTGCCGACGGCTATGCACCGAACACCTCATCGCTGTACGTGAATGCCGTGCGCGGTGTGATGAACGAAGCGTGGCGCATGAGCCTGATCAGCCAGGATCACCTGCTGAAGATGCGCTCGGTCAAGGGCATCGCCGGCACACGGTTGTCCCAGGGGCGCAATCTCAAGCGCACGCTGATTCACGAACTGATGGAAGTCTGCGCTGCCGACCCACGCCCGCAGGGCTTGCGTGATGCGGCGGTGATTGCGCTGCTGTACGGCACCGGCATGCGCAAGTCGGAATCGGTGGATCTGGATCTGAGTCAGGTCGATTTTCGCGAACGCAGCCTGACCGTGACTGGCAAGGGCAACAAGCAGTTGATCAAATACGCGCCGGCCTGGGCCTTTGCCAAGCTCGATGCCTGGCTGGAACTGCGTCGTTCACAGCTCAAGGAAGGCGAGAGCGACGATGCGTTTCTGTTCAACCGCATTCGCCGGGGCAGCCATATCACTCGCGAGCGCATTACCAAACACGCGATTTACTACATCGCCCGCCAGCGCGGTACGCAGGTTGGGGTGAAGATCATGCCCCATGATTTTCGGCGTTCGTTCATCACTCGGGTGATCGAAGAGCACGACCTGTCGATCGCACAGAAACTCGCGCATCACAGCAATATCCAGACGACCGCCAACTACGACGTGCGCGATGACAACGAGCGGCGGCGGGCGGTGGATCGCTTCGCTTTGTAAACGGTGTCAGGTCTGCGGCGGGCAGCGCGACCCGCTGGCACCCTGCGCGATGTGCGCAGCGAGGCGTTTGATGTTGTTCTGTTGCGCGGTCACCAGTTCGTCGATGCTCGGCCCCGAAGGCGTCTGCAACACCGAGCGACAGTTCAGCAGCGCGGCGTCCGTCGCACCCAGCGGGCGCACTCGCCATTTCACGTCGATCAAGGCGTACTGCCCGGGGATCGAATCGAAGCGCTGTACATCGACGCGCACGGAGGCTCGTTGCTGACCGACGCCGCTGCTCAGCTGATCAGCCAGGGCACCGCGTAACTCATCGGCAAGGGTGGCGCTCCACCAATCGGTTTCCAGAATAGCCACGCCGCTGTTGCCTTGGCGGATGACAATTTGCGCGCGATCGACCTGCGGCGGCACGCTGATGCTTTCGATGGCGATATCGGCGCCGTTACGACTGACACCCGGTTGCGCCGGGGTCAGCGTATGGAAGCTGATCGGGTCGCTCCGGCAGGCGGTCAGCAGCACGAGCGCAGCGAGCACGGTGATCTTCAACGGTAAAGCCATGGATTCAGCTCCTGTGCTCAATTGCGTGGCGGTCCTTTGAGGTCCAGCGGCGCGGCGTTGTCCGGCCGCCCGCGAATCAGCGACTCAGGGTGGCGACCGAGGTAATCCGACAATTCACGCAACGAGCGCGACATGCGTCCGAGCTCGTCGAGGGTCTCGGTCAGTTGCTCGCGTTGCGGTGAGTCCTCGGCCAAAGTCGAATTGGCGGACTGCAACGTCTTGCTGACGTCGGCGAGGGTGCTCTGTACGCTCGGCAGGGTCCTGGCATTGAACTGCTTCAAGCCTTTGCGTAGCTCGACCAGATTGCCGTCGAGGTTGCTGGCGATGCGTTCCACCGGCAGCGCGTTGATCTTGTTGACCATCGCCTCGAGCTTTTCCTGCAACTGTTCGAGGCTGCCAGGGACGGTCGGAATGGTGACCGGCCGCGCCGTAGGGTCGAACGCGACTTTCGGCGCTTTAGGGTAGAAATCCAGCGAGATATACAACTGACCGGTAAGCAGGTTGCCATTGCGGGCCTGGGCGCGCAGGCCGTTTTCGATGAACGTGCCGATCAGGCGCGCGCCGGTGGCCTCGTCGTTTTCGTCGCCATGGTAGGTCTTGAGAATCTTCGCGTGGGCACGGCCGAGTCGCTGCGGATAAATGACGATGCCGACATTCACCGGAAAGGTGCGCTTGACCTCGTCGAAGTCGAGATTGACCGCCACCACCCGGCCGATTTCGATACCGAGAAACTCCACAGGCGCATCAACCTTGAGCCCGCGCAAGGCCTGATCAAACCGCAGCGCCAGATACTGCGCCTTGCCGTCAGGCGGGGCGAGGGCGGCGGTCTGGTTGGCGAACAGCTCGAAACTCTTGTCGTCGCTGGCCGGCGTGTCGTTTGGGCTGTAGTCCGGGGCGCGAAAAGCGATGCCGCCTACCAGCAGGGTCGACAGCGATTCGGTTTTCACCGCAAAGCCGTTGGCGCCGACGTTGATGTCGATGCCACTGGCGTTCCAGAAGCGGGTGTTTTCGGTGACGTAGGCATCATTGGGCGAATGCACGAAGACTTCGATATTGACGCCTTTGCCGTCCGGGTCCAGCGCGTAGGACACGACTTGGCCAACGGGAATCTTGCGGTAGTAGACGGGGGAACCGATGTCCAGCGAGCCGAGGTCGGCGGTGTGCAGAGTGAAGCGCTTGCCCGGCTCGCCGTAGGTGATCGGCGGCGGGTTCTCCAGGCCTTTGAAAGTTTTTGCCCGGGTGTTGGCCTGGCCGATGTCGGCACCGATATAGTCGCCTGACAGCAGCGTATCGATGCCCGAGACACCGCCGGCACCGATGCGCGGTCGCACCACCCAGAATTGCGAGTCCTCGCGGGTGAAGGCTTCGGCTTGCTTGGCCAGTTTGATCGTGGCGTTGACGTGTCTATGGTCGCTGGCCAGTTCGACCTCCGAGACATGGCCGATGACCACGTTGCGGTACCTGACTTCGGTCTTGTTGGCGGTCAGGCCATCGCCGGTCTTGAAAGTGACGGTGATAACCGGGCCTTCTTGAAGGATGTTGTGAATCACCAGCGAAATGCCCACCAGCACCGCCACGATCGGCACGATCCATACCAGTGAAATACCGAAACGGCGGGTTTTGATCGGCGCTTGACCGGGTGCTCGCGGCTCGTCGCTGGTTGACGACTTCATCCATGTCCTCCTCAATTAATCGGGCGCTGAGCGTCAGGAACGCAAAAGCACTTCATCAATATAGAAGTGCCTTGCGATAGAGCAAATCCGCAGCCGTTTTAACTTCATGAATGTGTAAGCGCCTGTTAACCGAGCATTTCGCGCAGGCGATACCAGAACATGCCCAGCGCCAGCAGCGGCGAACGCAACGCAGGGCCGCCGGGGAAGGTCATGTGGGGCACGCTGCTGAACACGTCCATGCCTTGGCTGTGCCCGGCGTGAATGGCTTCGCCCAACAATTTCGCGCACCAATGAGTAACGTTGAGGCCATGACCGGAATAGCCCTGCGCGTAAAACACGTTCGGGTGTTGTTTGAGCCGGCCAACCTGGGGAAAGCGATTGGCGGTGATGCCGATCTTGCCACCCCATTGGTAGTCGATGCGCACATCGGCCAGTTGCGGGAACACCTTGAGCATTTTCGGCCGCATATAGGCGCAGATATCCGCCGGATCGCGCCCCGAATAATGACAAGCGCCGCCGAACAGCAGACGTCGATCAGCCGAAAGCCGGTAATAATCCAGACCGACTTTTTGATCGCACAGCGCCAGGTTCTGTGGAATCAACTGCGCCGCGCGGCTTTCGTCCAGCGGCTCGGTGGCGATGATGTAACTGCCGGCGGGCAGCACCTTGTCGCTGAGTTTCGGCTCCAGGTCATCCAGATGCGCGTTGCAGCCGAGCACCAGGCTGCCAGCGCGTACTGAACCCGTGGCGCAGCGTACCTCGACGGTAGGGCCGTGGAGGATTTCCAGCACCGGGCTGTGCTCGAAGACACGCACGCCCAGCGATGCGGCAAGACGGGCCTCACCTTGCACCAGGTCCAGCGGATGCAAATGCCCCGAACCCATGTCGATCAATCCGCCGGCGTACACACCGGCGTCAACCACTTGCTGACGGACCTGCTGCGGGCCGACCAGCCTGGTTTCGTGGGCATAGTCGAGTTCGGCGAGACTGTCCTGTTCCTGCTGGAACGCGGCGAATTGCGCGGCAGTGTTGGCCAGTTCGCAAAAGCCCCAGCGCAGATCACAGTCGATGGCGTTGTCAGTGATGCGCTGGCGCACCAGCTCCACCGAGTCGATGCCGGCACGCTGCAGATAACGCACGCCGTCCTGGCCAACGTAGCGAGTGAAACCCTCGACTTCATGGCCTATGCCGCGAATCAGCTGACCACCATTGCGCCCGCTGGCGCCCCAGCCGATGCGTCGCGCCTCGAGTAACACCACCGATAAACCGCGCTGCGCCAGTTCAATCGCCGTATTGACGCCGGTAAAGCCGCCCCCGATCACGCAGACGTCGGCAATCAGATCGCCGTCAAGCGACGGGTAGGGCGTGCTCGCCCGTGCAGAAGCTGCGTAATAGGAACGGGCGTGTTGTGGGCTGTGCTGAGTCATTTGTTCGACTTCACTTTGCTCCAAGATCGGGTCATCAGGCGCATGATCGCTTGGGGCGGGGTCGAGGAAATGTAGAGTTTGTCGAGTACCGACTGCGGCGGATAAACCTCAGGGTTGTTGACCAGCTCCTGATCCATGAACGGCTTGGCCGCCGGGTTCGGGTTGGCGTAGCCGACGGTGGCGCTGACCTTGGCGATCACCTGCGGATCGAGCAGGTAATTGATGAAGGCGTGGGCCTCTTTGGCGTTGCTCGCGTCGGCCGGAATCGCCAGCAGATCTAACCACAGGTTGGCGCCTTCCTTGGGAATGGCGTAGGCGATATTCACGCCGTTCTTGGCTTCCCGGGCGCGATTGGCGGCCTGAAACACATCGCCGGAGTAACCGAACGCGACGCAGATGTCGCCATTGGCCAGGTCCGACACGTATTTGGATGAATGGAAATAGGTGATGTATGGGCGGATGCTCAGCAGCTTGGCTTCGGCTTTTTTGTAGTCCTCAGGGTTTTCACTGCGTGGGTCCATGCCCATGTAGTTGAGGATGGCGGGGAAGACTTCGTCGGCGGAGTCCATCATCGACACGCCGCACTGGCTGAGCTTTTTCAGATTCTCCGGTTCGAACAGTACGGCCCAGGAATCGATGTGGTCGATGCCGAGCACTTGCTTGACCTTGTCGACGTTGTAGCCGATGCCGTTAGTGCCCCACAGATAGGGCACCGAGTGCTCATTGCCTGGGTCATTTTTTTCAAGCAATTCAAGTAGTTTTGGGTCCAAGTTGTTCCAGTTTGGCAACTGAGAGCGATCCAGTTTCATGAACGCGCCGGCCTTTACCTGGCGGGCGAGGAAGTGGTTGGACGGCACTACCACGTCGTATCCAGTGCGCCCGGCGAGGAGTTTGCCTTCCAGAGTTTCGTTGGAGTCGAAGACGTCGTAGATCACCTTGATCCCGGTCTTGCTCTGGAAGTCGGCGAGGGTGGTTTCGCCGATGTAGTCGGTCCAGTTGTAGACACTGACCTGGGGCTCGGCGTGGGCTGCTGCGCTGAACAGCACGCTCAGCGCGACCGGGAGTATGGATTTCAATGGACGCATATCGACACCTCTTGGACTTATTGGAATTCTCAAGCGCTGCACATTCTTCTGTGGTGTTTATCACTTCTGGGGTACATCACAGATCCCACAGGGTTCTGTGGCGCTATCACTTTTTGGGTACATCACAGATCCCAATGTGGGAGCGGGCTTGCTCGCGAAAGCGGTGTTTCAGTCGACATCCATGTTGAATCTGCTGACGCCTTCGCGAGCAGGCTCGCTCCCACAGGGCTCTGTGGTGTTATCACTTCTTGGGTACATCACAGGTCCCACAGGGTTCTGTGGCGCTATCACTTTTTGGGTACATCACAGATCCCCATGTGGGAGCGGGCTTGCTCGCGAAAGCGGTGTTTCAGTCGACATCCATGTTGAATCTACCGGCGTCTTCGCGAGCAAGCCCGCTCCCACAGGGTTCTGTGGTGTTATCACTTCTTGGGTACATCACAGGTCCCAATGTGGGAGCGGGCTTGCCCGCGAAAGCGGTGTTTCACTCGACATCCATGTTGAATCTGCCGGCGTCTTCGCGAGCAAGCCCGCTCCCACAGGGTTCTGTGGTGTTATCACTTTTTGGGTACATCACAGATCCCAATGTGGGAGCGGGCTTGCTCGCGAAAGCGGTGTTTCAGTCGACATCCATGTTGAATCTGCCGGCGCCTTCGCGAGCAGGCTCGCTCCCACAGGGCTCTGTGGTGGTATCACTTCTTGGGTACATCACAGATCCCACAGGGTTCTGTGGTGGTATCACCTCTTGGGTACATCACAGATCTCACAGGGTTATGTGGTGGTATCACTTTTGGGGTACATCACAGATCCCACAGGGACAGGTACGCCGTCAGACGCTGAGCAGCAGGAACTCGCGCTCCCACGAGCTGATCACGCGCTTGAAGTTTTCGTGCTCGGCGCGCTTCACGGCGACGTACCCGCGAACGAATTTGCTGCCCAGGTATTCAGCGACTTTCGGGCACTCTTCCATCTGCGTCAGGGCTTCTTCGATGGTGATGGGCAGGCGCAGATTGCGCCGTTCGTAGGCCCGGCCTTCGACCGCCGCGCTTGGCTCGATCTTCTCGACCATGCCGATGTAGCCGCACAGCAGGCTCGCGGCAATCGCCAGATAAGGGTTGGCGTCGGCGCCGGGCAAGCGGTTCTCCACACGCATCGATTCCGGCCCCGATGTCGGCACACGCAGGCCCACCGTGCGGTTCTCTTCGCCCCATTCGACGTTGACCGGTGCCGAGGTGTCCGGCAGGAAGCGGCGGAACGAATTGACGTTCGGCGCGAACATCGGCAGGACTTTCGGGATGTACTTCTGCAGGCCACCGATGTGATGACGGAACAGCTCACTCATGTTGCCCTCGGCATCAGCAAAGATCGGCTTGCCGGTGGCGATCTCGACCACACTCTGGTGCAGGTGCATGGCGCTGCCGGGCTCGTCGCCGATCGGCTTGGCCATGAACGTCGCCGTCACGTTATGCTTGAGCGCCGCTTCGCGCAGGGTGCGTTTGAACACGGTGATCTGGTCAGCCAGATCCAGCGCATCGCCGTGGCGGAAGTTGATTTCCATCTGCGCCGGGCCGTCTTCATGGATCAGTGTGTCGAGATCCAGGCCTTGCAGTTCGCACCAATCGTAGACGTCTTCGAACAGCGGATCGAATTCGTTGGCGGCATCGATCGAGAACGACTGGCGACCGCTTTCCGCGCGCCCGGAACGACCCAGTGGTGCCTTGAGCGGCAGGTCCGGATCTTCACAACGCTGGGTCAGGTAGAACTCCATTTCCGGCGCGACAATCGGCTTCCAGCCCTTGTCGGTGTAAAGCTGCAGGACTTTCTTCAGCACGTTGCGCGGCGACAGTTCGATCGGGTTGCCGAACTTGTCGAAGGTGTCGTGGATGACGATGGCGGTCGGCTCGATCGCCCACGGAATGACG
>Ga0157369_10002771_pt1 | contig 20932 bp, 24 predicted proteins | sample C25metaG_FD_113461 | JGI IMG/M metagenome (GOLD analysis project Ga0157369, IMG submission 113461) | Corn rhizosphere microbial communities from Kellogg Biological Station, Michigan, USA - C2-5 metaG | ecosystem: Host-associated > Plants > Roots > Rhizosphere > Soil | place: USA: Michigan...
CGGGGGCAGTTTCGGCGGCGGCGGTTCGTCCGGCGGCTGGTGAGATCAAAAGAATAATGAGCAGGCACTTTTCGACATGGCATTACTGACTGAACACGAACAACGCAAAGTCGCCGAGGCCATCGCCCGGGTCGAACGCGACACCGACGCCGAACTGGTCACGGTGCTCGCTGCCCGCGCCGACGATTACGCGTACATCCCCCTGCTCTGGGCCAGCCTGCTGGCGCTGGTGTTACCGGGCATCGTCCTCTACCTCACGGGCTGGCTGACGCTGCGCAGCCTGCTGCTGGTGCAATGGGGCATGTTCATCGTCCTGTGTCTGCTGTTTCGTCTGCCGAAAATCACCACGCATCTGGTCCCGCGCCGCGTGCGCCACTGGCGCGCCTCCAACCTGGCGCGGCGGCAGTTTCTCGAACAGAACCTGCACCACACCGTGGGCAGCACCGGCATGCTGATTTTTGTCTGCGAGGCTGAGCGCTATGTGGAGATTCTGGTGGACGAGGGGATTTCCCAACGGCTGGACAACAGCAACTGGGACGCGATTGTCGCGGCGTTTACCGAACAGGTCCGCGAAGGCCGCACGCTTGAAGGGTTTGTCACGTGCGTGGAGGCGTGTGGGGAGTTGTTGAAGGTGCATGTGCCGGTGACGCAGGTGAGGAACGAGTTGCCGAATCGGTTGGTGGTGTTGGGGTAGATCTAAAGCTCGCAGCCTTCGGCAGCTCCTGCAGGAGAATGCATTCCAATTGTAGGAGCTGCCGAAGGCTGCGCTCTTTTGATTTTCGCCGTTCGGTAAATAAGCACGTGTCCCCAAACCCCATCCCCCCTAAAATACCCGCCATTCCCGATTCCGCCCGTCCGAGGCCGTTTGTCCATGTCCGTTTCCGCTTCTTCCGCGCCGTCCGCCAAACCGGCCGCCGATCACCACGCCCAGTTCATCGAGCTGCTGCAAACCAGCCTCGACGACAGCGGTTTCATCAAACTGGTGCTGGCCAAGTACGTCGGTGAAGAGGCGGATCTGCAAAGGGTCATCATCAAACCGGTGACGGTCAAGGCGCAGCCGTGCCTGTCCTTCGTTTATCGCTACAAGACCCGCGACATCACCAAGAACCTGCCGCTTGACGAGGGCGTGGCGCTGATCGGCGGTCTGCTGCCGACCTCGTTCAAAAATGCACATTTACTGGCACTGACTGACGAAGCTCAGCTGGAATACAGCAAAAAGGGCAAGAGTTCGCTGTTCAAGAGCAAGCCTCAGCAATTGCGCGAAGCGCCGTCTGCCGAGCATAACCGCGAGAAAAACCGCTTCCTGGAGTTGAGCCGCCCGTTCCTCAAAGACCTCGGCGTGACCAATGCGCAACACGAGCTGATCCCGGCGATGTCGCGCAAGTGGAAGCAGATCAACAAGTTCATCGAAGTGTTCAGCCATGCCCTGACGTCGTCGCCGCTGGCGCTGGACAAACCGGTGCGGGTCGCCGATTTCGGTTCGGGCAAGGGCTACCTGACGTTCGCCATTCACGACTACCTGCGCAACACGCTGAAGGCCGAGGGCGAAGTCACCGGCGTCGAGCTGCGCGAAGAAATGGTCAGCCTGTGCAACGCCGCTGCGACGAAGCTCGACCATCCGGGGCTGGTGTTCAAGTGCGGTGACGTGCGCACAGTGGCGCCGAGTGAGCTGGACGTGATGATCGCCCTGCATGCCTGCGACATCGCCACCGATTACGCGATCCACACCGGCATCCGCTCGGGTGCGTCGATCATCATGTGCTCGCCGTGCTGCCACAAACAGATCCGCCTGCAGATCCAGAGTCCGGCGCTGCTCAAGCCGATGCTGCAATACGGTTTGCATCTGGGCCAGCAGGCGGAAATGGTCACCGACAGCTTGCGTGCACTGTTCCTCGAAGCCTGTGGTTACGAGACCAAGGTCTTCGAATTCATCTCGCTGGAACACACCAACAAGAACAAGATGATTCTCGCGGTGAAACGCGCCGAGCCGGTCGATCCGACGCCGTTGTTGGCGAAGATCGCAGAGCTCAAGGCCTTCTACCACATCAGCGAACATTGCCTGGAAACCCTGCTGCGCGCCGACGGTTTTCTCGCCTGATAGCCAGAAATACACCCCTGTAGGAGCTGCCGAAGGCTGCGATCTATTGACCCTGGTTATTTAAATGCAAGATCAAAAGATCGCAGCCTTCGGCGGCTCCTACATTTATCGCGATCGAGCGTAGTAAGCCTGGAATTACCGCAACCCTTGGATACGGTCTACCTTGAATACTCCCAGACCTTTCCCCGAGGAGTTTTCCCATGGCCGCGAAAAAGATCCTGATGCTGGTCGGCGATTTCGTCGAAGATTACGAAGTGATGGTGCCGTTCCAGGCCCTGCAGATGGTCGGCCACACGGTCCACGCCGTGTGCCCGGACAAGTCCGCCGGCAGCACCGTGCGCACCGCGATTCATGATTTCGAAGGCGATCAGACCTACAGCGAAAAACCCGGTCATTTGTTCGCGCTCAATTTCGACTTCGCCAAGGCCAGTGAAGCCGATTACGACGCGCTGCTGATCCCCGGCGGTCGTGCTCCGGAATACCTGCGGCTGAACGAAAAAGTCCTCGAACTGGTGCGCGCGTTCGACAACGCCGGCAAGCCCATCGCAGCGGTCTGCCATGGCGCGCAACTGCTCGCGGCGGCGGGTGTGCTCGAGGGGCGCGAGTGCAGCGCGTATCCGGCCTGCGCCCCGGAAGTCCGGTTGGCGGGCGGCACCTACATCGACATTCCGGTGACCGACGGCCATGTTCAGGGCAATCTGGCCAGCGCTCCGGCCTGGCCGGCGCATCCGAAATGGCTGGCCGGGTTCCTCGGTCTGCTCGGTACGAAAATCACTTTGTAGTCGGGGCAGGCGACAGACCGCGGGTGCTGGTCTTTACTCTGAAGCGCGAAATCTCTCAATCGCCCCCAGGAGAAACAGACATGTCCGGATGGTACGAAGTGAGCAAAAGCAGCAACGGCCAATTCAGGTTCGTGCTGAAAGCGGCTAACGCCGAAACGATTCTGACCAGCGAGCTCTACAGCACCCGCGCCGGCGCCGACGGCGGCATCGCTTCGGTGCAGGCCAACAGCCCGCTGGACGAGCGCTACGAGAAAAAATCGACCAAGGATGGCCATCCCTACTTCAATCTCAAGGCGGCCAATCACCAGGTCATCGGCAGCAGCGAGTCGTACTCATCGGATGGCGCGTGTGACAAGGGCATCGCCAGCGTCAAGGCCAACGGCCCAACGAAAACCATCAAGGACAAGACCCTGCCTGTCCTCTGAGCTCAGGGCATGAGCCTTTGAAATCAAAAGATCGCAGCCTTCGGCAGCTCCTACACCTGGAATGCATTTCCATGTAGGAGCTGCCGAAGGCTGCGATCTTTTGATCTTGCTTCAAACCTCAACCGGTACCGACAATTTCGGATCACCCAGCGCATGGCTCTTGGCATCAAAGAACCGCAACTCAACCCCGGTGCCTTCAAACACCTTGGCGTAGTGACGTTTCTGATGCTGGATGAACGCGGCGCTGCGTGGGTAGATCGAGATCGCCACGCATTTCGGTCGGGCCAGGCGCAACGCGCGCACCAGGTGCGCATCCTGCTCGCCCAGCGCGTGGCCGAAGATGCACAGGCTGCCGCCATGAGCCAGTAACTGCTCGTAGCAGAACGACAGATAATCCGAGCTGCGAATGGTCTTGAGCTTGTCGGCGCTCGGCCCTTCGGTGACGAACAGCGGCACGTCGTCCAGGGTCTTGATCGTGTTGTTGATGGCGAAGCTGCCGAGCAGGGTGCCCTCGGTCGAGGTCAGTTTGCGTGCGGTGCCGTCCTGATTGCGCACCAGATGCAGACCACCGTGCAGATACAGCAGACGCGGTTTGTCGGTGGCGCTCTGGCTCAGATAGAAACTCGCGTCCGCGCCGTTGAACAGGTCGTCGATGGCCTCGCCCGGGTGTTGCAGCGCCCAGTAATTGAGCAGGTCGTAGTTGGTGGTGAACACCGTGTGATAGCGCGCCAGTTCTGCATTGAGCACCGTCAGTGTCGAAGGCTGCACCAGCCGCCACGGAATGTGCACCGCGTGCACGGTGTTGATCAGCGCTTCCTTGATCGCGTAATAGCGATTGCGCGGTGCCGCCGAGCTGACCGCCAAAGCCTTGTTGACCCGGCTGGTGGTTTTCAGGGCGCCCAGCACTTGCTCGAAGCTGCGGGTTTGCAGCGCGTCGAATACCGCCAGTTCCGATGGGCTCAACGGTTTCTCTTCGACCGTACGAGCGTTTTCGAACAGCGAGTCGTAGCCGAAGTCATCCCATACCGCGCGGCTGGCGCCATTGCCCACCAGCAAACCCTGGAAATCGTTCGCGGCGCGCAAGGCGTTCCAGTCTTCGAGGGTGGCGTCGACATTGAGAAAATCGGTCATTGCGTGGGCGGTCTCAAAACAAAGGGCAGATGGACGGCGACTTTATCACGAGCGGACATTGAGCCAGATCAACATTACTCGTGACCGATCGGTCGATCCTGTGTGCACCGCCAAATCGAGGCAGTCGATCCGGCTCCAGTCAGGAGACACACGATGAGCAGCACCTTCTTTATTCCGGCGGTCAATATCATGGGCAGCGGCTGCCTCGACGAAGCCATGCTCGCCGTTCGCAATTACGGTTTTCACAAGGCATTGATTGTCACCGACAGCGGGCTGGCCAAGGCTGGCGTGGCGGCGATGATCGCCGAGAAACTGGCGATGCAGGACATCGATTCGGTGATCTTCGACGGTGCCAAACCCAACCCCAGCACAGCCAATGTCGAATCAGGTCTGGGGCTGTTGAAGGAGAGCCGTTGCGATTTCATCGTGTCGCTGGGCGGCGGCTCGCCGCACGATTGCGCCAAAGGCATCGCGCTGTGCGCGACCAATGGCGGGCGGATCGGCGATTACGAGGGCGTCGACCGCTCGAGCAAGCCGCAATTGCCTCTGGTCGCGATCAATACCACCGCCGGTACTGCCAGCGAGATGACTCGCTTCTGCATCATCACCGACGAATCGCGCCATGTGAAAATGGCTATCGTCGACCGCAACGTCACGCTGCTGCTGTCGGTCAACGATCCGGAACTGATGGTCGCGATGCCCAAAGGCCTGACCGCCGCCACCGGCATGGACGCGCTGACCCACGCCATCGAAGCCTACGTCTCGACCGCCGCCAACCCGATCACCGATGCCTGCGCGTTGAAGGCGATGAGCCTGATCAGCAGCAACCTGCGTCTGGCGGTGCGCGACGGCAGCGACCTGGCGGCGCGGGAGAACATGGCTTACGCGCAGTTTCTCGCCGGCATGGCGTTCAACAACGCCTCGCTCGGATTTGTCCACGCCATGGCGCATCAACTCGGCGGCTACTACGACTTGCCTCACGGCGTCTGCAATGCCGTGCTGTTGCCGCATGTGCAGAGTTTCAACGCGCAGGTCTGTGCTGATCGACTCAGGGACGTCGCCCACGCCATGGGCGCGGATATTCGCGGCTTCAGCGCGGAAGAAGGCGCGCAAGCGGCGATCAATGCCATTCGCAGTCTGGCTAAAGATGTCGAGATTCCCGGCGGACTGCGCGAGCTGGGCGCCAGGCTCAGCGACATCCCGGTACTCGCTGCCAACGCCTTGAAGGACGCCTGCGGACTGACCAATCCACGGGCGGCGGATCAGCGCCAGATCGAGGAGATTTTCCGCAACGCGTTTTGAATGAAGGTGCGCAGGCGAGCGAAGTCGAACAAGCCTTCGCTTGCTTCTGCGAGCACGGTAAAGGTGCGCACACGGCCCCAATCTGAAATCTGGCCGGCGATGTTGTGGACGGCGGATATACGGTACTGCCCGACCGCCAAGGAGTGTGCAGCCGGGGTTTGCCATTGCCGGTCACTTTCGACCGCTGCTCTGGCAATCTCCAGGCCAGTGTCCAGATCGAAAATACTGACGAAACCCTCGGCTCGTGTGACATCTCCTGAAAACATCAGAGGCGTATCGACCTGCGCGTCCTCGATCGGTTCGACAACGACCGGGACGTCGATCTCGGGCCGCAGTCGCACCTCATATCCGCGCACGTCGCTCCATTCGGACGTGATGCCTGCATACGTCTGGTGGGCGTGAATCCTGTGTTGGCCTGGAGCCTGGACGCCGTTGATGCTGAACGCCCATCGTCCGTTTGTGCTGACCTGTCCTGCATCGAGCAAATGGGTGTTTTCCGTATTCCACACTTGCACCTGAGCATTGGGTATGCCGCTGCCGAGCAACAGAGTCGCAGGTCCTGTCGCACTGGCTTCCTCGGGATAAGTGATGGTCGGGCCCGGTTGTGAAATTTGCTCGTCGCGAGTGCTCATTATGCTTCTCGTCCATGGCTGATTTGAACGCTGAGGTTGGCATGACGGGCCTGAATTCGAACCTGTAAGAACTACCAGTCATTCAGTCTTTTTTACACAGCGGATAATTTCGTTTTGTTCTAAAAGACTGTCATTTATGTCAGTTGTCCGGCGCGAATTCTTCGGGTCGAATGCTCGCAACGAGGGGATCGACGGCGATCTCTTGAGGAGAATGCGAACATGTCGGAATCCACCGCGCCATTGCCCCCAGATGCCCAGTCAGCCGGGGAGCTGGATGCTCTCTTTGGTATGCGAGCGCTGAAATTTCCCGGAGCGGGCAAAACCATTGCCAAAGGCGTGGCGATCACTCCTTCGGGGCAGATCATGGTCAGCGCTACCGTCGAGCAATCGGGCCATTCGTACTACGGCCTGGCGCGGCTGGATGCCGATGGAAATCCGGATCCGGCTTTCGGCGAAGGCGGATATCTCAGCGGCCAGTTCGGCACAGGCTCGGTCACGCAAGGCGGGCAGTTGATCGTGGATGCGCCAGGGCGGATCTGGATGTGCGGTGTGATTGGCGTCGTCAAAGACAAGACGCTTGAATACCAGCAAGTCATCGCGCGGTTTTTGCCCGATGGCTCGCCGGACATCGAGTTCGGCGGCGACAGGAATGGCTACCGGATTGTGCCCATGCGTATTCCTTCCCTGTTCGGTGCCACGCATGGGCGACTGCTGCTGGCGAAATCCGATCCGCAGCTTGTGCAGCCGGACAGGCTGCTGTTCATGACCGCGCAAAAGGGCAGTGGCTTGTTGACGCGGTTCAATCTCGATGGCTCGGACGATTTGTCTTTCGCCAGCGACGGTTGGCTGCCCGTGGCGCTGCCAGGGGTGGCCATTTCGCTGTCCGGGATCATCCAGCTCGACGCTGGACTGATTCTGCTGCATGGCAAAACCGAAATCACCAATCAGGGATTGGTCATGGCGTTCGACCACAGCGGGAAAGTTGCAGAAGCGTTCGGCGACAAGGGGGTACTGTTATTGAATCTTCAGCGTGATGGCAAGCCGCTCGAAAGCAACGTGACCGACATCGCTGTGCAAACGGCGCAGCGCCTGCTTCTGCTCGGTTCGGCAGTCGAGTCAACGCAAGGCAGGAAACTGCAACATGCGTTCATCAGTGGGATTACCTACGCCGGCCAAATGGATGATGCGTTCAACAATCCTGTCATCACCCCGGCGGCGCATGAACTCGACCTGAGAGGTTGGCAAGCAGGGTTGGCGCTGGATGACATCGCCGGTAAACGGATCGTTGCGGTCGGACAGACCTCGGGCAGCGCACGAGGCTTGTTGACGGGAGGCTTCCTGGTCGATGGCGCAGTGGATGATTCGTTTGATGTCGAGGGCGCGAGAGACGTTTCATGGTCAGCCATCGACGCCTGCCTGCAAGGCTCTTCAGTCCTGGTATTGGGGCGCAGAGACGACAGCGCACAATTGGTCCGCTTGCTGACCGCACCTGTCACAAAACGGCGCGCCAGCATGGGCAACTGAGCAGCCAGAGGTAAAACCGGGCTATCCTGCCGGCTCGGATGAACCTTGTCTTCGAGCCCACCATGCTGCAAAAAAGCCTGATCCGCCGTCTCGACCTGATCACTCTGCAACTGTGCGTCGCCGTCCACGAGGAAGGCACGCTAACCCGTGCGGCTGCGCGCGAAGCCATCGCGGTGTCGGCGGCGAGCAAGCGCCTGATGGAATTGGAGGAGGCGCTGGGCATTGCTCTGTTCGTGCGTCAGGCCAAAGGCATGATCCTCACCCCGGCCGGTGAAACCCTGCTGCACCATGCGCGGCAGATGCTCTTCAACGTGGAAAAAATGGGCTTGGAACTCGGTGAGCACAGCCACGGTGTGCGCGGTTACGTGCGCATGCTGGCCAATCTGTCGGCAATCATTCAGTTCCTGCCCGAAGACCTGCGCGACTTCTCCGCGCAGCATCCGCAGGTCAAGACCGACCTTGAAGAACGGCCCAGCGCCGGGGTGATTCAAGGCGTGCTCGACGGCGTTGCGGACCTCGGCATTTGTTCCGACGACAGCGACACCAAAGGTCTGCACAGCGTGCTGTACCGGCAGGACAAACTGGTGGTGGTGATGCTGCCCGAGCATCCGTTGGCGATGTGCGGATCGGTGGCTTTCAGTGAAACCCTGGACAGCGACTACGTCGGCTTGCACGCAGCCAGTTCGATCAACATGCGTACCCATGCGGCGGCGCGGCAGGCGGGCAAAGTCTTGCGCATTCGCATTCATGTGCCGGGATTTGATGCGGTCTGCCGGATGGTCCAGGCGAACATGGGCATCGGCATTCTGCCGCAGCGAGCCTATGAGTTATTTGGTCAGGCACTGGGGTTGCGCGCGGTGCCGCTCACCGATGCGTGGTCGGATCGCGCGCTGATTGTGGTGGTGCGCGATGAAGCGGGGTTGTCACCGGTGAGCCGGATGTTGTTTGAGCATTTGCGCGGGCGGTAGATCTTCATTGCGGCTGATGGCCTCTTCGCGAGCAGGCTCGCTCCCACATTGAACTTGTGTGAACACAGAATCTGAAACCACTACAGAACCTTGTGGGAGCGAGCCTGCTCGCGAAGGCGGCCCTGATTCACCACGCAATCACAGCGGAGCATTCGCATTTCGCGAACGCCCATTGCCGAGAGACGGCTGGATTCGCCAATCATCGTTCCTCTAGCCTTGGCGGCATATTCCAAGAACAAGAGGTACCCCGCGATGACTGCCCCTTTGAGTGCGATCAAAGTGATCGAGATCGGCACCCTGATCGCCGCTCCGTTTGCCGCGCGCATGCTCGCCGAGTTCGGCGCCGAAGTGATCAAGATCGAAGCCATGGGCCAGGGCGACCCGCTGCGCAAATGGCGCAAGCTGCACGAGGGCACTTCGCTGTGGTGGTACCTGCAATCGCGCAACAAGAAATCCCTGGCACTCAACCTCAAATCCGCTGAAGGCATCGAACTGGTCAAGCAACTGGCCGGTGACGCCGACGTGATCATCGAAAACCTGCGCCCCGGTGCGCTGGAAAAACTCGGCCTGGGTTGGGACGTGCTACATGCGCTGAATCCGAACCTGACCCTGGTGCGTATCTCTGGCTACGGCCAGACCGGCCCGTACCGCGACCGGCCCGGTTTCGGTGCGATTGGCGAGGCCATGGGCGGCATCCGCTACACCACCGGCAGCCCCGGTTCGCCGCCGGCGCGGGTTGGCGTCAGCCTTGGCGATTCGCTGGCCTCGCTGCACGCGGTGATCGGCGCATTGATGTCGCTGCTGCGGGTCAAGACCGGGCAGGGCGGCGGGCAGATTGTCGATGTGTCGCTGGCCGAAAGCGTGTTCAACGTCATGGAAAGTCTGGTGCCGGAATACGACATGCTCGGCCATGTCCGCGAACGCAGCGGCGGCGCCTTGCCGGGCATCGCACCCTCCAATACCTACCTCACCGCCGACGGCGCCTACGTGGTGATCGCCGGTAACAGCGACCCGATCTACAAGCGCCTGATGCACACCATTGGCCGCGCTGATTTGGCCGACGCAGAAGAATTCGCCCACAACGACGGCCGCGCGGCGAAGAGCGGCTTGCTCGATGCCGCCATTACGCACTGGACCAGCAGCCTGCCGATCGACAAAGTCCTGGCTGCTCTCGAAGCTGCCGAAGTGCCGGCCGGGCGCATCTACTCGGTGGCTGACATCGTCGCCGATCCGCACTATCAGGCGCGGGACATGCTGCTCGATGCCGACTTGCCCGGCGGCGCAACGGTGAAAATGCCCGGCATCGTTCCCAAACTCTCGGAAACCCCCGGCGGGGTGAATTGGTCCGGGCCGAAACTGGGCCAGCACACCGACGCGATTCTCGCCAATCTTGGCCTGACTGAACTCGACATCGAACGCCTGAAAGGCCAGGGGGTGGTGCAATGATCACAGACTATTCGCAAACCCTGGTCGTCCAGGAAGTTTCGCCCCGCGACGGTTTGCAGATCGAGCCGACGTGGGTGGAGACCGCTGACAAGATCGCCCTGATCAATCAATTGTCACAGGCCGGATTCAGCCGCATCGAGGCCGGCTCGTTCGTCTCGCCCAAAGCCATTCCGGCCCTGCGTGACGGCGAGCAGGTGTTCAACGGCATTCAGCGTCAGCCAGGGGTGATTTACGTGGCGTTGATCCCCAACCTCAAAGGCGCACAACGGGCACTGGCGGCGAATGCCGATGAGTTGAACCTGGTGATGTCCGCCAGCCAGACGCACAACCTGGCCAATATGCGCATGCGTTGCGAGGAGTCGCTGGCCGCGTTCGCTGACATCGTCGCGTTTGTCAGCGGATCGGGCGTGCGCCTCAACGGCAGCATCGCCACCACGTTCGGTTGTCCGTTCGAAGGCCGGATCGATGAGGATCGTGTGCTGCAGATCGTCGACGCCTATCAAGAGCTCGGCATTCAGGGCATCAACCTCGCCGACACCACCGGCATGGCCAATCCGCGTCAGGTCGATCGCTTGGTGCGGCGCGTTTTACAGCGGGTTTCGCCGGCTGGCCTGACCCTGCATTTCCACAACACCCGAGGCCTTGGTCTGTGCAATGTGCTGGCCGCTTACGAGGCCGGTGCGCGGCGCTTCGATGCGGCGTTGGGTGGCCTCGGTGGCTGTCCGTTTGCGCCGGGCGCGTTGGGCAACATCTGCACTGAAGACCTGGTGAACCTGTGCGCTGAAGTCGGCATTCCCACCGGGATCGATTTGCCGCTGTTGTTGAAACTCTCGCGCGGCTTGCCGGCGCTGTTAGGCCACGAAGTACCGGGCCAACTGGCCAAGGCCGGGCGCAACTGCGATCTGCATCCGATGCCCACCTGAAGATACAAAACCCTTGTGGGAGCGAGCCTGCTCGCGAACGCGGTGTGTCATTCAACATCGGGGTCGACTGATCTGGCGCATTCGCGAGCAGGCTCGCTCCCACAGTTCAAAAGCATTCAGCAGTACCACCAGACAACAAAAACAATCGGACGCCCCCGGCAGTCCGCCTGGAGAAAATCTATGAGCCTCAACGTAATGGAGGCGGGCGTAAGTCCGTCCGTCGATCACGACGCCGAAAAAGCCCTGGTCAGCAAAGTCGCCTGGCGCCTGATGCCGCTGATCATGGTCTGCTACCTGTTCGCCTTTTTCGACCGCATCAACATCAGCTTTGCCAAATTCCAGCTGCAGACCGACCTGAGCCTGAGCGATACCGCGTATGGCTTGGGCGCCGGGCTGTTCGTAGTCGGTTACGTGCTGTTCGAAGTGCCGAGCAACATGATGCTGTACAAGGTCGGCGCACGGCGCTGGATTGCGCGGATCATGATGTCCTGGGGCGTGGCGACGGCGGCGATGGTCTTCGTCAACAGCGAATGGCAGTTCTATGCGCTGCGCTTTGTCATCGGCGCGATGGAAGCCGGGTTTGCTCCGGGCGTGCTGTATTACTTGACCCTGTGGTTTCCGCAGCACTTCCGTGGCCGCATCACCTCGATGCTGTTTCTTGCCTCGGCGTTTGCCGGGCTGGTCGGCGCGCCGTTCTCCGGGCTGGTGCTGCAACACCTCGACGGCGTGTTGCAGATGCGCGGCTGGCACTGGTTGTTCCTGCTCGGTGGCGTTCCGTGCATCGCCCTCGGTTTTCTGGTGCTGACCCAGCTCAAGGACCGCATTGAGGATGCGCACTGGCTGACCGCTGACGAGAAGAAATTGCTCTCCAGCCGCATCGCCCATCACGAGCCACACAAGAGCGGCGGCTCATTGCTCGCGGCGCTGAAAATACCCGGGTTCCTGACGTTGGGTTTGATCTACTTCCTGATTCAGGTCGCGTCCTACGGCCTGAATTTTTGGGCGCCGCAATTGATCCGCAGCGCGGGCACCGAAAGCCCGGTGATGATTGGCCTGCTGACCGCCATTCCGTACATCTGCGGGGCGATCAGCATGGTGGTGATCGGGCGTTTGTCGGACGCCACCGGTGAACGGCGCAAGTTTGTCGCCGGGCTGGTGATCGTCGGCGCGATCGGCTTTTTCAGCGCGGGAATCTTCGCCAGCCACACGACCTTCCTGATCGTCGCGCTCGGCCTGCTCGGCGCGGGCATCATCGCTTCGATTCCGAGCTTCTGGACCATGCCACCGAAGTTGCTGGCAGGCGCCGGTGCCGGGGCGGCAGGCGGGATCGCGGTGATCAATACCCTGGGGCAGTTCGGCGGGATTGTCAGCCCGGTCATGGTCGGGCGCATCAAGGACCTCACCGGCAGCACCACGCCGGCGCTGTACGTCATCGGCGTCGCCGCGCTGATTGCGGCAGCGTTGTTGCTGTGGGCTTGCCGCAGAAATTGCGAACGCTGGACAAGTATTGAGATCTGCTGCGTCGGCGATGACGCCTTCGCGAGCAGGCTCGCTCCCACATTTGGAATGCGGCTTTCCTGTGGGAGCGAGCGATCTTTTGATTTTTAGCGAGGCGTAAACCGGTCGTGGGCCGAAGGAATGGCGCACTCACCACGTCTTGGGTAGGAGGCGTCGAGTATGGAAAATACGCAAAACCTGCAACCGACTCTGACGGACGCGGTAGGGAATCAAATACGGTCGATCAGGAACAACCCACTCACGAGTTCCAGGAAGGCGGCCTTCGCGACCCGCTGAGGGGAATCGAGTGAGATGCTCAACATTGGCGAAGATCGCCTGCACGAACTCTGTGGCAGCCTTGGGATTATCGAGAGCAATATAAGCGGCTTCATCATCGAGATTTTTTAACGCTGTTTTCAGCCACTCAACGCGCATTGGCATTCCATTTTTCCGCTATCGCGTTGACCTCTTCAGCAGATGCGAAATCGCCTGCGTCTGCCTCCCTGAGTGCTTTCTGGATCTCGTCGATTTGCCACGCTTCACGCGCGAGATACTCACGTAACGCATCCAACGCCAGGTAGGACTTACTCCGCCCCGTTGCTTTGGCCAGGTTGGCGAGGGTATCGGCAATTTCATCGGGGATGCGCAGAGACATGACGGACATGACATTCTCGGTGGAGTGCAATGTAATACGAGACACTACAGTGTCATACATCGAGGCACTAGTCCCTTCGGTCTGCCGAGATACTGGCAATCTGGACTGGTGCGGTTGAATCGTTCGATTCAGAAGGGGATAGTGCACGCCCAGTGCTGAACACGTCGCGTTTCGACGGGCAAACTCAGGTTTGTCGCAAGGTTTCAAAGGCATGTGACTGGCGTCACTGATACGAATACTTCAAGGAAGAACCATGAATCTGCGTCTGCGAATTTTTATCGCCCTGAGCGTTTTGAGCCTTGGCACTCAAGTCCACGCGGCTTGCGAAAGCAAAGCCTTCGATGGCAAGTCCCTGTCGCGCTGCAAGGTCTGGCCCGCAGTGCAAAACCAGGCGATTGCCGTCAAATCTACCTATCTCGCAGATTCGGATGACGAAGAAGTCGGGGTGTTCGATCTTGACCTTGCAATCGTCAATGCCAGCAATGCCAAACCGATAGCCACTTACCGCAAACCCGGTGCGTACAACTCCGATGCTGTGCGTTTCGATGATCTGCGCATCGATACCGCCCGCTATCGCCTGGCAGCGAATGTTCGCGCATTTGGCTTGCGTTCGAAGTTCGTCCACAGTTCCCACGCTATTCCTTACGAGAAAACCGATTTGGCCTTGTATATCCGCGAAGGCAATCAGTTGCGCCCGGTGCTGGAAGGCTTGGTGGTGTACAAGAGCAACGGTGAGTTCAGCGGCGATTGCGCGGGCTACCTCAAACAGTTACGCCGCACCGTTGAGGTCGCTCAGTCCAGCCATCATGGCCTCGCCGATCTGATCGTTACGAGCCGTGGCACCAGGATGAAAAACACTCAGTCGGGTAAAGAGTGCCTGTCGAAAATTAGCAACCTCAAGACAACCCAGGTCACGTTGATCTACGACGGCCAGCAATATGTCGTCCCTGAACATTTCAGAGGTTACTGAGTTCAAGCCGGGCGATCGCTCATCGCAACGCTCAGCCTTGCGATACAAACCGTACCCCGGCATGCGTTTTCACGACGCGCAGTGATCCGCCGTGACCCTCTGATATAGACTGGCCGTCACGTGTTCTGGCGCTTGCAGGTTTCTCATGACTCCATCATTACTGTTGGCCGTTCTGGCTTCGGGTTTCATCTACGGGATCACCCCCGGGCCGGGCGTGCTGGCGGTGTTCGGCATTGGCGCGGCCCATGGTCGGCGCGCCGGGGCGGGTTTTCTGTGTGGGCATCTGCTCGGCGATGTGATCTGGTGCAGCACCGCGCTGGTGGCGATTGTCGGTGCGCGGGAAATCGGCAGCACCGCGTTCGATGTACTTGGCGTGCTCAGCGCGGTTTACCTGTTCTGGCTCGGCTGGCGTGCGGTGCGTGCCCAGCGCCGCAGCGGCGACGAGGCGCAGGGGGCGGCGCGGCAGCCGTTCTGGCACGGCATCGTCTTCGGCCTGACCAATCCCAAGGCCTATCCGGTGGCGGTGGCGACCTTTACGGCGCTGTTGTCGAGCCGCGCCGAACTGCTCAACTGGTCGATGCTACCTGCACTGATCGCCCTGAGTTTCATCGGCGGCGCCCTGGCCTACGCTATCCTCATCGGCGTGGTCGGCGCGCAGCGAGTGCGCATGGTGTATCAGCGGCATGAGCTGCTCATCACGCGTTTATGCGGCGTGATGTTTATCGGGTTCGCCATCAACGCGTTGATGCACGCGTTGCCGGGGCTGTTGCCGAACAAGGCCTGAGGCTGTGAGCAGAGACCCGCAATTCACGATCATGGACGATTGAAACCGCTGCACTGCGCGGACACCCCGTAGAACCATGGAAAGCCCCAACCCTGCACCGCTGGCGAGCTACATGGACCTGTTGCTGGACGCCGTTTGCGCGGTCGACAAGCAGGGTCGTTTCGTTTTTGTCAGCGCTGCCTGCGAGCGAATTTTCGGCTACACGCCTGACGAACTGATCGGCCGCTCGATGATCGAGCTGGTGCACCCGGCTGATCGCCAGCGCACCCTTGCGGCCGCTGGCGAAATCATGGGCGGCGACCCGAAGCACAATTTTGAGAACCGCTATCTGCACAAGGACGGCAGCGTCGCGCATATTTCCTGGTCGGCGCGCTGGTCGGAAGTCGACCAACTGCGCATCGCCGTCGCCCGCGATATCACCGAGCGCAAGCAGGCTGAGTCGCGGCAAGCGGCGTTGTACGCGATTTCCGAAGCGGCGCACGCGGCGGAGGATCTGCTGGCGCTGTTCAAACGCGTCCATTTGCTCATTGGCGAGTGGCTGCCGGCGCTGAATTTTTCCGTGGCGCTGTACGACGAACACTGCGCGCAGCTGAACTTTCCCTATCACGTCGACGAACACGAATTGCAGCCCGAGCAGCCCGGCACCGTCATCGGACGGCTTTGCGCGCAAGTGATCCGCAGCGGCCAGCCAATGTTGCTGACCCCGGACAGCGCCGATGCCACGCCCGACTTCGCTGCGCTGGTGGCGGAGCAGAATGCGCCTTGCTGGCTCGGCGTACCGCTGAGCTCAAAAAACGGCACCATCGGCGCCTTGATCGTCAAAAGCCTCGCTGGCGGCGAACGCTACACCGAGCAGGACAAGGAACTGCTGCAATACGTCTGCGCACAAGTCGCCACGGCCATCGAACGACAGCAACTGCATGCGCGGCTCAAGCGCATGGCGCAATACGATCAACTGACGCAACTGCCCAACCGCGAACTGCTGCGTGATCGGCTCAGGGCTGCGCTGGTCCATGCGCGAACCGTGCACGGACACATGGCGCTGCTGTATGTCGATCTGGATCGCTTCAAACAGGTCAACGACACCCATGGCCATGCTGTCGGTGACATGCTCCTGCAAACCGTGGCCAACCGACTGAAGGGCTGCGTGCGTGAAACCGACACCGTCGCGCGTATCGGTGGCGATGAATTTGTCGTGCTGTTGCATAGCGTGCATGCCGCCGAAGATGCCGACAGCGTCGCCGGAAAAATCCGTCAGGTGCTGGCGCAGCCGATGCGCCTCGACGGCCATGACCTGCGTATCGAACCGAGCATCGGCGTGGCGCGTTTTCCTGAACACGGTGAAGAAGAACAGCAACTGTTCCGGCATGCCGATCAAGCGATGTATGCGGCCAAACGCCTGAATCATCGGGCCTTGGGCATCTGAGGCGAGCGAACCGTTCGTCGCGGTCCCGGCAGATTTTCTAAACCTTTGAACGCCAAAGCATTCCTAACTGAGGCGGACAATTGTCCGCCGCGACTATTTGAGCAGCGGGCGAATCACGGCCCGCTTGAATTTTCAACGAAGGAGGGCGCGACCATGAGCCGGATGGCCACCCGTTTACGTAATGCCAGTTTTGCGACTCTGCTGGGCCTGTGCGCCAGCACTGCGTTCGCCCAGTCGCCTGCCGAATTTATCAACGATGCCTCCGCCAAAGGCATGGCCGACATCGAAGCCAGCCGTCTTGCCCACGGCAAGACCGAATCCAAAGAGGTCAAGGATTACACCATCGTCGTCATCAACGACCGCACCACAGCCAACCAGCATTTGGCGAAGATCGCCAAGAAGCTCGACCTGCCGGTCGCACCTCGCGAAGAGCTCGCCGACAAGGCCAAGAGCTGATGCCGGAAGTGAAGGACGGCGCGACTTTTGATCAGGCCTACGCCGCCAGTCAGGTCAAGGCGACCGAAGAGGCCATCACCCAGATCGAGCAACAGGCACAGACCACCGACGTGCCGGAAATCAAAGCGTTTGCCGATGAGACTTTGCCGAAGCTGCAAAGCCATCTGGAGAAGGCCCGCGCGTTGCAGGCCAGTCGCTAACTTCGCCTTATTGTTGCAGCGCGGCCGAAGCCTGTAATTGAAATGCGATGTTTCCTTTGTGGGAGCGAGCCTGCTCGCGAAAGCGGTGTGTCAGTCAATGATGTTTGACTGAGCCTCCGTCTTCGCGAGCAGGCTCGCTCCCACAGGGTGTGTTTACTTGCTCAGCACTCATTCAAATCCTGCTTCGGCTTGCTCTTGTCACCGAGCCCCTCCAGATCGAACACCTGATTTTCACCCAGCGCGCGGTAATGCCGGCGCAGCGCTTCTAGCTGCTTCAAGTCCAGCGCCTCCAGCCCGAGCATCGCGTTCTGCGCTTCCTTGTTCACTCGCAGCAGTTCATCCAGTTTCAAGTGCAGAATGTCGGTATCGCGGTTCTGTGTGTTCTGAATCAGGAACACCATGAGGAACGTGATGATCGTCGTCGAGGTATTGATGATCAGCTGCCAGGTGTCGTTGTAACCAAAAATCGGCCCGCTCAACCCCCACAACCCGATCAGGATCAACGCCCCCATGAACGTCTTCGGGCTACCGGCCCACAGGGCGAGTTTTTGGGCAATTTTGGCGAATTTCATGATGGAGTCCTTGTTTTGGGAGCTTGAAATTCAGACATCGGCGCTGGGCTGAAAATTCTTTTTACAAGTTTGGCGCAGTACTTTGGTAGGGAAGGCGTGCCGCGCGGATCGCGGTATCGTGTCGCAGTCGCCAGAACCCCCCGACAGGAGAACGCAATGAGTTGGTCTGCCAAGCAATACGTCGCTTTCGAAGATGAACGCACCCGCCCGGCCCGTGATCTGTTGGCGGCGATACCCACGGCGCAGGCCCGGACGGTGGTGGACATTGGTTGCGGGCCGGGCAATTCCACCGAATTGCTGGTGCAGCGTTTTCCCGATGCGAGCGTCAGTGGCCTCGACAGTTCGGCGGACATGATCGCCGCCGCGCGCAAGCGCTTGCCCGACGTGCAGTTCGAGGTGGCCGAGATCGACAAGTGGGCCGACGAAGGCCCGTTCGATGTGATCTTCGCCAACGCGGTTTTGCAATGGGTGCCTGATCACGCTTCGTTGCTGCCAGTCTTGGCGAGCAAGCTTTCAGGTGGTGGCAGCCTGGCGATCCAGATGCCGGACAACCTCAACGAACCGTCCCACCGCTTGATGCGTGAAGTCGCCGCGCACGGTCCGTGGGCAAGCAAGCTTGCAGGCGCTGCGGGACAGCGTACTGACATGGCAACTGCCAGCGAGTATTTCTCGATCCTCCGTCCGCACTGCACGCGGGTCGATGTGTGGCGTACCACCTATCACCACCAGCTTCGGGATGGGGCTGCGGGTGTAGTTGAGTGGTTCAAGGGCAGTGGTTTGATTCCGTTTCTGAGCCCGTTGACCGAGGAGGAGCGGGCGCGATATCTGCAGCAGTATCTGGCGGAAGTTGCCAAGGCTTATCCGGCCTTGGCTGACGGCTCAGTGCTGTTGCCGTTTCCACGTTTGTTTATTGTTGCGACTCGCTGAGTGACGCCTCCAAGAGTCTTGAGTTCGCCACGTTCTCTCAGGTCGGCGCATCTCTTGAACGCAACCCGGTCGGTCCCTCGATTCGAAAAAACTCCACGAAGCCGCCTTGCTCGACGGCAGCATGAGCTGGTGTGCTTTCCCAAAATTGTCTTAGCGTCGCTCTTGCAATTATCCGCATCCATACCTCCTCCCAATATGGGAGATACTGGTCGTTACTGAGTGGAGGGGCAATCATGAATGTGCTTTGCGAGCGGGCGTTCAACATTGAATTGCAAAGCATGTATGGGCCATATGAATTTTCTCACAATGGTTCATAAATGATCCGTAATCCGGCATAACGATCTACAATGGCTCCATAGAGACCAATTAAGCCTTGAAGGGTTTGCCATGTCATTCATGCATTTGCTTCACTCGCCGGCTGAGATCGCTAGAAATGTCGGAGAAAACGCCAAAATCCTGCGGCTCTCCAAAAACCTTTCCCGCAAGACGCTCGCAGAAAAGGCGGGGGTTTCCGAATCCACCATCAAGCGATTCGAAGCGACCGGCCTCGTGACGTTGGAGGCTTTGATCCTGATAGCCACTGCGCTTGATGAACTCAACGCTGTGACCAGGCTGTTCAAACCAGAGCAACCGAGCTCGCTGGATGAGCTGAAGAATGCCAGGCGCAAGAGAGGGATGCGCTGATGATCAAGCCTTTCAAACACACAGAAGCGCTGGATGTTTTGAAAGAGGGCGCCAAGGTTGGTGAGCTGGTCAGAGTCGCGGGCCGGGGGATTTACTTCGCTTACGATCCGGATTGGCTTGCCACTGGCTACAATCTTTCGCCGCTGACAATGGCTTGGGACGAAAAGCCCCAGTTGGCCAGGAACACCAGCCTTTTCGAAGGGCTACACGGACCGTTCGCCGATTCACTGCCTGACGGCTGGGGCATGCTGCTGATGGATCGATATTTCGACAGCACCTTCGGTGACGGCACCCACCTTACCCTCACAGCGCTTGATCGCCTTGCTTATATGGGCGAGCGCAGTATGGGGGCGTTTGAATATCAGCCGAAGGCGGAAAAAACAGAGCTCACAGGCCCTTTGGATATTTGCCAACTATACGAAGCTTCAATCGAAGTTCAAGAGGGTGAGACCCCTGCTGTGCTTACCAAATTGCGACTGGCCGGTGGCTCACCGGGGGGCGCACGACCGAAGGCAATCGTGGCGCTGTCTGCCGACAAAAAACACGCAATTTCGGCCTTTGATGCCCTGCCCGAGGGCTATGCACATTGGATCGTGAAGTTCAGGGCATTGTACGAACCGATTGAAACCGGCGGCATTGAACTCGCCTATGCCGAGATGGCTCGTGCCGCCGGAGTGACCATGGCTGAATCGGATCTTCTGGATGTGCAGATGCCTGGCGGCGAGGTTGAGCGTTTCTTCGCAACCAAGCGCTTCGACCGCGACGGCGAGCGCAAGATTCACATGATGACCGTCTCGGCGCTCATGTACGCGGACTACCGCGCATTGTCATCCATCGACTACCTGAACCTGCTCAAGCTCACTCAGGTGTTGACCAGAAGCTCCGTCGAAGTGGAAAAGATGGCCAGGTTAATGATCTTCAATGCGCTGTCTCACAACCATGACGACCATGCGAAGAACTTTGCCTTTCTCTGCCACAATCCTGAAAAAAAAGGCGAGAAAGAAACCTGGACGCTGTCCCCGGCATACGACCTGACCTTCGCAAACGCCATGGGCGAGCACACCACTGACTTCGGTGGCCGCACTCCCGGCACGCCTACGCGCAAGCGAATCATGGAGATCTGCAAGGATTACAAATACCTCAAGGCCGAGGAATACATCGAGCAGACTCTCGCTGCGCTCGCCGACTGGCACAAGGTATTCACTCGATTGAATGTCCCGCATAAAGCCGGGGAGCCGATCTTCAATGTACTGGCGAGGCTGCATCAGGATTTCGAGAAGTAATCCGGGGAGGAGGGGCTCAGCTATTTTCCGGAAGTCTTCACCGCCAGCACGCTTCAACTTCCAGACACAAAAAACCGGCCATCAAAGGCCGGTTTTTCATTTCTGCATCCCCCGTCAGACAACACAACGCGAGATCAATATTCGGTGGAGCGGGTAGAGGGAATCGAACCCTCATCTAAAGCTTGGGAAGCTTTCGTTCTACCACTAAACTATACCCGCTCAGAGCGGCTGACTTTGTACCAGACTC
>Ga0157369_10002772_pt1 | contig 20919 bp, 21 predicted proteins | sample C25metaG_FD_113461 | JGI IMG/M metagenome (GOLD analysis project Ga0157369, IMG submission 113461) | Corn rhizosphere microbial communities from Kellogg Biological Station, Michigan, USA - C2-5 metaG | ecosystem: Host-associated > Plants > Roots > Rhizosphere > Soil | place: USA: Michigan...
AAGAGCTAAATTTGTTGCTTTAACATCATCTTCTAAAGAACTTAACGGATTTTGAACGATCGTTACATTATATCCTTTTTTAGTTAAAATCTGGTACAAACCTTTCCATCCTGAACCGTCTGCAAAAGCACCGTGTACCAATACTACGTTTTTAATTTGTGGAGCAGTCTGCGCGTTTACATTTGCTGTTGTAAATACCAGACTAAAAATTATTGCTGCGAATGCTAAATAGCTTTTAATTGTTTTCATTTTTAAAATTTTAGATTGTTGATTTTAAATTGTTGTGTTGTTTTATTTTATTTGAAATTAGTTCAACGTTACAGCCAAAGTAATTTCAGTGTTCAATAATTTCGAAATTGGACAAATTTCTTTTGCTTTTTGAGCTGTTTTTTGAAAATCTTCTTCAGAGATTCCGGGAACTTTTCCAGTTAATTCTAATTGAATTAAAGTAATGGTTCCATCTTCAAAAGTTACTTTAGCTGTTGTGTCTAAATCCTCTGGTACAAATCCTGCTTCAGATAATAAAAAGCTTAACTGCATTGTAAAACATCCAGAATGTGCCGCTGCGATTAATTCTTCAGGGTTTGTTCCAACACCTTGTTCGAAACGGGTTTTAAAAGATAATTGTGCATTATCTAAAGTTGTGCTTTGAGTACTAATGGTTCCTTTTCCTTCCATTCCAGTACCTTTCCAGTTTGCGTTTGCTCTTCTTGTAAATTTCATGATTTCTATTTTTTAAAGTTATTTTTTAAGATGATCAAATCATTTCTTTGATTTTGATGAGACAAATTTATGGCGATGCTGTTTATTAGTCAAATTAATAATTTTTGTTACTTATAAAAATAATTTATAATTATAGGTTTTGCAGGGCTTGACCAAAACTCTGGGTTTTAATTTTTTTTCTGATAAATTTTAAATCTAAGGTGAAAGGATGATTATTTACTCCTTTTTGGTTTCAAGTTAGAATTTGAAACCAACTAAATGCATTAATAATAGTTTTATAGGTTCTATGGATTTAATTTTATTCAAAACAATTTTAAAGGAATACCCCCAGGCAATAAATTTTTAATGAATAATCTAACTTTTAAATTTATGAAAAAAGCTTTTCTAATACTTGTAGTTTGTTTGAGTTCAGTTTTGTTCTCCTGCAAAAAAGATAAAACTACAGACCAGCCAAATACAGACAATGTAAAGTCAGATACTGCTGACACTACATTAATTGCAGATAAAGGCTGGCCTCGTGAAGCAGAAAATAACGGTACAAAGCTCGTTTATTATCAGCCTCAGGTCGATGACTGGAAAGATTATAAGGAAATTACAGCCCGTGTTGCTTTTTCTTTAACCCCAAAAGACGGCAAACAGGTGTTGGGCCTAGCTTCTTTACAAGCCGAAACACTGGTAGATAAAGACAACCGAAGTGCTTTTATTAAAAATCTTCAGGTAACCGATGTCAGATTTCCCGCTCTGAACAAAAAGAAAGTTCCTGAAATGGAAAAACTCTTTAAAGAAACACTGCCTGTAAGCGGCGATCCTATTTCGGTAGATCGTATTCTGGCAGATTTAAGCGAAACCAAAAGTCCAGCGAAAGGAATTACAGCTAAAAATGATCCTCCGGCAATTTTTTACAGCACAAATCCGGCAGTTTTGTTGATCGTGCAGGGAGAACCCGTTTTAGTGCCTGTAGAAAAAACAGATATACAATATGTAGTAAATACAAACTGGGATTTGTTTTTTGATAAGACTTCTAAAGATTATTATCTGTTAGCAGAAAATGTCTGGCTGACTTCAAAAAAATTAGAAGGTAAATGGGTTAAAACCGCCAAACTGCCTGCCGGTCTCATTAATCTGCCAGCCGGGCAAAATTTTGATGATGTCAAAAAAATGATTCCGCCACCTTCAACCGGAACAGCACCAGAAGTTTTCTACAGCAATAAACCTGCTGAATTAATTGCCGTAAACGGAAATCCAAAATTTATTAAAATAGACGGAACCAAATTGATGTACATAGACAACACGGAAAATGATGTTTTTGCCGACGAAGCCAATGGACAGTATTATGTATTATTATCAGGAAGATGGTTTAGTTCTAAAGAATTAACCGGACCGTGGAAATATGCAGGAAACAGCCTTCCTGCCGATTTTGCCAAAATTCCTAAAAATTCTCCGCGTGCTAATGTATTGTCGTCTGTTCCCGGAACACAAGAAGCCAAAGATGCCGTAATGCTATCGCAGGTCCCTGCAACGGCCATTTTAAAGAAATCTGATGCCGAAGCCAAAGTAAAAGTAAGCTACGACGGAGCGCCTCAGTTTAAACCAATTGAAGGAACAAAAATGCAATATGCAAGCAACACCCAGGAGAAAATTATAAAAGTAGGCGATTTGTACTATTTATGTTTTCAGGCCGTTTGGTTTATGTCAACGAGTCCTAACGGACCTTGGAAAACCTGCGATTCTGTTCCAAAAGAAATTTATACCATTCCGCCGAGTTCACCTGTGTATAATGTGACATACGTTACACAAACGACAACCGATACTACAGTAGAAAGCAGTACAACAGCCGGTTATTTTGGCGCTTTTATTATTGGTGCAACAGTAGGCGCAATATTAACGTATGGTACAGGATGGTATTATCCGCCTTATGTGTATTATGGCGGCATGTATCCAATTTATCGTCCGTGGCCGTATGCATATGGAGGAGGAGCAGTTTACAATCCGTGGACGGGTGGTTATGCTGTTGGAAGACGTGTTTACGGACCTTATGGTGTGGCAGGAACTTCGGCTTGGTACAATCCTGCAACAGGAAGATACGGACGCTCTGCAAGTGTTCAGGGATGGTATGGCGGTAGAACTGCAGCGAGTACGTACAATCCGTGGACGGGAAATTATGCCAGAACCAATCAGGGACATAATGCGTATGCACAATGGGGACATTCTGCTGCCACAAATGGCAATCAATGGGCGCAGACAGGACATATTACAACCAGACGCGGTACAGCAATTGGCTATGAAACTTCTGGCGGAAATAAAGGTGTAATTACACATCGTAGAGGCGGAGGAACCACAATTCATACCAACAATAATGTATATGCAGGTCACGACGGACATGTGTATAAAAGAGATGCTAACGGAAACTGGAGCCATTATAACAATGGAAACGGCGGCTGGACTCAAGCAGGAACTTTAGGGTCGTCGAAAAAATCCGGTGAAGCCATTCAGCGTAATAAACCGAATCAGGGATTGGGTGCGAATGGAGCGGGAGAGAGGATTCAGCGTGATAACTTACCTAAACCGGAACAAAACCTGGGAGGCGAAACCCGATTAGGCGACAGAACCCAGCGCGATAATTTCCCCAAAGCAGATCAAACCCTCGGACAACCGAATAAACCACTTGGCGAAGCCGGACGTCCAGATATAACAAACGACTTAAATCGATCAGCATTATCCAGAGACCGTGGAGAATCACAAACCCGAAATTTCCAAAACTTCCAGCATCAAGGTGGTTTTGGCGGTGGAGGTTTTAGAGGCGGTGGCTTTAGAGGAAGAAGATAAATAAAAGTAAAAGGTTGATTATTTTTTAAATTCCAATTTTTAAATTCCAAATTCCAATCGCTCGTATTGAATTTAGGATTTGAGAGTTGGAATTTATTTTTTGAGATTCAGATTTTTGAAATTTGGATTTTTAGTTATTGGAATTTAAAATTTAAGCACAATCTTGTCATTTCGAGGAACGAGAAATCTTCGCAAGAAACTCTACAAAGATTGGTGACATTTATTAAAATCTCAATTTTAAAATCCCAACTCATTTTTGTCATTTCGAGGAACGAGAAATCTTCGTTAGAAACTCTACAAAGATTATGAAAACCTGAAACCTGAAACCTGAAACCTGAAACAAAACAAATTTCCTATATTTAACATTCAAAAAATCAGACAAATGAACAATAACAAACTTTTACTTTGTCTTTTATTTACAATGCAGACAGCATTAGGACAAACCAGCCCCGACATTAGTTTAAAACAATTAAGCAAACAGCATCAGTATGCTAAAATGGATAGTTTGAACAATAAGGAAAAAGGCAAAGATTATTATTTCTATAAAGGATTATATGCCAATATCTGCAATAAACCCAAGTTGTCAAACCAGTATTTAGATAGTTTAAAAAACAACGAACTTACCAATAGTTATGAATTTGCGAAACTGAAAAATGATAACTATATCAAACTCTTTAATTACAATTTGGCTTATACGGCTTCTAAAGTTTTAACTCTTAAATTTCAAAAACAGTATACCGAAGACGAACTTCAGGACGAATTAAACACACAGCGAATCTGGCAGACTTTACGCAGTACACGCGCGCAGACAATTGATAAATTTTCGACAATTACACTTGATGCGGTAAAAGATAAAGCAGGTTTAATTACAACCGAAGTTAAAGCAAACGATACACTTTCTAGTTTTGTTTTTGATACCGGAGCAGGAATCAGCTGTATTACCGAAAGTGTAGCGAAGAAAATGGGAGTTAAAATTTTGCCGGATAATAACATTTTTGTGGTAAGTTTTACGGGTCAAAGAAACAAAGTTCGTATAGGTGTAGCACCCGAAATTAATCTAGGAGAATTGAAAATTCATAATGCCGTATTTTTAGTTTATTCTGATAAGGCATTTACATTTGCAGACGGCGCTTATGTGATTAACGGAATTATTGGTTTTCCAATAGTAAAAGAGCTAGGAACGATTACAATTGAAAAAGATAAACTTACTTTTTCTAAAGAATTAGAGGCCAATACAACCGAAAAAAACTTATTTGTAGACGAACTCAGAGCCATTGTAATGCTCACCTATAAAGGCAAAACTCTGCCGTTTAATTTTGACAGCGGGGCAAAAGAAAGCCTTTTCAACAAAGCATTTTATGAAACCTTCAAAACCGATCTTGACCGCATGGGTACTTTAGAAAACTCTAAATCCTCCAGCGCTGGCGCAGAAGTGGTTTCTACAGAAGTTTTGGTTTTAAAAGACCAGCAACTCTATCTTGGAAAAAAACTAATTCAACTCCCAAAAATGGAAATCGACCAAAAAAATTATGGCGTTTATGGCGAAGTTAATTTTGGAAATATTGGGCAAGATGTGTTGGGGCAATTTGAAAAGGTTGTAATTAGTTTTGATGGGAATTATTTGAGGTTGGAGGATTAAAAAAATGAAAAGAAAATAAAATTAATGGGTTCTAAAACTATTCCATTTTGTTTTTAATTTTCCAGCCAAATAAACTTCCATAAAATATAAATCATAATCATTTTCTTCTGGGATAATGATTACTCTAAAATTTTTAATTTCTAATTGTTCCTGTTCTAATTCTGAAATTGATAAAGTATTTCTAGTTTTGCTATATTGCAATCTTGTTTTAGCCATTAAATATGCTAAGGAAGCTTCATTGTGTTTTTCACCCCATGTATGTTGATATAATCTTCGAAAAACACTTCTTGAAATGCCAATATAGATTGGCTCAAAAATGTTTTCTTTATTTAATGCTCCAAAAATGTATAGACCTTTAACTTCATTTTTTTTCTTGTTCTTATGATTTAAAAATGCATTGCATTCAATTCCTAACTTATTTAAAAAGTCTTTTTGCTTATGTCCCTTATTTTCTAGGTATAAATCCTTTATTAAAATACAGTTTTTATCTAAGAAAGACGTTTGAATTTTTGAAACTAAGTTTTCGCATTTTTGGATTAGTTCGTTAATATCAACGGGAAATTTCAGTGTATGCAAATTTTCCATAAAGTATTAGATGTTTTCTAATTCTGCTAAAGTTTTCCCATATTCATTAACCCAATCATTCCTTAATGTAAAACCCCATTCGGGTTTTACATTTTGTAAATTATACCTTCTTACCAGAAGCCCTCTTAAATTACTAAATGAATAGATATTATCGTCATTATCTAATTGCAGACATTTTTTTCCCTTTCTTACAATCGTTGCAGTAACTAATTCACTATCTATATTTTGATCAACTGCAGGCTTTAGAATTATTTTCTGACCGATATAAAGCTTGTTATTTTCAAACAATTTTGAAATTATTGATTGTTCTCTTTTACTTTCTCTTCTTACTAATCTTTCTTCAGCTACTTTCTCTTTTAATTTTACTTGATAATCAGTTGATTCAGGTAAGGGAATAATCTGTTGAATATCAAAATAAATATTTTCATTGTCTTTTTGTAATTTAACTTTTATGCATCTTATATCAATATCTCTATCATTTAACCACAATATTGAAGTTGTAAGTTCAATTGAAAAATCAGAAGAAATTAATATGATTTTTACATCTTGAGCAAATTCATCTTCTTTTACTTCCGTCCATCCTAGAAAATTTAAAAGTTTTTGTTCTGGATCAATTGTTGAATTTATTCTTTTTAAATATGTTTCAAATGTCTTAACCGCTTTATCAAATTTCATATTTGCAATCATTGCAGAATATCTAATTGATTGTAATTCCATATGACCACCATCTTGTGTACGTTTTATTTCGACTACTACAAGATTTCCATCAGAATCCACACATAAAATATCTATACTTCTTTTACTATCTTCCCAATCGCTAAATTCTGTTGAAATAACTAGTAAATCATTGTCAATGACCTCGATAGAATTTGATAAATATCTTTGTAAGTCCTTCACTTCATAAATTTTTTCCTTTTCGAAAGTTGTAGAAGGCAATTTAATAAATTTGTTTTCTTGAATTTTAAATATGGGCATGACAAAATAATTTTTGGTATATACAATATTGTGGATATGAGTACCACATTTATGTATGAATAGAATTTGGTTAGTTTAGATAACTTTTTTGTAAAGACACAAATGGGGAAAAAATATGGAATGTAAAATAAACTATAGGCTATTTTTAATTAGGTAATTTTATTTTTGATAATATTACACTTGTGTTATAATTCTGCCATTCTATTTTTTATTTCAACCCATTCAAACATTACTTTGTTATATTCATTTACTTCACCTAATAATGATTTTGGATCTTTATAAAAACTAGCAAGAGGTAGAGGAGTACTTTTTATAATACAATATTTTTTTAAATAATTAGTTACATCAAGCCAAGGTTTTCCTAAGATTGATATTGCATTATAAAATAATAACAATTGTTCATGGGAAGATAATTGCGCTCGAATTGTAGCTATATAGTTATATTTGTTTTCATACGAAAATATTTTATCGTCTCCATCGTCAACATATTTGACTAATTGAAATAAATGACGAACATAGTGGCTTAATTTTGACATTTGTCCATTACAAGGTATATATTTTATGTCAAGTTCAAAAAAACCAGTAGGAATTTCAACTGCAATTTTTTTTCCTTTTTTTCTTTCGTCTCTCCATAAAACTTGTTGATCTTTTATAAAGATTTCAACACTTAAAAAGAATCCTTTATATTTTTCATCAATCATATCTAAGACAATTAAAGATGAATTTGGTCCAATACCAAAAAAGAAAATTAAGTAGGATATATTATATAATACTTCGTCACTAATATCAGATTGAAGATTTAAAGGTTTATACCCTTTGTCATAGTAATTTTTAACACTATAATAAGTAAACTTCAATTCATTGAACATAGAAATGAATGATTTTCTGCCTGAAAGTGTTTGACCAATATAAATTTCATTCACATTGTCTCTATGTATTTGTAACATAGCATAAAATTTATTCTCAAATCTTTCAATCTGCAAATCTCTTTTTTGTTGCTCATTAGCTTTATATTGAACCCAAAAAGCTAAAAAAGTTAATAATGTAGCTGGTACAGCAATTATTGGATTTAACAATCCTCCAATAGTGTCACCAATTATGCCATAATTTGGTGTGTTCCCGCTTTCAAAAGCAAAAGGGAACATTAATATACAGAAGCCTATTACAGCAATTATTATGAAATAAGCACTAAGGTTAGTACTATATTTTATTAAAATATCTTCTTTCTTCTCGTCTATTTTGTTCATTAAATTAATAGTTACTAATCAAAATATAAATCTGTAATTGTTTTTCTAAAACCTAAAAAATTTATCATTTTCTGATAATTCAAGAATTGTACGATCTCTAACATATTTTTCTCCAAGAAACATAATTCTTTCTTTTAGAACAGAAACAATGAATTGTCCATTTAAAGTGTCGGCTATCTCAAAAATTTTCTGAATTTGGTTCTTGTGAATAATTTCCATTTTATCATGAACAACAAAACGTGGGAAATTTATTCCAATTTCTTCGAAATAATTAATGAACGCAAAATCTAAAGCAATTATATCAGTTTTTTTATAACCATCTCCAACATTTCCTTTTATATTATCGAACTCAAACTTTCTAGATTCGGGATTATATAGAAGATAAATTTGTTCTCCGTGGGTTAAAAAAGTATATTTCTTAAAATATTTATTGAATATTTCTTGAATATTCTCATTAAGCGCTTCTAAATAAGTATTGAATTCTTCTGTAAGATCCTCTAAAATTTCAGTATTTTTATCAATCAACATTAAAAGATCCTTTATTATCTCTATTTGACCAACAATTTTTCCTCTATCTGTATAAAGCTCATTTAGTTCTTCTCTTACTTTTATCAAATCGTCAAAACTTCCACTATCATCAAGTAATGATAAGATTCTAGATTGTTCTTTTAAAATTGGCTTTATAAGTTTTTCTTTTTGACTTTTTTCCTTTAACAGTTTTTCAATGTGCTTTTCAATATAATTTAATTTATTAGAAACCATTTTATTATGGAAATTCAAAACTTCTTCAAAAGTTTTTTGAATTTCTGGAATTAGAACTTTTGCTTCATCATAGAGGCCTTTTATTACATTTGGATCGATTTTACTTTTACTTTCAGATAATTCTTGTTTACTTTTATAGCTTAGACTTAATTTTAAATCTATATTAGAGATTTGAGATGATAATTCGGCACTATCTGCTTTTACAGTTTTTAATTTATCTAATAAATCATCATAGGTTTTAGGAAGATTAAAAGTTTTTACAATATTTTCCTGTTCACCTATTGATTTGTCAATTTGATTTAGCCTATTTTCTAATTTTGGTAAACTACTTTTTCCTTTCATTTTGTTAAGCTTACCAGTCAATTGTTTTATTTCAGCAGAAACATTTAATCTTTTGCTAATAATATCTTGTTCAGGAAAACCAAATAGATATAGGTACATAGCCTCGTAGTCATTATCATTTTTAAATGTAGATAATACTTTTAATAAATTTGCTTCTGAGTATTGATCAGATCGAACAAATTTTTTAATTATTGTCCTAAAACTAATTTTTGTTTGTGTTGTCGGAATACCAAAAAAAAGCTGATTAAGTTTAAAACAATATTGTTTTAAATCAGTATATTTTTCATTATTTATAAAAAGATCATTTTCTGAATTGAAACTTCTTTTTAATTTGATAATTTGTTTATCATTTGTAATTAATTCAAGTTCAAAAACAACATTTTTTTTGAATAGAAAATTTTTGACTTCCTCATTGTCATTTCCAGTTTCTTTATCTTTATATAGATCCTTACCATTTGAGCCTAAGCAAAAATCAATTGCACGAATGAATGTAGTTTTACCCACATTATTACCCGACTCAGAATTCATTATTTTTAATGGTGTTGAGTCAACAATTAGGTTTAATCCTTTTTCATTAAAAGGAATATCTCTAATTATTGTTCCATTTTGTATTATTGTTAATCTTTTTAAAAACATCTTTTAATCTTTGTGTTATTGTAGATTTCTATAAAACCAATTATGTATAGCCAATCTAAAGCATATAAAAAATAGCTAAAGCTCAAATCTTGTTGCTTAAATATTGATTGATATGAAGTATAAAGGACTTTGGTATCTATAATTCTAACATTAACTGAATTAAATGTATCAATAATCCTTCCTCCAATAACATACAGGCTTTTTTCTGGGGCAACATCTTGTGGTAATAACATTAATTATTTGGATTTTCTAAAACTTTGCAGTCCACAAATGCGTGACAAACAATTGTTACAACATTTAAGTTTATACTTTCGGAACTTAGATGAGAAATTCCCTTCGTATTCGATGCAATGCTAATTAGTAGAGAACTTATGACATTTGAAATAATGGTATCAGCAAAATTAGTTATGATTTCCATCTTTTTCATCTTTTGATTTTGCTTTAAAAGGTCTCCTAAAACTGTTAAATATATTGAATTTATATAATTTAAAAACACTTTTTTCCTTCCAGGTGTTTCTGTGTTCAAGGAATCATAAGCATTTTCTAAATAATATGCATTTTCGCTGTAATTTGATTCTATTAGAAAACGATATGTAAGGACATTATTAAAATCGAGTTTTTCATCAATATCTGGAGGTAAATTTCTACGTTCAAATTGATTTTCATTATCAATAATTCCATTGTAAATATGAAGAACTAATTTATTCAAATCTACGGGATTGTTTGGTATTGATATCAATTGATTTATATATTTATCATCAACTACAAGCTGTGTAATTTCTTGTTTATTATTAAAACCGAAAATACTTTGATTATTGTTTGTCACCAGTATTTATCTTTTGTTTATTTTTTTTGCCTAAAGCGAATTGGCTATTTTTATCACCAATAGTTTTTGATAAAGTAATTACTTTTGAAGCTGCAAAAATACTGATAAAAAAACCTAAGATACCGCATATATTTGCAATAATAGATATTGTCTCTGCCATGTTTAGTAAATTTAGAATGATTATTTTAAGATTTATTAATATTTAGATTTAAAATTTAGTCATTTTTTTGAATAATCAAATTTCAAGATTTAATTAATTATAAATTTACGGTAAACCGTAATTTACTGAAAAAAAATACCCCTAACAAGTGTAACAATAATCCAAACCCAAAACAACGCGTACTTATACGGTATTTTCCAAACACGATTAAAAAACAAAACCCTCAATCTTTTATAAAAAAAATGAGGTTTTTCGATTTAAATAAAAAATAACCTTTACTCCACATCCAAATAAGGATTCAAAATCACAGATTTTTTTCAGCCTAAAAAAAGTTTTGATATTTTTTAACTTCCATTGGTAATTTTGATTCCAATATTTTTTGGTTTACAGTTTTTCCTTTTGAATCTATTTTAAAGCAAAAATTGATATATCCATTCCAATAGTTGAATATGAAAAGTTGTATGCTTCAAAAATCAAAACTTTAAAATTGCCTTTTTCAATAAGACTTATTTTGTTTGGGATTAAATTGCTAAAATTTGAATTTCTAAAATCTTTAATAATTTGATTATTTATCTTAAATACTGTATTCTGATTAGTGTTTATCGCATTTTTAATTTCATTTCCTATTTTTTGATCTACGCATTTTTGGGTAACTACATTTTCAGTCTTAATAAGAACATCGAAATCAACATTTTTTAGCTTTTCATGTACCTTAAAAATACTTACCGAATCATTGATCGAAATTCTGCAAGGCTCAATCTTCTTTTGAGTTAAAGTATAATTTTCAGCTTTATTTTGGAAATGAATTAAGTTCACAAAAAAGCTGAATAATAATATTAATGTTTTTTTCATAAGTAAACTGTAAATCTTTTTTAGGATTAAATATGTAAACTTTTTTTAGGATGAGACAAGGAATATTGCACGAGCGGGACGCTCGCGCCAGCAAGGGGGAGTGGGAATCTTTTATTTCTTCCCTTTTTTTCTTTAAAAATCGTTTAACAAAACTTTAATATTAGTTCTTCCGACTTTAAGTAAATAATCTTTTTGTTCTTGCTTATTCAAGTATTTCACTGAATCAATAATTCTTACTTGTTTTTGTTTTTTATCATTGATTTTTGCCATTATATATTCAGGCATAAAATCATGTACTGAATTACCAAAATTTATATTAAATCTTTTTTTATAATTAGCTTCATAAAGACTATCAATAGTTTTTTTACTTATTTTGATATTATAAGTTGTTTTCAAATTACTCCATTGTTTGTAAATCAAATCAAAGTCTTTATTTTGGATGATGCATTTAATTGGAACACCTTTAAAATAATAGAAAGTCCGTTTTGTAAGTGGAAAGATTGTTTTTCTATATTTATATTTTAAATAATTAATTTCAGAATCTCTTTCAAAATTATTTGTAATTTCAATCCCATCATTATTAAAAATTAAATTTCTATAAAGATCTGAGCTTCTTGCATAATTTTCGTCATCTATTCTTTCTATATCAATTAATCTAAATCTATTGTTTGAAATTGTTATTTTATACGGTATATAAATCATTAAACTGTCGCCAAAAGGCATTTTTTTACAATCATAATTATATTCTCTATCATTATAAACAGTAATTGAATTCTGAAAATAGGAATAGGCTACATACATAAAAACGAGAGATAACATTGCGATTAAAAACATTTTTCTTTTCATTGGAAACTTTTATTCTTTTTAAACTTTATGTGGAGCAAAATAAATAAACATAAATGTTTTTAAATATTAATAAAAACACTATCTACTATCGTGAAAATTTTCTTAGTAGATTCGTCAGGCATATTATAAGTAATCACAACATAACTTTTATCATTTTGACCCCGATAGCGCGGATTTGCAATCCGTGCCCGTAACACTAAGAAACAATACAAATTATCAAGACAGAAGCTACAAAGAATCATACAGCTTTTGTATTTAAAATAGAGAACCAAACCGATCTTTGAGGGCACGGATTGCAAATCCACGCTATCGGGTTTGTGTTCGTTCTCCTGTTTTTTTTTTGAAGAACCACAACTTATAATAAAGAAAATAGAAACTAAAAGGGAAACTATTTTATTTGCATCGTTTTTAAATTTTTCTTGTTCGGACTGACCTGCATTTAAGTAAATTTCAAGTCTTTCTAGACTAACTTTATTATTTTTATCATATACAAACTCTAAGTGGTGAAAAGTATATTTAGATTTTCAATACTTTCTACTATTTATAAGTTCCAGCATCTTTTCTTCTTTCAAGTCTCTTTCAAAATTAAATGAACCTTCAATAAAATAAGAATCAAAACCAAATTCATTTTTAAATTTTGTTGCTTTCAAATCGGGCTGATAAATTAAATTATAATTTGTTTTGAGAGTTTTTGTAAGCCATTTTTTCTTGTAACTTCCATACTTATTGGTTCTGTAATCTTCAACAATTGTGATTGTATCTTGTTTTACGATTCCAACATTACAATCATACCATTCTTTACGAGGAGTTTTCTCGTAACGTGTGTTTTTGATAGTATTATTTTCTAATTTAAAAGCTCCTAAAAAAATCAATTCCAATCTTCTCTTTATTTCTATTTTTCCATTTTCTGGTTCTGTCAAGAACGCACTTCCATTTTTATTTGTTTCTGCTACATATAATTCGCCATTCTCTGCATAAACACAGAAAGTAATAACTTTGCTACCACCTTGATATACATATACTTTATTGGTTTTTAGATTCGGATTTTTCATTATTAAATTCTTTGTTTCATCATTTAAAAAATCTGAGTAATATTTAGAATATATAGTATCATTTTTTTCATATTGGATATTACGTGTACTTAAATATTTTTTAAATGCATTTTCTAATTGTAAATCTTTTTTTGAAGAACCACAACTTATAATAAAGAAAAGAGAAACTAAAAGAGAAACTATTTTATTTGTTTTTATCTGCATCGTTTTTAAATTTTTCTTCTAATAAATAAAATTCCTTTAATAATTTTCTTCGTTCAGACTGTCCTGCATTTAGGTAAGTTTCAAGTCTTTCTGGACTAACTTTATTATTTTTATCATACCACCTCTAAGTGGTGAAAAGTTAGTTTAGATTTTAACTGAATTCTAATCGTAATTCATCTTATCAGTTTTATATTTTTGATTTCCTAATTCTCTTCTAGAGCAAAAGAACCTTCAACAAGATAAGATGGATTACGGGTTTTAGTTGCCTCGATTCTAGTTGCTTTTAGGTTAGGCTGATACACCAATTTATAATTTGTTTTATACCTTTTGGCTAGCCATTTCTTTTTATAACTGTATAGTTTTGTGTCATAATTTTCAATTAATCGGAGAGTATTTTTTTGCAATATGCCTATATCGCATTCATTATATTCTTTACCGAATAGTTCTCTTATGTTACGACTTATTTTAATTACTGTATCTGTTAATTCAAAATTACCAAGGAACTCCAATTTTACTGCTCGTTTTAGTTTTACAATACCATTTTCAGGTTTAGTTAAAACTAAAGAATCTGCTTTGTAAATTCGTGCCAAATATTCATTTCCATCATCAGAAAAAATACAAAAAGTATTTTTTATAGAACCGCCCTGATACACATAAACTTTATTTGTTTTTAGATATGGATCATTCAGTAAGGATTTACGATTTTGCTCTTTTTTATAAGTTAAAAAATCTTTAAAATGTTGAAACGGTAATACACTGTCTAATTTTACTACTTGTGTTATCCTATAATTTTTATATTCATCATTAATATCAGTTTTTTTAGTACTACTACAACTAACAATGACAATTAGTAGATAAACTGTAGCTATTTTATTTATTTTTTTATCATTTTTTACTTTTCCTGCCAATAATCTAATTCTGGAAACTCAATAGGTTCTCTGCCTTCCCATTTAGGGAATATGAAATCTTTAGGTAAAGAATACTTTGAAACTTCATATTTCTTTTTTCTTGTCTTTTCTACATTTAATTTTGCTGCTCTGAATTTCATTATTTCAATTTTTTCTTTAAAATTTTCAAGCCATATCCTTCCAAATGTGTACGGTTTATTTTCCAAAACTTTATCCATTCCTACATTAAGAAATACATTATTGCCATGTTTTTTTTGAAATTCAATAAATTGTCTCTCTAAGTCGTTTGGTAGTACAATTTGAGCTTCGTACCATTGTTGATCATCTTGTGATATCCATTGAATATAAAATTCTACAGGAAGCTTTTTATCTTTTGCAACTTTTAGCTTTACATTCTCATTCCATTTTAAGTATGGAATCGGATCTTCATTTGAATATATTATACTACCATCTTTTGTGTAGCCAGCAATAGCTATACTATAATCTTTTTTATCTTCTTCTTCTGTCGTGAAACCAATATCATAAGGATATTCTTTTTCTCCTTTTTCCCAAACAGTATAGGGAATGCCATGCAAATAGCGAAAAATATTCATCTCACTGTTTATATATGTTTCTGAATGACGGGCTTTATATTCAAAGTTATTATAATCAATGTCATTTTCTCTCCATATCTTTTTATTAGTAGTTTTAAATTTGCATATTTCTGTACTGCCAGTTCCTCCCTGCATCCAAATAGTTACATTTCCTCCGGGAGCCATTCCTACTACAATCAGACTGTATTCTTGTTGAACACCATAAGAATCTATTACCTTTTTTTGAAAAAATTCGAGCATTTTTTCTCGTGGTAATCTAAAACTAGCTTTATAATAATATCTATCAGCCTCACATAGCCAATTTATTGCAATACTATCGGGAACAGGCTTATATTTTTCGCCACCAATATAACCTCCACTGGTAATGCCCCAGCCAGGATCGTCACCAATATTTGCAGATACGCCTGTAATGCTTTTTCCTTGATAAAAATATTCGACAGTAGGAGAACAAGCAAAGTATTTTGGTGCTGACCAAGCAGCATTCCAGTCAAATGTATCTTTAGGCTGACAACTTGCAAGTAAACCGATAATTAAAAAACAGCATAAAAAAAATCTAACTTTTTGGTACATATATTTCTCGTTTATAAATTACTTTATCCTCTTTTATAATCGGTTCAACAGGCTCATTGATAAAAACATAATCTGATAAAAAATGATGATCTCCAGTTTTCACTGTTAAAAAATCATTTTCTAAACCGCCATAATGTGCCGATAAATGAACGTAATGGTGGTGTATGTGTTTGTAGATCTCATAGTCTATCTCGTAGGTTGAATTTTTGTCTTTGTTTTCTTCTTTTGAAGCGGCACGCATAATTTCTAAGTACTGTCTTAATATTTCAAAATGCCTGCAATATTATTTTTTATCTTTTTTTATAATTTTACCAAGTTTTGTTATGATAGTAATATTATTCATAGATTCATTATTATATTGATGACCATTAATAATCATTGAATATATTATATTATCAATGTAATATTTTCTCCCTAATGTAAATACATATTTTGTTGTGTCCTTTCTGGTTTTGACATCTGTTATGTTATATTCTAAACTGTCATCTATAACTATCCTAATATCATAATTTATTTTTCCTTTGTATAAGCTGTCTGGAGTGAATAACCTTTGGTTGTATTTTTGCATTTCATTTTCGCAATCTCGTATCTCAAAATTAGAATGGCTATCTAATAATTTTTGAAAATTTGTATTTTTTTCATATTCCTCATAAACTATTTTTTTTGGACATATAGAGGAGTTCCATTCTTTTAAATAAATCCCTTGGAATGAATAATCGTTATTAATGTATTCATTACAACTTATTAGTAATTGAAAAATTAATATTAAACTAAAATACCTCAATGTAACCATAGTAATTAGATTTAAATGATTCTACATTAATAACTTCTTTTTTATAAATTAAAGTTTTAGTATAATGTGCTTCGTTTCCAAATTTATCACGCTGATCTACAGGACTGTATCCCCATGTATATATTTTAAATTTAACAAATTTACTATCGCCCACATCTATAAAATTAAGCCCCCCTTCATAAACAACCCAATGCGAATTTGTAGTTAGATTTTTAGGATTGTAACTTGAAACATCTTCAATCATATCAGAATCTATCATCATTAAAATAGTATGTCCTGCATTGTATTTTTTATTAATTGTTTGAAGTTCTAATAAATCAGAATTAGAAACATAATCATGAGCTTTTGCTCCAATTCCTTTTTTATCCTTAATAGATAATAAATTTAACCCAAATGATTCTGCATTTGCATAGCCTGCTACTTCTTTGCACATTCTAGTAAGCATATCAGGCCAGTTAACAGCTTTTATCATATCCATATCACTATTTTCAAAACCGTTATAAACAAACTGATCATTTAAGCTTTCTCCGCTTCGGGTGGTTGCCAATACTATCCAGTCAATTTCCTGCATTCCCATAGATTTGTAATTAGCATCTGTAGTTTTGGTTTCATACATGCTTAAAGCTTTTTCATGAGGCTTTATAATATAAGTATCTATTTTGTATTGTCCTGTTCTAAACAATTGCTTTGCCAACTTTTCATAAGCTTTTGGATCACGTTTTATCATGATATAGAACAAAGCTGCCATTCCACAAAGTGAACTATATTCTTGGCTTATTTTCCAAGGATCTTTAACGCGATCTTTTATTTGCTGATGTATTTTTAATCTATTAAACCATCTAAAGCGATTATGCATCCATTCTTTATATTCAGCTTCAGTTTCTGGATTACTTACATAGGCACCAACATAAATATAACGTCCACACATATCTTCGTCATTGAGTGTGATTTTTACAGAATCTCCTTTTGCAGAAAGAGGTATTTCGAGCCACTTGTTTTGAGAAAGGCTGTGATATTTCAGCATCCATTTAATATCTAACAGATTTATGGGAGGATTTTTTATATAACTTTTCACTTTGAAATGATAGGTATTGCCAAAAATCATTCCGGGCTGAGATTTATCTGATTTAGCATTATCAGATCCCTGATCTAAAGCTGTTAAAAGCTCAATTTCTTTAACAGCTCCATCTATTATTTTTATTGGTGGTTTCTCAGGTTCACCATAACTATAACTTTCTGCAAAATATTCAATTTTACCTTTTGAGTTGTGTTCAATTCCTCCTTTGGCATAAACTCTGGAAACTCCTCCGGTTTTTTCTATAATATTTCCTTTTACTCTAATATATTCTGACATAATTTATTTTTCTTCGGTTATAGTTAAGGTTACAAAATCGACTGATCGAAACTGTTCTTCCAGGTAAAAAGTTTTATTTGCAATTTCTTTAATCTCATTTTCCCGTAATAAAACAGCAATACCAGTTGATATTGTAACTTCATCTGTAAAGTTTTTTAAACTGTAAATCTTTTTATTGACAGATATTGCGGTTGGATAACTTACCATAGAGTTTCCGAATGGATCATAATATTGAACACCGCTCATCACGATACAAAACGAAGCATTATTTTTTAAATTAATAAATTCAATTATATAACCTCCCTGGTTAATCATCAAGATGTCTCCATATAATTTTCTTTCTTCGGTCATAGCAAATAAAATTTTTAGTTTTGTCTAGTATCTTCACTGCTGTTGTTTTTTATATCTTTCTCTGAATGAAACTCGTGCCCAGATTCGCTTAGAGTAATAATCCTATTTTCGGAAGCTACATTTCTATCTTTCTTAACTTCAGAATTAGAATCGCCGTCAATTTGTTTAAAGCTGTTTCCGGCAACGTATATTTTCTTATCCAAACCAACACTCGTATCTAAAATCCCTCCAACCTGTAAAGTTTTATTTATACCCGCTGTTTCGAGAATATTAGTTCCGGCTTTTACTGTAATACTTTCCGTTGCCTCAAAAACAATATTTTTCGCTCTAATGGTAAACGTTTCCGGCGTTGTGGCATTTATGTTTTTGTTCTCTTCGTCTAGATGAATTTCATTGCCGCTTGGGTCAGAAAGCCAGATTCCTGATTTTTCTACGAATTTGAGCATTTGCCCAAATTTCATTTTTAAGCCTTTAATTAAATTTTTGGGATCAAAAAAATCTGGTTTTTCCATTCCGTTATAGAAACAGGCAGATACGTACGGGCAGTCGGTATTACTGCCTTCAAAACTTACCTGAACTTCTTCGCCAATTTCGGGTCTGAAATAATTTCCTTTTCCTGAACCTCCGTACGATTGTGCAACACGCATCCATTCGCTTTTAGAAGCATAAGTATACCAATTGTACTGCACTTTTACGCGTCCGAGTTTTTCGGGGTCATTGTTATCAATTACTTTAGCCGACTGACTTTCGGCAGCAGCAAATGCATTTACATTGGTATAATGCGGCGCTGCAACATCGGCAGGAATGGCTTTGAATTCGCAGGTGTAATTTCCGTTTACATCAGAGCGGTGTACAATTTCAATTGCCAGTAAATGATGTTCTACCGTTTTGTTTTCTATGGTAAAAGTCTGACCTAAACCTATAGGCAGGTAGGAGGTACCGCTGTAAAATATGCTGTTGGCATCGTGCCCGGCTGTCTGCATTTTTACCATTTCTTCAATATCTTGTTTGTTTTGGGGATTGTTGGTATAAGCACCGTTTTCTAATCCCGGACGAACAATATAAGGTTGTTTAAAATTGGCAATAGAAGCAAACCTGTCCCTGCTTCCTTGTGAAGTTTTTTCGGCACCGTTTTTTAAATTAGACGCAGTAGTATAATCGTAACCGCTGAATGAAGTTTTTTGCGAAACCAAATCGGCTTCGATACTAAAGTTATGAAGCGAGGATTCGTTTATAAGCTTGATGTTGGTATTTTTTATTTTTCCGAACTGCATGCGCATTCCGTCAAAATAAAACCATTGCGCATAACGTTGAGAAAGACGCTTAAGGAAATCAAAATTGGTTTCGTTATACTGGGTTTTAAATTTAAATTCTTTTATATAAGTAGGAACAATAGATTCGCGCTGATAGAATTCTCCAGAACTTTCTTCGGCAAAAATTTCGAGTCCAATTTGCTGTAGATTTTTTTCAAGGAATATTCGGGATTTTGGCATATCGTCAAGTGTTATGGTATGACTGATTCCCGAAACCTGAAGTCCGGCCGGGCTTCCGTCTTCGTCAAGAGAACCTAATTTTGTAATTCTTCCTTTAGACATGAGCCTGATGCCATTTACTTTGAAGGTAAAAATTACTTCACTGCCTATATAATTACTAAATGCTTTTTCTTGATCCTGAGGTTCTATAATAGGTTTTCCGGTGTACTGCCAAAAGAAAGAAAAATGGTGATGATCTGCCATTTTTTGAGACAGTTGAAGATTGTAATAAATAACATTTTGAGAAAAACCTTCTATCGTAATTTGTACTTGTTCTGAAAAATGTGACATGGTTTGGTGTATAAAAATAAGTTTGATTTAGTTAAGTGAAATCCATTTTTTAGAAAAGTCGGCATCTCCAAAAACCAGTTGCTTAGCCGTTAATTCCATTGAAATAAGCATTGGGGTTTGGGTTGTACTTTTAAATTCTTCGTTATAAGAAATGCAGTAGGCTTTATCAAAAGTTAATTCCCTCATTTTGCTCATGGCATCTCTTCTAAAAAAAATAATTTTGCCGTTTTTGGTTAAATCACCGCTTAACATCCAGGATAAAAAACTGGTGCTTTGGCTGGCCTCGATACTTATTTTTATTGTGCCTCCTTTGGCGTTTCCAACAGGTTTATTTAATCCGTCAATTTTCTGCCAGAATTTTATATTAAAATCAAGCACATTAAATTCTTCTCCGTCAATTTGTAGTTTTGCTAAAAAGCTCATTATTTATTTTTTTGATTTGATACAATAGATTGCCATTCCAGATTCTTTTGAAGAAAAGAATTAGAATATTTCGTAATATTTGTAGTTGGATTTTCTACGAAATAGGTATTCGAAGAATTTGTTATGCAGTATTGGCTATAAAATTATAGGGAAGTGAATTACAAAATATACCCCTAAACGGCATAAAAGTATCAGAATAAGCTTTTTTTGATTTTCTAGCAGTGGGAAGATTTGGTAATAAAAGACGGTTTTTGACAAAAAACAAAACCCTTAATCTTTTTAAGATCAAGGGTTTTAATTTGAAAAGCAGTATAATTTTATTCTACATCCAGATAAGGATTTAAAATTTCGGCTAGTTCATTGAGCCAGTAAAAGCTGTTTTCGAGTTTGGGTATTTCTTGCTGCAGGGTTTCGTTTTCTCTTATTAAA
>Ga0157369_10002773_pt1 | contig 20919 bp, 20 predicted proteins | sample C25metaG_FD_113461 | JGI IMG/M metagenome (GOLD analysis project Ga0157369, IMG submission 113461) | Corn rhizosphere microbial communities from Kellogg Biological Station, Michigan, USA - C2-5 metaG | ecosystem: Host-associated > Plants > Roots > Rhizosphere > Soil | place: USA: Michigan...
GTGCCGGTCAGGCATTTCACAGCTACAATGCGCGCCTCAACCGTGACAAGCCTGACTAAAAAAACTATGTCCTTGCCCAAGCATCACCTGGAATTGCTCAGCCCTGCCCGCGATGTCGCCATCGCGCGCGAGGCCATCCTGCATGGCGCCGACGCCGTGTACATCGGCGGCCCGAGCTTCGGCGCGCGCCATAATGCCTGTAACGACGTGAGCGACATCGCGCAGCTGGTGGAATTCGCCCGCCGTTACCATGCTCGCGTGTTCACCACGATCAACACCATCCTGCACGACAACGAACTGGAACCCGCACGCAAGCTGATCCATCAGCTCTACGATGCCGGCGTCGATGCGTTGATCGTGCAAGACCTGGGCGTGATGGAGCTGGATATTCCGCCCATCGAGCTGCACGCCAGCACCCAGACCGATATCCGTACCCTGGGCCGCGCCAAGTTCCTCGACCAGGCCGGTTTTTCGCAGTTGGTATTGGCCCGTGAGCTGAACCTGCAAGAGATCCGCGCCATTGCCGACGAAACCGATGCCGCCATCGAGTTCTTCATCCACGGCGCGCTGTGCGTGGCGTTCTCCGGGCAGTGCAACATCTCCCACGCGCAGAATGGCCGCAGCGCCAACCGTGGCGATTGCTCCCAGGCTTGCCGCCTGCCGTATACGCTCAAAGACGATCAAGGCCGCGTCGTGGCCTTTGAGAAACACCTGCTGTCGATGAAAGACAACAACCAGAGCGCCAACATCCGTGCGCTGGTCGAAGCCGGCGTGCGTTCGTTCAAGATCGAATGCCGCTACAAGGACATGGGCTATGTGAAGAACATCACCGCCTATTACCGCCAGCGACTGGATGACGTGCTTGAAGACCGCCCGGACCTGGCCCGCGCCTCCAGCGGCCGTACCGCGCACTTCTTCCTGCCTGACCCGGAAAAGACCTTCCACCGGGGCAGCACCGACTATTTCGTCAATGACCGCAAGGTCGATATCGGCGCCTTCGACACCCCGACGTTCACCGGCCTGCCGGTGGGTGTGGTGGAAAAAGCCGGTAAGCGCGACCTGCAAGTGGTCACCCACGAGCCATTGTCGAATGGCGATGGCCTGAACGTGCTGATCAAGCGCGAAGTGGTGGGTTTCCGTGCCAACATCGCCGAGCCTAAAGGCGAGTTCGAGGAAGACGGCGAGAAGCGCTACCGCTACCGCGTGGAGCCGAACGAGATGCCGGCAGGACTGCATCAATTGCGCCCGAACCACCCGCTGAACCGCAACCTGGACCACAACTGGCAACAGGCGCTGCTCAAGACCTCATCCGAGCGTCGTATAGGCCTGACCTGGGCCGCTCGCTTGCGCGAAGCGCAGCTGGAAGTCACCGCCACCAGCGAGGAAGGCATCAGCGCCAGCGTCACCCTGCCCGGCCCGTTCGGCGTGGCCAACAAGCCGGAACAGGCGCTGGAAACCCTGCGCGACCTGCTGGGCCAACTGGGCACCACCGAATACCACGCGACCGACATCCAACTGGATGCGCCGCAGGCGTTCTTCATCCCCAACTCACAGCTCAAGGCCCTGCGCCGTGAAGTGATCGAGGCGCTGACCGCCGCACGCGTGGCTGCGCACCCACGGGGTGGCCGCAAGGCGGAAACAACGCCACCGCCGGTGTACCCGGACGCGCACCTGTCGTTCCTCGCCAACGTCTACAACCAGAAAGCCCGCGACTTCTACCACCGCCACGGGGCGAAGCTGATCGACGCCGCCTTCGAAGCCCACGAAGAAACCGGCGAAGTACCGGTGATGATCACCAAGCACTGCCTGCGTTTCTCGTTCAACCTGTGCCCTAAACAGGCCAAGGGGGTCACGGGCGTGAAGACCAAGGTAGCGCCGATGCAATTGATCCATGGCGATGAAGTGCTGACCCTGAAGTTCGACTGCAAACCCTGCGAGATGCACGTGGTGGGCAAGATCAAGGGGCATATCCTGGGCTTGCCACAACCGGGCAGCGCGGTAGAGCACTTCAACCCGGAAAACATTATTTTCCAGGGCACGCACTGACCCTTTGCACGCGGGGCCACCACCAGCCCCGCTGCAACCCGGCAGCCGCCAGTAGAATTGCCGCCACCCCGAACCATTGCAGCCAGCCCAGGCGATGCCCGAAGGCGAACCAATCGACGAAGATCGCCGCAATCGGGTAGATAAACGACAGCGCACCGGTCAGGGCTGTCGGCAGTTTCTGGATTGCGCCATACAACAACACATACATCACGCCGGTGTGCACCACGCCGAGTGTCACCAGTGCGCCCCACGCGCTGGTTGTGGCCGGCAAGCTATTCCATGGCACCAGCGGCGCCAGTAACAACGCGCCGGTGGTTACCTGGATCAACGCCATCAAATGTGGCGGCACTGCTTTCAGACGTTTGATGATCAGCGCGGCAATCGCGTACAGCAACGCCGCGCCGAGTGCCAATGCGATGCCAGTCAGGTAATCGTCGCCGGTCGGTTGATCGCCATGGGCGGTGACAATCGCCAACATGCCCAGGAACGCCACGCTCAGCCAGGCGAGTTTCTGCACGGTGATCTTTTCACCTAGAAACACGGCCGCCAGCATCACCAGCATGAACGGCTGCACGTTATACACCGCCGTGCTGATGGCAATCGACGCGCGGGAATAGGATTCGAACAGCAGTAACCAGTTGCCGACAATCGCCACGCCACTGAGCATCGCCAGGCCGAGCCTGGTCCAACTGAGCAGGTCCAGGCGCAAAGACCCCAGCAGTGCGCACACCACCAACAACGTCAGCCCGCCGATCACACAGCGCCAGAACACCACTTCGATCACCGATACGCCGGAGACCAGGACAAACCAGCCAATGGTGCCCGAAATCAGCATGGCGGCAACCATTTCCCACGACCCGCGACGGATGGATGTATCCATGATTGAAGCTCCTCAAGTGAGGCTCAATTATGGCAATCTGGTCGAGACCGGCTCCAGCGACTAAAAAAGGCAAAAGCCTTGAGTTGCCTTTACTTATTAGGCGGACACCATGATTGACACCATTGACCAGCAACTGATCGCTGCTTTAATGGACGACTCGCGTCTGTCCCTCAAGGCCTTGGCCGGGATTACCGGGCTGTCTTCGCCGAGCGTCGGCGAACGCCTGCGGCGTCTCGAAGAGCGCGGCGTGCTGACCCACTACACCGTCGACATCGACCCCAGGCACTTCGGCTACCTGCTGCAGGCCATCGTGCGCATCCGCCCCTTGCCCGGCAAATTGCATGAGGTGGAGCGGCAGATCCAGGCGATCCCCGAGTTTACCGAGTGTGACAAGGTGACTGGGGAGGATTGCTTCATCGCACGCCTGCATGTGCGCACCATGGATCACCTGGACAGCCTGCTTGACCGGCTCAACGCCTACCCGGAAACCAACACGGCCATTGTCAAGAAAACCCCGGTGAAACGGCGTCTGCCGCCCTTGGGCGACTAGCGGCAGCAGCTTGTTGTGGGTCCTGATGTGGGGAGCGAACTTGTTGTGGAGAGCGGGCTTGCCACAACAAGTGCCATTATCAACGCTTGGTGTAATCGGGGTAACACCAGGATACTGAAATCAACATGGCTAAGCCGCACCCATTGCTAGCGTGAAAAGGCCAAATCCACTCAAAGGAGCAACGGATTGCCCCGTCAGCCCAACTCTCATTTGTTACGCCGTGGTCGATATTCGGAAACCGGCCGTGCTTACCTGGTGACCGCTGTGGTCCATCAACGCCAGCCCTTGTTCAGGGAGTTCCGGTTGGGGCGGTTACTGGTCGCCGAGTTCAAGCGACTTCATGATGCCGGCTTAGTGAACTCCCTAGCCTGGGTCGTCATGCCAGACCACTTCCACTGGTTGTTTGACCTTAACCATTCGACGCTTCCCGATGTGATGCGACAAACCAAGTCGCGCAGCACCTTGAGCATTAATAGAGCCCGTTGCAGTCGGGAAAGATTTTGGCAGCGTGGTTATCACGACCGGGCGGTGCGGGCTGAGGACGATATTCGGAAAATGGCGCGCTATATCATCGCCAACCCCTTGCGAGCCGGGTTGGTCGAGCACATTGGAGACTATCCACTGTGGGATGCTGCCTGGTTATGACGTGGCGAGCGGGCTTGCCCCGCGTTGGGGCGCGAAGCGGCCCCTTTTAGCATCACCGCGTTTCTACAGGAAAACCATGGCGCCTGGGTTTGGGGCTGCTTCGCAGCCCAACGCGGGGCAAGCCCGCTCGCCACAACAGGCCAGTTCACCAAAACAGGCCACCCAGACAAGCCCGCTCACTACAGAAGGCTACTCGTGAAGGGCCTTGGCCGCGCTCAGCAAACCTTGAAACTTGCGATATCGCGCCTCCAATACGGGCTGCGGCATAAGGTCTGGCCTGTACCGGGCCTTGACCGGCATCCCCGCCGCGAGCAATTGCGCGCCTTGCCCTATCGCCACAAACCCCAGCTTCGCCGCACCGATACACGCGCTCAATTCGCTGCCGTGCAGGGTGAAGATGTCCCGTTGCAGGATGTTGGCCAGCAACCGCGCCCAGTACTCACTGCGCGCACCACCACCCACCAACGCGCAGGCGCCCACGTCGGCCCCCGCTGATTGCACCGCGCGCAACGCATCCAGCAACCCGAACCCCACGCCTTCCATCACCGCATAACCGAGCATCGCCGGCGTGCAGTCATGGCCCAGGCCCATGAAGCCACCGCGCAGCAGCGGGTCGTTATGCGGGGTGCGTTCACCGGCCAGGTACGGTAGGAACAACGGCGTGTCGAGCGGCACTGGCTGCTCGATCGGCAGTTGTGCCTGCACCTGGTCCAGCAAGGTTTGTTCATCCGTCGTTCCCGTGAGGCGTGTGACCCAGCGCAGGCAACTGGCGCCGGCCAGCATGGCGCCCATGGTGTACCAGCGATCAGGCAGCGCATGGCAGAAGCTGTGCACGGCACTCGCGGGATCACCGGCCGCGTGATCGGTAATCGCGACAATGGCAGCGCTGGTACCGAGGGTGATGAAGCCATCGCCGGCATTGATCGCCCCGATCCCCACGGCCGCTACCGGGTTGTCACCCCCGACACCGGCAATCACCACCGAGGCAGACAAGCCCAGCCCCTGCGCCGTCAACACAGCACTTGCGGCGCCGCCCTCGACCAGTCTTGGCATCTGCTCCGGCGACAGGCCCGTCGCCCGCAGCATCGGCGCGAACCACTCACGCCGCGCCACATCCAGCCACAACGTCCCCGCTGCATCGGACATCTCGCTGATGCGCTCGCCACTCAGACGCAAGCGCAGGTAATCCTTGGGCGATAGCACACAATCAATGGCCTTGAACACCTCGGGCTCATGGCGTTGCAGCCACAGCAGCTTCGGCGCCGTCAGCCCGGCCATGGGCAGGCTGCCGGTGATGTCGGCAAACGCCGGGCCCAACTCATCGGCCTCGGCGACGGCGCGGGAGTCGTCCCACAAGATCGCCGGATACAACACACGGTTGTCCTTGCCCAGCAACACCGCGCCGTGCATCTGCCCGGACAGGCCGATACAGGCCACGCGCGAAAACGCTTCATGTACACGCAACTGTGCCAGCGCCTGCAAACACGCCTGCCACCAGTCTTCCGGCGCCTGCTCGGACCAGCCGCTATGGCGCCGCGACACACTCAAGCGCACGCCGGCATGGGCCAGCACCGTACCGTCGAGGTCCATGAGGATGGCCTTGAGTTCCGAGGTGCCGAGGTCGATGCCGAGGGAAACGGGACTGCTCATAAGGGGTCATTCCAATCCATTACAGCCACATGAATTACGCCATTGCAGGGTCGGCGCCAGGCGCACGCTGTGAGTGGGGGCGTCGGGCGACGCCATGCGCTGCAACAGCAGGTTCACTGCCTGCGTGCCCAGTGCCTGGACCGGCTGCGCGATCAGGGTCAGGCGCGGCACGAAGAAATCCGCCCAATCGAAATCATCAAAACCCACCAGGGCCATCTGCGCCGGTACGTCGATCTGCGCATCACGCAGGGCCTGCATGGCGCCAAGGGTCATCAGGTTATTGCCGGCCATGATCGCCGTGGGTGGCTCCGCCAGGCCCAGCAACTGCACCGTCGCCTGACGCGCTGGCTCGGTGTTGGAGCCGCCATTGACCAACAAGTGCGGATCGAACGCCAGCCCCGCCCCTTGCAGTGCCGCACGGTACCCGGCAACCCGCTCATCGGTGGTGCTGAACCCCTCACGCCCGGCGATAAAGCCGATGCGCCGGTGCCCGTGTTTGAGCAAGTGGGTAACCAAGGCCTGGGTAGACTGCGTGTTCTCCACCCCGACCTGGTCGAATTGCTCGCTCATCATGCGGTCCACCAATACCGCCGGGATTTCGTTGGCCCGCAGATACTCCAGGGCCTTGGAGCCATTCGAGGGCGCCAGCACAATGCCGTCCACCCGCCGATGGTGCAATGCCGTGACGACCCGCAGTTCGTGTTCCGGGTCGTCGTGGGTATCGACAAACAGCATCATGTAGCCGTGCCTGGCGCACTCGGTTTCAATCGCGTGCACGGTTTCGCTGAAATAATGGTTGGACAGCGCGGAGATCGCCACGCCAATCGTGCTGGTGCTCGACCGCGCCAGCGAACGCGCCAGGGTGTTGGGGATGTAACCCAGCGCCTGGATCGCTTGCTGCACCGCGTGCACCGTTGCCGGACTGACCTTGCGGGTGCCGTTCAACACATGGGACACCGTCGACGTCGACACCCCCGCCCTGCTTGCCACGTCATCCATGGTGACCACGACGCCGTTCCTCTCAATGGATCAATGTTTGCTCGACCAACCGCTGTACGTAGCGACGTTGTCACGGGTGATCAGTTTTGGCGTGAGCAGGGTACCCGCTTCGGCCGGGGCTTTGTCATTGAGAATATCGTTGCCCACGTTGACGGCGGTCTGCGCCATGGCCCAAGGGTCCTGGCTGGCCGACGCCTGAATCTGTGTGTCGGTTTTCAGCGCGTTCTCGATATCCGGCGCACCGTCCACCGAGGTAATAATGATGCAGCTGCGCTTGAGCTGTTTGGCCGCCAGGTCGCTGCCGATGGCTTGCGGGTCGTTGATCGCGAACAGACCGTCGATTTTCGGGAAGCGCGTGAGATAACCCTGCATCACGTTCAGGCCGCCTTCGCGGGAGCCTTTGCCGTCCTGGTCATCGGACAGCACCTTTATCTGCGGCGCGGCGGCCAGTGCGGCCTTGCAACCCTTGACGCGATCGGTCACGGCGGTGACCTGCGGACCGTTCTGGATGATCACATTGCCCTTGCCGGAGAGCTTGTCCACCAGGTACTGGCAGGCCAGCTTGCCGGCTTCGACGTTGTCGGTCTGCACCGTGGCGTTCACCCCTTTCGCGTCCACATCCACGGCCACCACAACGATGCCTGCATCGCGGGCTTTCTTGATCGCCGAGGCCATGGCGGACGGGTCGACGGCGTTGATCAGGATCAGGTCGACCTTGGACGAGATGAAGTTGTCGATCTGCGAAAACTGCTTGCTCAGGTCATAGTCGGCCGACACCGAGGTGACCTTGACGTTGGGGTTCAGCTCCTTGGCCCGGGCGGTTGCGCCATCGGCCAGGGTCACGAAATACGGGTTGCCCAGCGAGCCCATGCTGATGCCGAGGGCCTTCAACTCGCGGGCTTCGACGGCTTGGGACATCAGGGCAGCCAAGGCAATGACCGGAAAGATACGTTTGAGGTTCATAGGGGTCTCTCTTGTGATTGTTGTTGGAGTGAGTTCAGGTCCGTGCGCCGGACTGGCGATAACGATCCAGCGCCACCGCGCCGATGATCACGATGCCCTTGATGATGTACTGCCAGATGTCCGAGACGCCCAGCAGCACCAGGCCGTTGGTGAGTACCGCGATGATCAGCGCGCCGATCAGCGTGCCGCCGATGGTGCCGACACCGCCGGTAAAGCTGGTGCCGCCGAGGATCACCGCGGCAATCGCATCCAGCTCGTAGGATTGCCCCAGTTGCAGGCCATTGGCAGCGAACAGGCGCGACGCGCTCATCACCGCGCCCAGCCCGGCCAACGCGCCGGACATGGCGTAGACGAACAGCAGCACCTTCCACACCTTGATCCCGGACAGCCGCGCCGCTTCCGGGTTGCCGCCCACCGAGTAGATCTGTACGCCCATCACGGTGCGGCGCAGGATGAACCACGACAACGCCACCACTGCCACGGCGATTACCACCAGCCATGGCACCCCGAGGATCGAGTCGTTGCCGATAAAGGCAAACGGCAGGTCCGGGTTGAACACGGTCTTGTCGTCCGCCAATAGCCGGGCCAGGCCGCGCATGGCCGTGAGTGCACCGAGGGTGACGATAAACGGCGGCAGGCGCATAAAGGCGATCAAGCCGCCATTGACCAGGCCCAGCAACAACCCGAAGCCGATACCGGCGGCAATCCCGAACATGCCGAATTGCGGCGACATCGACGCTTGCAACGCCACCACCGCCGATGCGGCGAGGACCGCGCCCACCGACAGGTCGATGCCCGCCGTGAGGATCACAAAGGTCATGCCCGCCGCCAGCACCACGTTCACCGACGCCTGCTGGGTGATGATCGACAGGTTCTGTACCGTCAGGAAGTTCTCGCTGGCCAGGGCAAAGCCCACCAGCAGCAGGATCAGCACCGGCAACATGCCGACCGTGCGCATCAGCTCGCGGGCGCGCTCTGCCTTACCGGTTGTTGCGATATTCAATTCAGCCATGGGCCACCACCTGATCGCCACCGGTGGCGAGGTCAATAATACGTTCCTGGGAAATAGCGTCGCCGGAGGCGCCGCCGACTTCTGCGACCAACCGGCCTTCGCGCATGATCAGTACGCGGTCGCAGGTGCCGATGATTTCCGGCAGCTCGCTGGAGATCACCACGATGCCGACGCCGGCCTGGGCCAATTGGTTGATGATGCGGTAGATCTCGGACTTGGAGCCGATGTCGACGCCACGGGTGGGCTCATCGAGGATCAGCACGTGCGGCTTGACCTCCAGCAGCCGCGCCAGCAGCACCTTCTGTTGGTTGCCACCGGACAACGCACCGACATTGACCTTGCCCGACGCCACGCGAATCGACAGCGACTTGATCGCCTCGGTGGCGCGCTGCGCGGCATGGGCGCGATCGAGCACCCCGCCGGCATGGGCATCCGGCACGCAGGCGCAGACATTGATGTTGTCCGCCACGCTCATGTCCAGGAACAGGCCCTGGGCCTTGCGGTCTTCGGTGAGGTAAACGACGCCGGCGCGGATCGCATCCGCCGGGGTGCGCAACTGGGTGACGGTCTTGCCGACCACTTCCAGGGTGCCCGAGGTGCGTGGGTCGGCGCCGAAGATCAGGCGCGCCAGTTCAGTGCGCCCTGCCCCGACCAGCCCGGCGATGCCCAGCACTTCACCGACGTGCAGGTCGAAACTGCACTGACGCACGCGCTTGCCATCGGCCATGTCGCGCACGCGCATCACCACGTTGCCGGGGTTATAGGCGGCGTGCTCCTTCTTGTAGAACCCTGACAAGTCGCGACCCACCATCATCTTCACCAGCACTTCGGCCGACAGCGCCTCGCGGGTCAGTTCGCCGACGTACTGGCCGTCGCGCAGCACCGACACGCGGTCCGACAGCTCGTAGATCTCCGCCATGCGGTGGCTGATATAGATGATCGCCAGGCCCTGGTTGCGCAGCTGTTTGATCAGCGCGAACAGGCGGTCGGTCTCCCGGGATGACAGCGGCGTAGTCGGTTCGTCCATCACCAGGATCTTGGCGTGGGCGTGCAAGGCGCGGGCGATTTCTACCAATTGGCGCTCGGCAATCGACAGGCTGCTGACCTGCGTGGCTGGAGTGAACTCCGCGCCCAGGCGTTGCAACACTTCGATGCACCCCGCCTGCATGCCCTTGCGGTCGATGGTCCAGCCGCGTCGCAGTTCACGGCCCAGGTAGATGTTCTCGGCCACGCTCAGGTTGGGGCAAAGGCTCAGTTCCTGGTAGATCACGGCGATGCCGAGGGCTTTGGCGGTGGCGGGGTTGAATGTGGGGATGAGCTGGCCGGCGATGCGGATTTCACCGCCGGGGTCGGCTTGGTAGGCGCCGGAAAGGATCTTCATCAGCGTCGATTTGCCGGCGCCGTTCTCCCCCATCAAGGCGTGGATTTCGCCGGGGTAGACCTTCAGGCCGACATTTTTGAGCACGCGCAAACCGTTGAAGGTTTTGCTGATGCCCTGCATCTCGAGCAAGGGTTCAAGGCTCATGGATGAGCTCCTGGTTTTATTATTTTTGTCGTCAGTGGGCCGACTCTAATGTAGAAACATTTCCTTACGCAAGCGCTTGCGTCGATCATTTATCGACAGGTGAATCGTTTCATCCGTCATTAATCCGAAAAGTACCCAATTTCACCCAAGGGTATCCATTTGAAGTGAAACAGCCCGTAGCCCGCCATCAAAACGCCACAATCTCTGCTATTGTCCAAGGACCTCATCTCCTCCTCGTCGCCCCCCAGCGATCTTCTGTGAGCATGCTCTGCGCCATCGCCGCTTGACGATGGCGGGCCTGAACGTCACGGAACGCCAAAGCGATGGACACACCGTTACCCGAACAACCGCAATCGCGGGCTGAAAAGATCGTCGAGTTCAAGCGGCAGAAAACCCTGCTCAAGACCGGCGCCCTGCAAGACGCAATCTTCAACAGCGCGTACTTTTCCAGCATCGCCACCGACGAGAAAGGCGTGATCCAGATCTTCAACGTCGGCGCCGAACGCATGCTCGGTTATGCCGCCGCCGATGTGGTCAACCGCATCACGCCGGCTGATATTTCCGACCCGATCGAGCTGATCACCCGCGCCGCCGCCCTCAGCCTGGAACTGGATACGCCGATCACGCCGGGCTTCGAAGCGCTGGTGTTCAAGGCCTCGCGGGGTATCGAAGACATCTACGAGCTGACCTACATCCGCAAGGACGGCAGTCGTCTGTCGGCCATGGTCTCGGTCACCGCCCTGCGCAACCGACATGACACCATCATCGGCTACTTGCTGATCGGCACCGACAACACCGCGCGCAAGCAGGAAGAAGCCGAGCGCAAAGGCTTCGAGCGGGCGCTGGAAGAAAAGAACCTGGAGCTGGAACACGCCAGCCACATGAAGTCCGAATTCCTCGCCACCATGTCCCATGAGCTGCGCACGCCACTGAACGCGGTCATCGGCTTTTCCGAGGCGCTCAAGGATGGCCTGGTCGGCGACATGAGCGAGACCCAGCGCGAATACATCGGCGACATTTTCACCAGCGGCCAGCACTTGTTGTCGTTGATCAACGACATTCTCGACCTGTCCAAGGTCGAGGCCGGGATGAGGGAGCTGGAACTGGAAAACGCAGAACTGGCGGGGCTGTTGGCCAACAGCCTGCTGATCGTGCGGGAAAAGGCGGCGCTGCAACGCATCCAATTGAAGCTGGAGTGTCCCGAAGACCTCGGCCTTTTACAGCTGGACCTGCGCAAGACCAAACAGATCGTCTACAACCTGCTAGCCAACGCCGTAAAGTTCAGCGCACACGGCAGCTCAGTGACCTTGACAGTGCGCCAGGTGCCCCGCGCACAGGTCGGGCACATTCCCGGCGACTGGCCGGTGTACCGCTTTGCCTTGCCCGACGGCGCTCATCAGCCGTTCCTCGAACTCAGCGTCAGCGACACTGGCATCGGGATCGCCGAGGCGGACATGGACAAGTTGTTCAAGGCGTTCAGCCAGATCGACAGCAGCCTGGCACGCAAATTCGAAGGCACTGGCCTGGGGCTGGCGATGGTCAAGCGGTTGACCGACCTGCATGGCGGCAGCGTCGCCGTGGCCAGCCGTGAAGGCTGCGGGGCGCGGTTCGTCGCCTGGCTGCCGCTGCACCGCGCCCCGGAGGCTGCATGCCCCACATCCTGATTGTTGAAGACAACGAAGCCAACATGCGCCTGGCGCGCCTGTTACTCGTCAATGCCGGTCACACTGTGCTGTGGGCCACGGATGCCGAAACCGGCCTGACCCTGGCCCGCGAACAGCAACCGGCGCTGATCCTGATGGACATCCAGTTGCCCGGCATGGACGGTCTGGCCGCCACCGCCTTGCTCAAGCGCGACCCGCTCACCGCTCACATCCCGGTGATCGCCCTGACGGCAATGGCGATGAAAGAAGACCGCGAAAAGACCCGGCTCGCCGGGTGCGATGCCTACATCATCAAGCCGCTGCGTTACAAAGAGCTGTACCAGGTGATCGACACCTTGCTGCAACAGCACATCCGCCCTCTCACATGAGTCCTCTCCATGGCCAGCCAACCCGCAACGTTGTTGATCGTTGATGATGAACCCCAGGTGCGCAAACTCCTGGAAACCCTGCTGCAACATGAGGGCTACCAGACCCTGAGCGCGAGCAGCGGCGAAGAAGCCTTGCAGTTAGTGGCCCGGCAGCCGCCGGACCTGATCCTGCTGGACATCATGATGCCGGGCATGGACGGCTATGAAGTCGCCAGCCAATTGAAGGGCGATGAAACCACGGCGGGTATTCCGATCATCATGCTGTCGGCCCTCAGTGAACCGAGCGCCCGTGTCAGCGGGCTTGAAACCGGCGCCGAGGAATTCATCAGCAAGCCGGTGGAACGTGTCGAGCTATGGTTGCGGGTGCGCAACCTGCTGCGGCTCAAGGAACGCGGCGACCTGGCCAGCCACTCCCGTGAGCTGACGCAACGCCAGATCGGCATGAGCGTGCATGACCTGGCGCACCAGTCCCTGGAAAACGACTTGCGCCAAGCGGTAGCGCGTAATGACTTCACGGTGCATTACCAACCCAAGGTCGAGGTGCCGAGCGGTCGCATCTGCGCCCTCGAAGCGCTGCTGCGTTGGGAAAGGCCGGAATACGGCGCGGTGTCGCCAGCGGTATTTATACCGATCCTGGAAAGCCTGTGCTTGATCGTCCCCGTGGGGCGCTGGGTGATCGAGCAGGTCTGCCAGCAGATCGCAGAGTGGCAACGCGGCGCGATTGGCCCGGTGGAGGGGTCGGTGAACGTCTCCGGCCATCAATTGATCGAAGGCGACCTGATCGCCGATATCGCACGCACCCTGGCCCGCACCGGAGTCGAACCCCATTGGCTGGAAGTGGAACTGACCGAAGGTTCGTTGATGGAAAACACCCAGCACACCATCGCCAGCCTGCAGCGGCTGCACGCCATGGGAGTGAAGATTTCCATCGACGACTTCGGCACCGGCTATTCGAGCCTGGCGTACCTGCGGCGGTTTCCCATCGACACGCTGAAGATCGACATCGCGTTCATCCGCGAGGTAACCAGCAACCCGCAGGACGCGGCGATCACCCGTACCATCATCGAACTGGCCCACAGCCTCAGCCTGCGGGTAGTAGCCGAGGGCGTGGAAACCCAGGCGCAACTGGCGTTCTTGAAGGAGGCCGGCTGTGATCAGATCCAGGGTTATCTGTTCAGCCGGCCGCTGCCGGTGGAGACCCTGGAGCGGCTGTTGCTGGAGCGCTTAGAGAGTCCGTGAGATTTCCTCACGCAGGCACTCGATCAACCCCCGGTGGGTCGCACTCAAGCGCTGCGCACCGCTGACCAATGCCAGTTCCGAGGGCAGCACCGGCGGCAGTTCGCTACAGATCCTATGACTGGGCAGAACCGCGCTGTTCGGCAAGATGCTGACGCCCAGGCCAGATGTCACCGCCGCCTGGATGCCCGTCAGGCTATGGCTGCCAAACGCCACGCGCCAACTGCGCCGGGCCTTGTCCAGGGTGCGGATGGCGCGCTGGCGGTAGATGCAGCCTTGGTGGAACAACGCCAGGGGCAAGGTTTCGGCGTGCACATCCTGGTCGTGGCCGCACACCCACACCAACGGCTCCGGCCAACTGGCATGGCATTCGCCGCTGCCGGCTTCGCGCTTGACCAGGGCGATGTCGATTTCGCCACTGTCCAGTTGCCGGCGCAGGTCGCTGCTCATGCCGCTGACCGTTTCCAGGCGCGCTTCCGGCCGGGCGCGGACGAACCCCGAGAGCATCGAGGCCATGCGCGTGGCGTCGAAGTCCTCGGGCACGCCCAGGCGCACTGGCACCACACTGGCCTCGGTGTTCAAGGCTTCGCGCGCTTCGCGGGACAGGTTCAGCAAGCGTCGGGCGTACTGGGTCAGCAGTTCGCCATGCTCGGTCGCGCTGACCTGCTGGCCCGAACGGTCGCGCACCAACAGCACCTGCCCCACGCTGTCTTCGAGCTTGCGAATCTGTTGGCTGACGGTGGATTGAGTACGGTGCACGCGCTCGGCGGCGCGAGTGAAGCTGCCTTCGTCCACCACGCAGACCAAAGTGTGCAGCAGTTCAAGATCTAACATGGCAGCGACCTTCTTATCGACAATTCAACTGTAATGCAGAGGTTAATTTAATTTCCAACTGACTACCAGGTTTCCTATGCTCAAGCGCTCCCCCCTTTTGGCTAAAGGTGCCCCATGTCACTCGAACACTCCCCTCGCCCGCTGTGGCTGACCTTTGACTGCTACGGCACGCTGATCCAGTGGGACGAGGGCCTGCGCGCCGCCGTCGAGCGGATACTCGATGAAAAGGGTGAGCATCAGGTCGACCGCGAGACCCTGATCAGCGTCTACGACCACCATGAACACGCCCTGGAACAAATCCCGCCGCACCGCAGCTTTCGCACCCTGGCGGGCCTGGGTTTGCAACTGGCGCTGAAAGAGCTGGGCCTGCCGGCCACTGACCGCGATGGCGCGACCCTGACCGACAGCATCAGCGCCATGCCGCCGTTTCCGGAGGTGGTGGCAACGCTCAAGCAGTTGAAGGACTTGGGCTACAAACTGTGCATCGTCTCCAATACCGACGACGACGTGATCGCCGGCAACGTGGCACAACTTGGCGGCACTATCGACCGCGTGATTACCGCCCAACAGGCCGGCGCCTACAAGCCCGACCGTCGACTGTTCGACTATGCCCACCAGCAACTGGGCGTGAGCCTCGATCAGATGGTGCATATCTGTGCCAGCCCGCATCTGGACCACGCCGCGGCGCGGGACATCGGCTTCCGGTGTGTGTGGATCGACCGTGGCACCGGCCGACAATTGCTCGCCGATTACACCCCCGACGCGACCCTGTCGACCCTCGACGGTGTGCCCGACCTATTCAACTCCCTGGGGTGGTAAACCATGGCCCACATCTTTACGCCCTCCTCTCTTGGCCCGCGCGCCGGGCGCTTGAACCTCGACACGGTGACCGCCATCGAGGCCCGCGTGGAACTCGCCGCCTGCCTGCAACTGGCGGCGCTGCATGGGATGGAGGAAGGCATCTGCAATCACTTTTCAGCCACGGTGCCAGGGCATGACGGGTTGTTTTTCGTCAACCCGTTCGGCTATGCCTTCGAGGAAGTCACCGCGTCCGATCTGCTGGTGTGTGATTTCGCCGGCAATGTGCTCGACGGCCACGGCACGCCGGAAGCCACGGCGTTTTACATCCACGCCCTGTTACATCAACAGCAGCCGCGCATCAAGGCGGCGTTTCATACCCATATGCCCAACGCTACCGCGCTATGCCTGCTGCAGGGGCCGCCGTTGTCATGGCTGGGGCAGACGGCGTTGAAGTTCTACGGGCGCACGGCGGTGGATGAGGACTACAACGGCCTGGCCCTGGATAACCGTGAGGGGCAGCGTATCGCCGCTGCGTTGGGCGATGCGGACATTCTGTTCCTGAAGAACCATGGTGTGATGGTGGCTGCGCCGACTATCGCTGAAGCCTGGGATGACGTGTACTACCTGGAGCGTGCGGCGCAGGTGCAGCTGAAGGCGATGGCCAGCGGGCGGCTGCTCAAGCCGATTGACCCGGCGGTGGCGCAGTTGGCGTATGAACAGATGCGCGCGGGCGATCCAGCGAGTGCACGGGCGCATCTGGACAGTGCGATGCGGCGGATGAAGCGATTAGGCTCACACTTCGACCAATGACACATTTCGAGCGGTATCGACCGAACTTGGTGACCGCCGAACCCTGGTCCACCAGGCGCTCGCGGTGGCCAGTGACCATGCGGCCGGCAGACTGCTTGTCGATACCGGCGATTCTGAGGGTCGCAACGCGCATGAATACATCCTGTGGCTTGCAATAATGCTTGGAAAAACAATTACTCTAAGCCATCCACGGTTGAATCGAGCTCAACGCCGCATGCAGCCAAACTCCTGAATAAGAGACTTGAACATGGCTGCTTTCAACCGCTCCGAACTGGCCGATCTCAACGTGTTCATGGCCATCATCCGCCGCCGCAGCTTTCGCCATGCTGCCCACGAATTGGGTGTGACCACCTCGGCCCTGAGCCACACCATGCGCCACCTGGAAACCCGCCTGGGGGTCAAACTGCTGTACCGCACCAGCCGTGCCGTCGAACCCACCGATGCCGGCTCGCTGCTGGCAGAAAAACTCAACCAGGGCTTCGCCACCATCAAGGACGGCCTCGACACCCTGGAGTTGTACCGCGAAGCGCCGATTGGCCGGCTGCGCTTGAACGTGCCGCGGGATGCGGCGGTATTGCTGCTGGCGCCGATCCTCGGGGAGTTCTGCGCCGCCTACCAGCAACTGCGCGTGGACCTGATCGTACAGGACCAGATGATCGACATCATCGCCGAGGGCTACGACGCCGGTATCCGCTACGGCGCCACCGTGCCCCAGGACATGGTCGCAGTGCCCTTGACCGGTGAGTTGCGCTGGATCGTGGTCGCGTCGCCCGCCTACCTGGCCCGCCGGGGCACGCCGCAGGTGCCCAAGGACCTGCTGCAACACGCCTGCATCCGCATGTACCTGGGCGACAACACCACCTATAAGTGGGAACTGGGCAACGGCGCTCGCCAGCAACGCATCGACGTGCCCGGCCACTTCAGCGCGGCCGACACTGAGACCATTGTCAACGCGGCGCTGCAAGGAGTGGGCATCGCCTACTGCCTGTCCAACCGCGTGGAGCAGGAGCTCAAGGACGGCCGCCTGGTGGAGGTCATGCCCGACTGGGCCTGCATGGGCGAGCCGTTGTGCATGTATTACCCGAGCCGGCGCCAGCCGCAGCCGGGGTTGCGTCAACTGATCGACATGATCCGCGTGAAAACCATTGGCTCGCAGTTGATCCAATCACATTGTACCCGTCACCGGCCGCGGTCCTCCAACCTGAACAGACCACGGCCTCGGTGCACGCTCGATGACTTTTATTCTATGGATGGTCGTACTGGGCGCTGTCTTGCTCACCCTTGCCCTCACCTCTTCCTACCTGCGCTGGATGCCGGTCACCAACTCGGCGGTGTGCCTGTTGCTGGGGGTAGGCATCGGCCCGCTGGGCGTCGACCTGTTGCACCTGGACATCAAAACCTCTGCGCGCTGGATGGAGCACCTCACTGAAGTCGCGGTGCTGTTTTCGCTGTTCGTCAGCGGCTTGAAGCTGCGTCTGCCACTCAAGCACCGGACCTGGCGCATCGCGTTCGGCATGGCCGGGCCGGTGATGCTGTTGACCATCCTCGGCATCTGCCTGGCGCTGCATTACCTGTTTGCATTGTCGTGGGGGGTGTCACTGCTGGTCGGGGCGATTCTGGCCCCGACTGACCCGGTGCTGGCAGGCCTGGTGCAGGTCAATAACGCCCAGGACTATGACGCGCTGCGTTTCGGGCTGTCCGGCGAAGCGGGCCTGAACGACGGCACGGCCTTCCCGTTTGTGATTTTCGCCCTGCTGTTCATGCAGCACGGCGGGTTCGACGGTGACTGGCTGGGCGGTTGGGTGCTGAAGAATCTGCTCTGGGCGGTGCCGGCCGGGTTGTTGATCGGCTACTGGATGGGCCGTGGCATAGGACGCGTGACCCTTTGGTTGCGCATCAGCAACAGTGACAGCACGCTCTCGCCCAATGACTACCTGACGCTCGCACTGATCGCACTGGCCTATGTGGTCGCCGAGGCGGTGGGCGGCTATGGCTTCCTGTCAGTGTTCGCGGCGGGGCTTGGCTTGCGCCAGGCGGAGTTCCGCTCGACCGGGAACTCGCAGACCCCGTCGGAGCATTTGGCGCTGCCGGTGGTGGGTCACCTGGAGGTAGAGCCAGAACACGCATTGCAAGGTGATGTCAGCGAGCTGAAAGACACCCAGATTGCCGCCGGCGTGATGATGGGCGACATGCTCTCGTTCGGCAGCCCGGTGGAGCGTTCGATGGAGGTGTTCCTGGTGACAGTGCTGGGCATCGTGCTGGTCAGCCACTGGGATTGGCGCGCACTGGCGGTAGCGGCACTGCTGTTCTGCGTGATCCGCCCGCTGGGCGTGCTGGCAATGCCTTGGGGCCGCCTGATTGATCTGCGGCAGCGCGGGCTGATGGGGTGGTTCGGTATTCGCGGGATCGGCAGTATTTACTACCTGTTCTACGCGCTCAACCACGGCTTGATTGGCACCAGCAGCGCGGTGGCGATAAACCTGACCTTGTCAGTCATTGCCCTGAGCATCGTCGTTCATGGCCTGAGTACCCAGCCGATGCTGGTGTGGTATGAACGACGAGCCAAGGCGGACGCTCAGTCCTGACGCTCTGTATTGCCTACGTCTGCCGCGTCATCCAGGTCGTTGAGCGGCACTTCTGCATCATCCATCAAGGAACCGGGGTCTTCATTGCCCGGGTCGTTGAGTTCGTCGTCGAGTTCTTTGGACATGACCGTCTCCTCTAACCGCCCTGGGTATCGATATCGGCATCGGTTTCAGGCTTGGGCTCGCGCTCGGGCTTGAAGTCTGGACTGTAGTCGTTTTCCCTGGCTTTGGGGTCTTTGGCCGGGACCGGATCTTTCGGCGCGTCGGCAGCGGTACCGGGAGCCGGTTCGCCGCCGTCGATGGCCGGGTCGTTGCGGTTATCGAGTTGCGGGGCTTTGCTTGTGCTCATGGGTCACCTCGTTACAGGCCGCAGGGAAATCAGCAGGGCCTACAGGTAAGGCGCTGCGCCACCCGGCGAAGTTCCGTCCGATTGCTCAGCGGATCGGGTTGTCGACCTGGATATAGAACGCGTATATCCCCAGCACCAGCCAGAACACCATGAACAGCCAGGGCGCACGCATGGAGAACAGCAGCGACTTGCGATAGCCCTTGTGGGACGACTCCATTTCGGAAAACAGCGGCGACTCATCATAGGCCATGCCCATCACCGGCTCGCTGCGCAGCAGTTCGATCTGCTTGTAGTGCCAGTGATCGATGATTTCGTACGCCGCCCGAATGCCTGGCCAGGCATTCAGGGAGCTGAGAATGCCCAGCGAAACCAGGAACACCGGCACCACCAGGGTAAACAGCTTGCCCCACTCCGGGTTGAGGTTGCCCATGCCGGAAACAAAGGCGATCACCAGGAACGATTGCGCAGTGAGATAAGCGTCGGTGCGGTTGGCCAGGATGGTGGTTTCGTACTGGATCTCGCGCCGGTAGAAGTCCAAACGGTCCTTGGGCGAACCGAAGATCTTGTCGTTGTGTTCGCTGTGGTCGGTCAGGGCCGCTTCCGGTGTATGGGGAGAGATGATTCTGGGCATGACGGTGCTCCCTGCGGGTTCAAGTCCTGTTAGAAGAATCAGCGGCGAGTGAAGTTCAAGTTTGTTCATGCACCACGTCGGGGCGTCTGCCAGGCACTGCCCCCTTCTGGTGAACGGGCGTGTTGTCGTGAGCGGGCTTGCTCGCCACAACACGCCCCTCAGTACAAGCAATTCAGGGTTTCGGCACAGGCATTGCTTTATCCATTCATCTGCCCGGATACAGGAGCATTCGTTACCCCCCGACCCAGAGCCGACCCCACAAGAAAGTAAGGACCAGGCCCAGTGGCACCCTTAGCCACGGGCTCATAAAAAATGCGTTTTTTGAAACGGCAGTGCCACCCAAAGCGTCCCTCGGCACTGACAAGGTACTGGAATGGCTCGATCTTTCTTCGATGAAATGAATGACGCAAACGGCGCCTGCCGTGCGCACTATCAGGACTTCTCCCGCTGGCTGGCGAATACGCCGCCGGAACTGCTGGCCCAGCGTCGCCGCGAAGCCGATTTGCTGTTTCACCGCGCCGGGATCACCTTCACCCTCTACGGCGACGAACAAGACACCGAGCGCCTGATCCCCTTCGACATCATCCCGCGCAGCATCCCTGCCAGTGAATGGAGCGTTATCGAACGCGGCTGTATCCAGCGCGTCAATGCGCTGAACATGTTCCTCGCCGACATCTACCACGACCAGCGCATCATCAAGGCCGGGATCATTCCGGCGGACCAGGTGCTGGGCAACGAGGGCTATCAGAAGGCCATGGTCGGCCTGGACCTGCACCGCGACATCTACTCGCATATCTCGGGTGTCGACCTGGTGCGTGACGGTGACGGCACCTACTACGTGCTCGAAGACAACCTGCGCACCCCCAGCGGCGTGAGCTACATGCTCGAAGACCGCAAGATGATGATGCGCCTGTTCCCCGAAGTATTCGCCAAGCAACGCATCGCGCCGGTGGACCACTACCCCAACCTGCTGCTCAAGACGTTGAAGAGCTCCAGCCGCCTGGACAACCCCAACGTGGTGGTACTGACCCCGGGCCGCTTCAACAGCGCGTTCTTCGAACATGCGTTCCTGGCCCGGGAAATGGGTGTGGAACTGGTAGAAGGCGCCGACCTGTTCGTGCACGACCTCAAGGTGTTCATGCGCACCACCGACGGCCCCAAGCCGGTCGACGTGATTTACCGGCGCATCGATGACGCCTTCCTCGACCCCAAGGCCTTCAACCCCGAGTCGATGCTCGGCGTCCCCGGCCTGGTCGCGGCCTATTGCGCCGGCAACGTAGTGCTGGCCAATGCCATCGGCACCGGCGTGGCGGACGACAAGTCGATCTACCCCTATGTGCCGGAAATGATCCGTTTCTACCTGGACGAAGA
>Ga0157369_10002774_pt1 | contig 20914 bp, 15 predicted proteins | sample C25metaG_FD_113461 | JGI IMG/M metagenome (GOLD analysis project Ga0157369, IMG submission 113461) | Corn rhizosphere microbial communities from Kellogg Biological Station, Michigan, USA - C2-5 metaG | ecosystem: Host-associated > Plants > Roots > Rhizosphere > Soil | place: USA: Michigan...
CGCGCGCAAGACGCTGTTGCTCGCGCGACAACGTCAGCGACGTGACGTGCGCACCGCGCTGGGCGGCACGAATCGCGAGCTCACCCCAGCCGGTGCCGATTTCGAGCACCCGCGTGCCGGCGCCGGTACGGGTCAGGTCGAGCAGCCGGTCGATCTTGCGGCGTTGCGCCTCGGCAAGGCTGGCTACGTCGTCCGCGTCGTCCGCGTCGTCCGCGTCGCCCGCGTCGCCCGCCGGGTTTTCGGTGTCCCACATCGCGCTCGAGTAGGACATCGTCTCGTCCAGGAAGAGCGAGAAGAGCTCGTTGCTGAGGTCGTAGTGGCGCTCGATGTTGCTACGGGCTCCGCTTTCATCGTTTTCTTCGGACGCCGGCTGGCGGGCCTGCCACCAGGAGCGCATGCGTTGCAGGGGCTTGGGCACGAGCGAGGTGACGTGCCTGGCGAGCGGCGTGAGGAAGCCTGCGAGATCGTCGCACCGCCAATCGGCCACCATGTAGGCCTCGCCGAACCCGATGAGCCCGTCGGCGCCGAGGCGACGGTAGAAGCTGCGCGGCCGGTCGATGTGCGCGAGCGGCGACTGCATCGTGCCGCCGCCGAAGACGCGGCCGTCGGGCAGCGCCACTCGAAGCGGCAGGTGGCCGATCGCGCGGTTGAAGACTGCTCTCGCGGCGGCGGCGTGCACCGGGCGGCGCCGGGCCGGCGGCACCTGCTGCCAAGGGCCGATGAGGCGCTGCGGCGTCGGTGTTTGCGCCGGCTTCGGCTTCTCCGGCGTGGTGGACGACTGAGTGGGGGACGCCGTCATCTCGTGCCTCCTCGCTGCGGCGCCGGTGGCGACCCGACCGGCGGCCGTCGAGAAACGACCTGATGACCTGATAGCGGATCGGGCCGTCTCGCGCAAGGCCGGTGTGCCCGTCAGCGCTCGACCCGATGCCGGGCCGGGCGAAGTTCGGCCCGTCGCCGCCGTCATGGCTGCGTGAGGATCTCCGCGCCAGAGTCGGTGACCAGAAGCGTGTGCTCGAACTGTGCGGTACGCCGACGGTCTTGGGTGACGACGGTCCACCCGTCGGGCCAGATGTCGTACTCGACGGTGCCGAGGGTGAGCATCGGTTCGATGGTGAAGGTCATGCCGGCCTCGATCAGCCGGTCGTATTCGGGGATGTCGTAGTGCGGGATCACCAGACCGGAATGAAACAGGGTGCCGATGCCATGACCGGTGAAGTCGCGCACGACGCCGTAGCCGAACCGCTTGGCGTAACTCTCGATGACCCGGCCGATCACGTTGAACGGCCGGCCCGGTGCCACGGCGCGGACGGCTCGCGCCAACGACTCGCGGGTGCGCTCAAGCAGTAACCGAGATCCGTCGTCCGTGTTGCCGACCGCGAACGTGGCATTGGTGTCGCCGTGCACGCCACCGATGAAGGCGGTGATGTCGATGTTGACGATGTCGCCCTCGTCGAGCACGGTCGAGTCGGGGATGCCGTGGCAGATCACTTCGTTGACTGACGAGCACAGCGACTTCGGATAGCTCTTGTAACCGAGGGTCGACGGGTAGGCGCCGTTGTCGCAGAGGAACTCGTGACCGATCCGGTCGAGTTCGTCGGTCGTGACGCCGGGCGCGATGTGTTCTGCAACCGCGTGCAACGCCTGCGCCGCCACCCGGCCGGCGATTCGCATGCGATCGATCGTGTCGGCGTCTTTGACCTCCGGTTCCTGGCGGGCCTGGAAGACGCGCTGCCCCACGTAGTACGGCCGCTCGATGTGCGCCGGTACCTCACGCCGAGGCGACACCGTTCCCGGTGTCAGTAGCGCCTGTCCATTCGGCACGGGCAACTCCTTCGTCAGACGGTCCTTTGTTACACGGTGTCACCACATCACAGCGTGCCGTCAACATCAGAGCATGCGGTCAATACAGAAGCGGCGGGTCATGGGCTTCGTCCATGACCCGCCGCTTCATCGCGACGCGTGCTCAGCTCGCCGTGGCGGCGGCCTTCTTCGCAGTGCGCTTGCGTGCAGTGGTCTTGCGTGGTGCGGTCTTGCGCGCGGTCGTCTTCTTGGCCGCTGTGGTGCGCTTCGCCGCGGTCTTGCGCGCGGTCGTCTTCCGTGCAGTGGTCTTGCGCGTGGTTGTCTTCTTCGCGGCGGGCGTGCGCTTCGCCGCAGTCTTGCGCGTTGTCGTCTTGCGCGCGGTCGTCTTCCGTGCAGTGGTCTTGCGAGCGGTGCTCTTGCGCGCCGTCGTCTTCTTGGCGGCGGTCTTGCGCGTTGTCGTCTTCTTGGCCGCTGTGGTGCGCTTCGCCGCGGTCTTCCGTGCAGTGGTCTTCTTGGCGGCGGTCTTGCGCGCGGTGGTCTTCTTCGCCGCCGTCTTGCGCCCTGCGGTCTTACGCGCCGTGGTCTTCTTGGCGGCGGTCTTGCGGCCCGCAGTCTTGCGGGCGGTCTTCTTCGCAGCAGGAGCAGAAGTGCGGTCGTCGACTTCGGCGCCGGATGCGGCCCGCTGCACAGCTGCGAGAGCAAGCTTCGCAGCACGCAGGTTCGGGTGGTCAGAAGACTTCAGCATTTCCTGGCCGTTGTTCTCGAGCGTGAACGTGTACTTGCCCGACCGGCCCTTCTTCAACACGAACTTTGCCGGCACACATGCCTCCTCGGCAGCTTGGTCCGGTCGTCGCGACCGGAGATGTCGAATACCACGATGACACCGAGATCACGCGGAAGCGAGTAACCATGCCGCGTTGTTTCGACACATTTTTCGCGTCGTCCTTCATCGTAGTCACGTATGGCGACGTGCAATGCGTGAGGATGTTCCCCATGGACGGGCTCGTCGAACATATCTTGCACCTGCCAACGTGGCTTGCATTGCTCATCGTGTTCGCGCTGCCCGCACTTGAGGCTTCGACGTTTCTCGGCTTCATCTTCCCTGGCGAAATCGCTTGTCTGCTCGGCGGTGTGCTCGCGTTCGAAAGCAAGCTCTCGCTCGGCTACGTCATCGCCGCGGCGATACTCGGCGCCGTCCTCGGTGACAGCGTTGGTTACTACGTGGGCGCGCGGTTCGGTGACCTGCTGCTGAGCAAGCTGCCGTCGCGCTTCGTCAAACCTGAACATGTCGAACGCACCAAGGAGCTGATTCGGCGATTCGGCGGTCGCGCGGTGTTCGTCGGCCGTTTCACGGCCGCTCTGCGAGCCCTCGTTCCCGGCTTCGCCGGCGTCTCGCAGATGCGGTATCGCACCTTCCTGCTGTGGAACTTCGTCGGTGGCGCGCTGTGGGCATCGGCGGTCGTCGTCGCCGGTTACCTAGCGGGCAACGCGTGGAAGCAGGTCAACTCGACGATCAGCATCGTGAGCTATTGCATCCTCGGCGTCGTCGTCGTCGGTCTCATCGCGCTTTGGTTCGTTCGCCGCCGCCATCGGCGCGCCGGCCAGAACTCAGACTGAACCGGCTGCTAGGACTGCGCGGGTTCGTCGCTGTCGCCAACGGCATCGAGCATGCGCGCAAGTCGCGCGCGCACCGCTCCGAACCGGCTGTTCTTGCCGAGAGGTGTGGTGTCACCCGCGGCTGAGCTAACCAGATGCGACACGACGTCGAAGTCGGGTACGACGAGGCCGGTGCTTGCGGTCGCCGGCACGATGAGCGTCTCGTGAGCGAGTTCTTCCAGCTCTTTGTCGCCCGACTCCATCGCGAAGACAGTCGCACCGATCTTGCGCGCGTCGGCAACCCGTTCAAGCAGCGGGGCGGACGGCGAATCGGGTGCGACGACGAACACCGTCTCGCCGCGCTGGGCATGTTCGAGCCGGTCCAGCCCGATCGCGAGATGTGCCGGCGCACCGGGCGGGGGAGACCACCGCACCAGCACCGGCGTGAGATGGGGTTGGTTCGACCAGCGAGCTTCGTCGTCGAGGTGGGCGGCGAAGTGCCACGGATCCTCGGTCGGCGTGCCGACGACGAGCAGGCCGCCCGCATCGTGCGGCGCCCGTTGCAGTGCACGGCCGAAGTTTCGGGTGCGCTCGACCCACCCCGTTCCGGCGAGGAGGTCGCGAAGTATCGAAACGCGCGCTCTATCCATGCCGCCAGCCGATGCCTATCTGTAGGAGTGCTCGGCGTCCGGATACCTACCGGCGACCACATCTTCGGCGTAGCTTCTCGCGGCGCCGAGCAACACGCCGCGAAGGTCGGCGTACGCCTTCACGAACTTCGGCGTGTGGGCGGCAGGGCCGGCGCCGAATCCGGCCATGTCGGTCCAGACGAGCACCTGGGCGTCGCAGCCCACACCGGCTCCGATGCCGATCGTGGGGATGGTGAGCTCAGCGGTGATTCGCGCCGCAACCTCGGCCGGCACCATTTCGAGCACGACGGCGAACGCGCCGGCGTCCTGCAGCGCGACGGCGTCCTTCAAGATGCGATCGGCCTGGTCGCCGCGGCCCTGCACGCGGTACCCGCCGAGGCCGTGGACGCTTTGCGGTGTGAAGCCGATGTGCGCCATGACCGGGATCCCCGCTTCGACGACCGTGCGCACGTGCTCGGCTACTCGCGAGCCGCCCTCGAACTTCACCGCCTGGGCGCCGGTTTCCTTCATGAACCGCACCGCGGTCTCGAGCGCGTGCTGCGGCGACGCCTGGTAGGAACCGAAGGGCAGGTCGGCGACCACCAGCGCGCGCGAGGTGCCGCGCACGACTGCGCGCACCAAGGGGATCAGCTCGTCGGTCGTCACTGACAGCGTGTCGGGATAGCCAAGCACGGTGTTGGCGGCTGAGTCGCCGACGAGCAACACGTCGATGCCGGCCTCTTCGAATATGCCGGCGGTGATGGTGTCGTACGACGTGAGCATCGCGAAGCGCTCGCCACGTGCTTTGCGTTCCTGCAAATCACGAATGCTGATGCGGCGGGGGATGCTGCTAGGGCGGGCGATGTCGGGCATCTGAACCTCCACGCCTCGAGTCGCCGGACGGCGTACCCGGGCACTGCCCATCCTCCCACGCGCTCGCCCTCCACCGCGCTGTCGGCGCGTGAACGCCCGACGCGCCGACGTCCGGGAATGATTTCGATACGAGACGGTTGCGTATCGAAGGTCGGTCGACTATCGTCGTCCGAGTTACGAAACGAGACCGTATCGATTTGCCGCCGGAGGCGGCGGTCCCGATTTGCCGCCGAGACGGCGGCGGTGTCCGGAGGGGACATGGACGAGAGAACTGTGCACGACCGGCGCTGGGGAATCCTCGGCGTCTTGATCTTGAGCCTGCTGATCGTCGTGCTCGACAACACCGTGCTCAATGTGGCGCTCAAGGTGTTGGCCGATCCGAAGCCGCACGGCCTGGGCGCGAGCCAGAGCGCGCTGGAGTGGGCGATCAACTCCTACACGCTGGTGTTCGCCGGCATGTTGCTGAGCTGGGGAGTGATCGGTGACCGGGTCGGACGGCGACGGGTGCTGCTCATCGGCTTTGCGATCTTCGGCCTGGCGTCGCTTGCTTCCGCCTATGCGCAAAGCCCTGGCCAGCTGATCGCGGCCCGAGCTCTGATGGGCCTCGGTGGCGCGGCGGTGATGCCGGCCACGCTCGCGATCATCACCAATGTGTTCGAGCCGCGCGAGCGGCCCAAGGCGATCGGCATCTGGGCGGGGGCGGTCGGTCTCGGCATCGCGATCGGTCCGATCGTCGGCGGCTCGCTGCTCGGTCACTTCTGGTGGGGCAGCGTGTTCCTCCTCAACGTGCCGATCGTCGTCGTCGGCGGGTTCCTCATTCGGACGTTGGTACCGGAGTCGCGCAACCCGTCGCCCGGTCGGCTCGACCCCGTGGGCGTGTTGCTCGAGGTGGTCGGCCTGGTGCTCGTGATTTACGCCATCATCCGGATCGGCGACCTCGGCACAGTGGTCGCCGCGAGCGTGCTGCTGCCGCTGCTTGCGGGCGTGGCCGCGCTCGCCGCGTTCGTCGCCTACGAACGGCGCATCGATCACCCGAGCCTCGACATGGCGTTGTTCAAGGACCCGAGGTTCTCCGCGGCCGTCGGTGCAATCGGGCTCGTGTTCTTTGCGCTGATGGGTGTCACATTTTTCGTGGTCTTCTACCTGCAGACCGCCCGCGGTTACAGCCCATTGCACGCCGGCGTGTGCATGTTGCCGTTCGCGTTGGCGCAACTTGTGTCATCTGCGCGCAGCGCCGACTGGGTGAAGCGGTGGGGCAGCAAAGCGGTGTGCACCGCGGGCTTGGTGGTGATGGCGGCGACGTTCGTCGGGTACCTCGCCGTGGGTGAGCACTCATCGATTTGGGTGCTGGAGACGCTGTTCTTGTTCCAGGGCTTGGCCATTGGGTCGATCATGCCGCCTGCCACCGAATCCATCATGTCGTCGCTGCCGCGCGAGAAGGCGGGCGCAGGTTCGGCCATCAACAACGTTGCGCGGCAGGTCGGGGGCGCGATCGGCATCGCCGTGATCGGCACCGTCCTCGCCTCGGCTTATCGCGACAAACTCGCGCCGACGTTGCAGGCGACGGCTGTGCCGGAGCGACTGCGCGACGCGATGGAGAAGTCGGTCGAGGCGACGCACTCGATCGTGGCGCAGGCACACCTGCCCTCGGCGATTCTCGGCAACGCCAACCTCGCGTTCGTGCACGCGATGCACATTGCGGCGTTGTGCTCGGCTGGGGTCGGCGTCCTCGGCGCGCTGGTCGCGTTCGCTTTCTTGCCCGGACGACGCGGGCAAGCCACGATGAACGGGACGACGAACGCGCAGCATGTCGAGCCGGCGAAGGAGATGGCTGGGTGATGCAGCAGTGGGCCGACGCTGCGGGGGAGCGCCGTCCGCCCGGGCGGCCGCGCAGCGCCGACGCCGACCGCGCAATCGTCGAGGCGACGCTCGAACTCCTGACGGAGTCGGGCGTCGCCTCGCTGGCGATCGAACAGGTGGCCGCCCGCGCGCGCGTCGCGAAGGCGACGATTTACCGGCGCTGGCCCAACAAGGAAGCGCTGATTCTCGACGCGCTTGCAACCGTCGAGGACCGTCCGCCCGAACTGCCCGGCACTTCGCTGCGCGACGACCTGCTCACCTTGCTGCGCGACGTCGTCGGGCGAGCGGTCGACCCGCGCCGTAGCCAGCTGTACGCGTGGATGGTGGCTGAGGGCGAACGGAGCCCGGAAATCGCCCATCGGTACAAGAGCTTGGTCGTGGAGCGCCGTCGCCGGTTGCTGCAGTCGGTCTTGGAGTCATGGCGCGAGAAGGGTGAGTTGCGCTCCGACGTCGACATCCAGATCGCAGAGCTGCTGATCGCGGCACCGATGCTGGTCTACCGCGTGCACTGGTACCCGGGCGAGGAGCCGCCGCCAGGCTTCATCGAACGGGTCGTCGACGCCGCTCTACAAGGGCTGGTGCCCCGACACTAGTTGCAACGTCACGCCGGCAGGCAAGCCTTCGACCGTCGTCGCGGGCTCGTGTCGCGGGTAGTGCCGAATGCGTATCGGCGTATGCCCGACCACGAAACCCTCGATGTCGAGTTCGCCAAACGGCATTTCGCGCACCGGGCGAATGGCGAGTCGGCCGGCCGGAACGTCCGGCTGCAGGCCCAGCAGCGCTGCTGTGACGTACACCGCCGTCGCCGCTGCCCATGCCTGCGGCCGGCACGCGGCCGGATACGGCACCGGCCCGATGCCGTCGTCGCGCGCATGACCGCCGTAGAGCTCAGGCAGCCGGAACTCGAATGCCTCAGCCGCGGCCACCAAACCTTGGGCCAGGCTCGCGGCGATGTCGTCGTGCCCGGTCGCGGCGAGCCCGCTGATCGTGATGGCGGTGTCGTGCGGCCATACCGAGCCACCGTGATAGCTCAAGGGGTTGTAACGAGGCGAGGCTGCCGTCATGGTGCGCAAGCCCCAACCCGAATTCATGTCAGGTTGCCCGAGCCGCGCCGCGATGAGCGCGGTCTCCTCGTCGTCGAGAATCCCGGTGCCGAGCAGATGGCCGATGTTCGACGACACGGTGTCGACGCGCTGCTTGTTGCGGTCGAGAGCGATCGCTGGGTAGCTCTCGCCCGCCCGTTCGACCCAAAAGGCGTCGCGGAACCGCTTGCGCAACTGGGTCGCCCACTCGCGCCACTCGTCCGCACCAGCCCTGCCGAACGTCTCGAGGAGATCGGCACCCTTGCGGGCCGCTTCGTAGGCGTAGGCCTGTACCTCGCACAGTGCGATCGGCGACTCGGCGAGGGCACCGTCGAACCATTGCACCGAGTCGTGGGAATCCTTCCAGCCCTGGTTCGAAAGCCCCCGCGCGGCGTGGGGGACATACTCGAGGAACCCGTCGCCGTCGGCGTCTCCGTAGTCACGCATCCAAACGAGCGCGCGTTCGAGGTGCGCGATGAGTGGCTCGACGTCGTCGTCAGGAAGACCCCATCGCCACGCGTCGGCGAGCAGGCAGATCCAAAGCGGCGTTGCGTCGACGGTGCCGTAGTAGACGGGCGGAAGTGCTGCGCCGAGGTCGGCGTGCCGAAGTTCGTGCAGGATTTTTCCTGGCTCCTCATCGCGCTCAGCATCGACGGCTGATCCCTGACGGCGGGCGAGCGTGCGCAACGTTGAAGCGGCGAGCTCGGTTCCAGTGGGCAGCAAGAAACGTGCCGTCCACAGCGAGTCGCGGCCGAACAGCGTGAGAAACCACGGACTGCCCGCACCGGCAAACCGATCCTTGGGCACCAGCGGATCGGACAACAGGAGCCCATCGAGATCGGCGAGGCTCCGCTCGACGAGTCGAGCGAGCCGGTGATCGCCCGCCCGCACCACGGGGCACGACCACGGTGGCAGCGTCTCACCGGGCGCGTCGAACAGTGCCGGCAGCGTCGACTGGCATCGCACGTCGACTGCGACCTCCCATGTCGCGCCGGCCGGTACCTCGACGTTCCACCGCAACACACCACCCGGCTCATGCGAATGCGGTGCTGGATCCGCAGTGACCACGACGCGGGTCTGTTCGTCTGACCACGACACACCGTGCGTCGTCTCTTCGACCCGCGGTCGCCTGGTTGCCGCTGCTCGTCCCGCCTTCACCACTGACATGGCGGAAAGGTCACCGCTACATCTCAGTGCGATTGCAGTTCGGACGTCGACCGTGCTTCGGTTCTGCAGCGCGAACGTTTCCCGAAGCCCGTCGCTGCCCACCGCCCGGCGACGCTCGATGGCGACCGTCGGATCGGGGATTTCATCACCGAGCGCGCGGGCGATGCTCAAGAACCATGCTTCGTGCGCGGCGGCGACGCCATGTGTGACCGGCGCCGGTTCGACGCCATCGACGCGCAGGACGAACTCATCGAGCAGTCTGCGGTCGGAATGGTAGACACCTGACGCGCTGCCCGGCCTGATCTGACCGTCTGCCGTTGACAGCGCGAGCGCGGGAGCGCGCACGCTCGACACGAGATTGTGCAGATAGGGCTGTTGGTCGCGCGCCACAAATGCTCACCCTCCGATGTCGTTACCGGCGCCCTCTTGACAGGGAACCACTGGCGGAGCGACGCTTACGCTACCGCAGGATATGAACGTTCAACAACGCTCGTTGCTGGATTTTTGAACGATCCACAACAATCACTCTGAGCCCGAGACTTCAGGAGTTCCGGTGGCCCAGGTCGGTGTCGACCTCCGTGATCGAAGCGTGCCGGCGACCGTCGAGTCGGTCGCGCGCCATGCGCGGGTGTCTCGCCAGACTGTGTCGAACGCGATCAACGCACCCGACCGACTGCGACCGGAGACGTTGGCGCGAGTTCTCGCGTCCATCGATGCGCTTGGGTACCGGCCGAACCGAGTAGCTCGTTCGCTGCGTACCCGCAGCACTCGCATGCTCGGTTATCGCATCGAGCCGGCGCGTGAAGGCGTGTCGAGTCCCGTGCTCGACCGGTTCGTGCACGCGCTTGCGGCGACCGCGCGTGACGCCGGGTACCACATCGTGCTCTTCACGAGCGATGACGAGACGACCGAACTCGGGACGTACGAAGACCTGATTCGCACCAATGCAGTCGACGCGTTCGTCCTTTCCGGAACGCGTTATGACGATCCCCGGCAGCGCTGGCTCGCTGATCGTGGCGCGCCATCCGTTGCGTTCGGCCGGCCATGGGGGGCTGAGGGCGATCCCGGGCCTTGGGTTGACGTCGACGGGGCCGCGGGGACGTCGCAGGTGGTCGATCACCTCGTCGAACTTGGGCACCGGCGCATCGCGTTCGTCGGCTCACCGCCCGACAAAGCGGTCGGCGATGACCGGCTCGACGGGTGGCGGCGCGCGATGCGCAAGCACGGACTGCCTACGCGCGACTTGTGGCTGCGCGGTGTCGACTCGCTCGAATCGGGAGCGAGCGCGGCGGGTCGGTTACTCGAACGTGCGGAGCCGCCGTCCGCCATCGTCTGTGCGAGCGACACGCTCGCAGCGGGCTGCCTGCATCGCGCGCATGAGCTCGGGCAACGCGTCGGCGCCGATCTCGCTCTCGTCGGCTTCGACGACAGCCCGGTGGCCGGCTTCTTGCAACCAGGGTTGTCGAGCGTTCGGCAGCCGCTCGAAGAGGTCGGCAGAGAAATCGTGCGGCTGCTGACTTCCGTCCTTGCCGGAGAGCGACCTCGCACTCCGCATGTTCTGCTCACGCCGACCCTGGTCGTCCGTGAGAGCAGCTCCTTTACCCCCGCGGCAATCGCAACCAGGAGGAAGCGACGTCCATGATGAAGCATTTCAAGAGCACGCGTCTGCTCGTGAGCAGCGCTGCCGTGCTGGCCGTGCTCGCCACCGCGTGCAGCAGCTCGAGCAAGACGAGCAGCAGCTCGGGCTCCAGCAGTCCGGCGGCGCCTTCGGGTTCGTCGAGCGGGTCAGCAAGCGGGTCGTCGGGTGGTACGACGAACTCGAACCCGGTCACGTTGCAACTCATGTTCGGCTCGTCGGGCGATGCCGAAACCAACGCGGTGAAGGCCGCGGCGGATGCATGGTCGAAGCAGAGCGGCAACAAGGTGACGGTGATCCCGGCGCAGAACTTCAATCAGCAGCTCACCCAGGCGTTGGCCGGTGGATCGCCGCCCGACATCTTCTACGTCGGCTCGCAGCAGCTGTCGACATTGGTCGACAACAACAACCTCGCGGCGACTGGCGACAAGGTGAATGACCCGAGCGGGTTCTATCCCTCACTCGTCAAGGACTACACATACAAGGGCAAGTTCTGGTGCGCGCCGAAGGACTTCTCGACTCTCGCGCTCGAGATCAACACGGACATGTGGAAGGCGGCCGGCCTCACCGACGCCGATATCCCGACCACGTGGGACCAGCTCGAGACGGTGGCGAAGAAGCTCACCGCGAACGGCGTGACCGGCCTGGTGTTCAACGACACCCTCGACCGCGTCGACGCGTTCATGCGGCAGGCAGGCGGCACGATGATGAACGCCGACAACACCGCCTTCACCATTGACTCGCCGCAGAACCTGCAGGGGCTGCAGTACGTGCAGAAGCTCGCGAAGGAAGGCGTGCTGAAGTTCCCCAAGCAGATCGGCGTCGGGTGGGGCGGCGAGGCGATGGGCAAGGGCAAGGCTGCCATGGCCATCGAAGGAAACTGGTTTATCGGTGGCGTCAAGTCCAGCTGGCCCGACCTGCACTTCATGGTGGTTCCGCTTCCGGCGGGCCCGAGTGGCACCAAGGCGACCCTGTCGTTCAGCAACTGCTGGGGCGTCGCGGCGAAGAGCAAGAACCAGGCACAGGCGATCGACTTCATCAACTTCCTGACCTCAGACCAGCAGCAGATGACGTTCGCCAACGCGTTCGGCGTCATGCCGTCGCGGCAGGCAGACGGTGCCGCGTTCTCGCAGGCGTTCCCCGCCCAGAAGGCGTTCGTCGATGGAGCGCAGTACGCGTTCGGGCCGGTCGGCGTGGCCGGATTCGCCGCCGCCCAGACGCACTTCGACTCCGAGATCATGGGCCTGTCGAACGGCAGTTCCGACCCGAAGGCCATGCTCGCCGAACTGCAGAAGAACGCGACCGACGCGCTGAAGCAAAGCAGCTAGCCGCCGCTGCGGCGCCAGTGACGAGGGACGCGTCACTGGCGCCGCGGAACCCCGCGACAAGGGAGCGCTCGTGAGTCTGACCTCGCAGGCCATACCGCCAGCGGTCGTCGTGTCTGCACGGCGACCGCGCAGGTCGCATATCCGCGGTCGCGAGGGTGTCGGCGGTTGGCTGTTCGTCGCTCCCGCGCTCGCCGGTCTCACGCTGTTCGTGATCCTTCCGATCGGGCTCGCGCTCTACATCAGCTTCACCAAATGGAGCGGCACGACGAGCCCGTTCGGCTCCGGCGCGAAATGGGTCGGGATCGACAACTACAAGGCGTTGCTCACGGGCGGTGGTCTCGCGCAACAGGACTTCGCTCGCTCGGTCGAGAACAACTTCTACTTCGTGTTACTCGTTGTGCCCATCCAGACGTTGTTGGCGCTTGTGCTCGCAGTGCTGGTGAACGATAAGTTCCTGAAAGGCCGTGGCTTCTTCCGCACCGCGTTCTATTTCCCGTCGGTGACCAGCAGCGTTGCGATCACCCTCGTCTTTATCTTCATGTTCCGAGGTGACGGCCCGATCAACCGGGTCTTGAGCTTCTTCGGCGTCAAGGGCCCGAACTGGTTCGCGAACAGCAACGGCCTGATCCACAACATCGTTGGCCTGTTCGGTGTGCATTCACCGCCCGGCTGGGCCAAGCACGTCGTCTTCACCCGCTCGATCTGGGACTGGATCTCCGGCCCGTCGATGGCGATGTGCGCCATCATCGTGCTCGTCATCTGGACGACGTCCGGCACCTTCATGCTGATGTTTCTCGCTGCCCTGCAGAACATCTCAGAGGAGATCGACGAGGCGACTGCGATCGACGGTGCGAACGCCTGGCAGCGGTTCTGGCGGGTCACCGTGCCGATGCTTCGCCCGACGCTGTTGCTCGTGCTGACCCTAGGATTGATCAGCACCTGGCAGGTGTTCGACCAGATCTTCCTGACAGGTAACAATCCGACAACCACGACGCCGGCGTTCCTCTCGTACGCGACGAGCTTCGAGAACTTCAACTTCGGCCAGGGCGCTGCGATCGCCTTCCTGCTGTTCGCGCTCATCACGGTGTTCAGCTCCCTGCAGCGATTTCTCCTACGCGACAAGGACGCCGAGCAATGAGCGCCCGCCCCGCGGCGCACCCGGCACGGCGCACGGTGTTCTACGTGCTACTGACCGCGTTCGCGCTGATCTACATCGGGCCGTTCGCCATCCAGCTCGCGACGTCGTTCAAGACCGACCCCGACGCGACATCGCACTCGCTGTCGCTGATCCCGCATCCGCCCACCGTCGCGGCCTGGAAACGTATCTTCGGCTTCACCAGCGACACCTCGGTCGACTTTCCGCTGTGGCTGCTGAACAGCGTCATCGTGTCGACAGCCGTCACGCTCGCGCGCGTGTTCGTCGACAGCCTGGCCGGCTACGCGCTCGCCCGGCTGCGCTTCCCCGGCCGGCGGGCCGTGTTCTCCCTCGTTCTCGCGACGATGGCTGTGCCTGGTGTGGTGTTGCTCATCCCGCGGTTCCTGGTGATCAAAGAACTCGGCATCTACAACACCTACGCGGCGATGATCTTCCCGATCGCGATGGATGCAATGGGCATCTTCTTGATGCGCCAATTCTTCCTGCAACTGCCGCTGTCGATCGAGGAAGCAGCCCGCATCGACGGCGCTGGCATCTGGCGCACTTACTGGTACGTCGCGATGCCGATGGCCAAGGCCGGTGTCCTCACGCTCACCATCTTGTCGTTTCAGGGATCGTGGAACGAGTTCGCGGCGTTCCTTGTCGCCGGCGATTCGCCGCACCTCTACACGTTGACGAAAGGTCTCGCCTTGTTCCAAGGCGGGCTCGGCACGGGCAACCAGTACCCGCTCACCCTAGGGGCGGCGTTGCTGACGACCATCCCTGTCGCGATCGTGTTCTTCGTTTTCCAGCGGAGGTTCGTCGGCGCCCAGCTAAGTGCGGGTGTCAAGGGCTGAGCCGATCAAGCCGTCGGTTCGCGCCAGCGGTTGGTGATGGGCAGCCTCCGGTCGCGACCGAAGTTGCGCACGCTGATCTTCGGCCCGGGCGGGTATTGCCGGCGCTTGTACTCCGCGGTGTCGACGAGCCGGACCACCTTGTCGACGAGGGCTTCGTCGTGGCCGGCTTTCATGAGCTCGGAACGCCCCAGATCGCGCTCGACGTAGGCGTCGAGAATCTGGTCGAGTTCGGCGTAGTCGGGCAGCGAGTCGCTGTCGAGCTGATCGGGCCGCAGCTCCGCCGATGGCGGCTTGTCGATCGAATTCTGCGGGATCGGGGGAGTGAGGCCGCGCAAGGTCGCCTGACCGTTGCGCCAACGGGCCAGCTGCCACACCAGGGATTTCGGGACGTCTTTGATCGGAGCGAATCCGCCGGCTGAATCGCCGTACAGCGTCGAGTACCCGGTGGCCAGCTCGCTCTTGTTGCCGGTGGTGAGCACCAAGTGGCCGTGCTCGTTCGACAGCGCCATCAGGATCGTGCCGCGCACCCGCGCCTGCAGGTTCTCCGCCGCAAGGCCATGCAGATCGAGTTGCTTCTCGAACGCCTCGACGATGTCGCTGATCGGTACGACTGAATGTGAGATCTGTTGCCTGCGCGCCAGCTCGTCGGCGTCCGCCAATGAATGCTCGGTCGACCAGCGACTCGGCAGCGCCACGGTGTTGACCATGCCGGGGCCGAGCGCATCGACGGCGATCGTGGCAACGAGCGCCGAATCGATGCCGCCCGAGAGGCCGAGCACCACCGACCGGAAGTTGTTCTTGCGCACGTAGTCACGGGTTGCGACGACGAGCGCGCTGTACACCTCGGCTTCCGGAGCGAGCCGTTCGGCGACGCCTGCGGGGGCTGCGTCGTATGCGGGGAGTGGCGCGGTGCCGAGATCGACCCGCTCGACCACCATCTGGGTGCCGTCGCGGACGTCGACCGCGCCGACCCGATCGTCGGTCGCCTGCGGAAGACCGAGGTCGACGACGACGAGCCCCTCGTCGAACTGCGGCGCGCGGGTCAAGACGGCACCAGCGGGTGTGACAGCGAGTGAGTCGCCGTCGAAGACGAGTTCGTCCTGGCCGCCGACCATGTTGACGTACGCGAGCGTGGCACCGGCCTCCGAAGCACGCCGTTGCGCGAGCCGCAGCCGGGTCTCCGATTTGCCGCGCTCGTAGGGCGAGGCGTTGATGTTCACGACCAAGCCGGCCGTCGCGACCTGCGCTGCAGTGATCGGTCCGCCGTCCTGCCAGAGGTCTTCGCAAACCGTCATCGCGATGTCGACGCCGAGATGCCGGACGACGACCAGCCGGTCGCCGCGCGAGAAGTACCGGTATTCGTCGAAGACGCCATAGTTCGGCAAGTGGTGCTTGGCGTACCGGGCGACGACCCGGCCGCGGAACAGGAAAGCCGACGCGTCGGCGGGCAGGTGTTGCTGATGCGCGCCCGGCTGGCCGGTTGGCCGATCGACATAGCCGATGATGACGGCGAGCTCACCGAGGCCTTCGTGGGCGAGCCGCGCGGCGAGCGTCTCGATCGCCTTCGCCGACGCCTCGACGAACGACGGCCGCAGCGCAAGGTCTTCGATCGGGTAGCCGGTCAGCATCATCTCGGGGAAGGCCACCACGTGCGCGCCTCGTTCGGCGGCGTGCCGCGCCCAGGCGACGACCATGTCGGCGTTGCCGTCGAGATCGCCGACAGTGGGGTCGACCTGAGCGAGCGCGAGCCGAAGCTGAGGCATGGAATCACCCTAACCGGCGTGCCGTAACGCTGACGTAACGTGGGCGGGCGAGGATTGCACGCATGGACAAGCAGACCGAGTTCGTATTGCGCACCCTTGAGGAGCGCGACATCCGCTTCGTGCGCCTCTGGTTCACCGATGTGCTCGGGTTCTTGAAATCCGTGGCCGTGGCGCCGGCCGAGCTCGAGGGCGCGTTCGCCGAGGGCATCGGGTTCGACGGCTCGGCGATCGAAGGCTTCGCCCGGGTCTACGAGGCCGACATGCTGGCCAAGCCCGACCCCGCGACGTTCCAGATCTTGCCGTGGCGCTCGGAGTCGCCCGGCACTGCCCGGATGTTCTGCGACATCTTGATGCCCGACGGCTCGCCGAGCTGGGCCGACTCCCGCTTCGTCCTGAAGCGTGCGCTCGCCCGCGCGGCCGAACTCGGCTTCACGTTCTACACGCACCCCGAGATCGAGTTCTTCCTGCTCGAGAACCAGCCGGTGCCGGGGCAGATGCCCGAGCCGGCCGACTCGAGCGGTTACTTCGACCACACGCCGCACGGCGTCGGGCATGACTTCCGCCGGCAGGCCATCACGATGCTCGAATCGATGGGCATCTCGGTCGAGTTCAGCCATCACGAAGGCGCTCCCGGCCAGCAGGAGATCGACCTGCGCTACGCCGACGCGCTCACCACCGCCGACAACATCCTCACCTTCCGGCACGTGATGAAGCAGGTCGCGCTCGAGCAGAACGTCTACGCGTCCTTCATGCCGAAGCCGTTCACAGACCATCCCGGGTCCGGCATGCACACGCACCTGTCGCTGTTCGAAGGCGACCGCAACGCGTTCTTCGAAGCGGGCGCGCAGTACCAGCTGTCGAAGACGGCCCGCGCGTTCATCGCCGGCATCTTGCAGCACGCGGCCGAAATCACTGCCGTCACGAACCAGTGGGTGAACAGCTACAAGCGGTTGTGGGGCGGAACATCGCGGACGGCGGGGGCGGGCGGCGAGGCGCCGTCGTACGTGTGCTGGGGTCACAACAATCGCTCGGCACTCGTGCGAGTGCCGATGTACAAGCCGCAGAAGGGGAATTCGACCCGCGTCGAGATCCGCTCGCTCGACTCCGCGTGTAACCCATATCTGGCGTTCGCGTTGCTGCTCGGCGCCGGCCTTGCCGGAATCGAGCAGGGCTACGAGCTGCCCGAGGGCGCCGAGGACGACGTGTGGGCGCTCACCGAGGCCGAGCGCCGGGCCATGGGCATCGAGCCGCTGCCAGCTTCTCTGTCGGAGGCGATCTCGGTGATGGAGAACTCTGATCTGGTGTCGACGGTCCTTGGCGAGCATGTCTTCGACTTCTTCCTGCGCAACAAGCGGCAGGAGTGGGCCGACTATCAGCGGCAGGTAACCGAATACGAGCGAGACCGGTACCTTCCGGTGCTGTGAGTAGTGAGCTCGAACGGTTGGCCAGCCGGCCCGCGCGGCTGGCCAGGTTCGGCTTCACCGACGCTGCCCGCGCCGACCTGCTCGCGCAGCGCATCGATATTTCGGACGACGCCCTCGCGCAGCTCGGGCACGTCGCCGACCCTGACCTCGCGCTCGGGTCCTTGACGCATCTGCTGGACGCCGCATCGAGTTCCACCGCACTAGACGATCGGCACGACGCTCTGGCACTGCACCGCGCGCTGGAGGGTGACGACCGCTTTCGCGCCAGGCTGTTCGCCGTCCTCGGTTCGAGTGCGGCGCTTGGTGACCACCTTGCCACCCACCCGGCCGACTGGGCGGAGCTTGCAGACCCCGACGTCGATGCGGTGCGACCGAGCTGGCTCGGCCTGCGCACCACGCTGGTCGCGGCGGTCGAGGGGAAGACCGGCGCCCTCGCACAGGACGCGTTGCGCTCGACGTATCGGCGGCTGCTGATGCGGCTTGTCGCCCGCGACCTCGCCGGCGGGCTGGCCTTCGACGACGTCGCCGCCGAGCTGGCCGACCTGGCGTGCGCAACTCTCGACGCGGCGTTGGTCGTGGCCCGTGCCGAGCTGGCGAGCGACGCGACGCCGTGCCGGCTGGCGGTCATCGGCATGGGGAAGTGCGGCGGGCGCGAGCTCAACTACATCAGCGACGTCGACGTAGTGTTCGTTGCGGAGCCGGCTGACGGCGTCGACGAGACGGCGGCTTTGCGAACGGCGACGCAACTCGCGACCGGCATGATCCGGGTCTGCGCGCCCATCTGGCAGGTCGACGCCGCCCTTCGGCCCGAAGGCAAGATGGGCCCACTTGTGCGGACGCTTGCCAGCCACGTCGCCTACTACCAGCGGTGGGCGAAAACCTGGGAATTCCAGGCACTTTTGAAGGCCCGGCCGGTCGCGGGCGATCTCGAGCTCGGCCAGGCGTACGCCGACGCGTTGCAGCCGATGGTCTGGCAGGCGGGCGGCCGCGACCACTTCGTCGAGGACGTCCAAGCGATGCGCCGCAGGGTCGAATCGACGTTGCCGGCCGGCGAAGCCGAGCGTGAACTCAAACTCGGCCCGGGCGGTCTGCGCGACGTCGAGTTCGCAGTGCAGCTTCTGCAGCTCGTGCACGGGCGTGGCGACGAATCGGTGCGCAGCGCCACCACGATGACGGCCCTGCACGAGCTCTCGGCCGGGGGCTACGTCGGGCGAGACGACGCCGCCTCGCTGGCGGATGCGTATCGGTTCTTGCGCACGCTCGAGCACCGGCTGCAGCTGTTCCGGCTACGCCGGACGCACACGCTCCCGGTCGCCGACGACGAGCTGCGCCGGCTCGGTCGCGGCATGGGCTACCGCCGCGACCCGGTGACCGAGCTGCAGGCCGCGCACGCCAAGCACGCGAGAGAAGTGCGACGGCTGCACGAAAAGCTCTTCTACCGGCCGCTGTTGGCCGCCGTCGCGCGGTTGCCCGGGGGAGAAGCGCGGCTCTCGCTCGACGCCGCGGCCGCCCGGCTGGAAGCGCTCGGCTACGCCGATCCCGCGCGCGCGTTGCAGCACCTGGAGGCGTTGACAAGTGGCGTGAGCCGCCGGGCCGCCATCCAGCGCACGTTGCTGCCGGTCATGCTCGGCTGGTTCGCCGACGCGTCGGACCCCGATGCCGGCCTCCTCGCGTTCCGGCAGGTGTCCGACGCGCTGGGCGAGACGCCTTGGTACCTGCGCCTACTGCGCGACGAGGGTGCGGCGGCGCAGCACTTGGCGACGGTCCTCGCGAGCAGCCGCTACGCCGTCGAGCTGTTCTTGCGGGCGCCCGAGTCGGTCGCGATGCTCGGTGACTCTGGAGACGGCCCGCATCAGCTCAAGCCGCGACCCCTTGCAGAGTTGACGACCGAACTGCTCGCAGCCGTGCGTCGTTACGACGACCCGGCGGAGGCGGTCTCGATGGCGCGCGGCTTGCGCCGCCGCGAGTTGCTCCGTATCGCCTGCGCAGACCTGCTCGGTCTCATCGACATCGACGAGGTCGGACAGGCGCTGTCCGACCTCACGGCGGCGACGCTCGAAGCGGTGCTCGATTCGGTCGTCAGGGCCGCCGAGGCCGAGCGCGGGAGCACACTGCCCATGCGGATGGCGATCATCGGCATGGGCCGGCTCGGCGGCGGTGAACAGGGCTACGGCAGCGATGCCGACGTGCTCTTCGTGCACGATCCGGTCGGCGGCGCTGACGAGAGCGTGGCAGCGGCGGCCGCCCACCAGGTGGCGAACGAACTGCGCCGGCTACTTGCGGTTCCTGCGCCGGAGCCCGCGCTGGAAGTCGACGCCGACCTGCGACCCGAGGGCCGGCAGGGCCCGCTGACCCGCAGTCTCGGTTCCTATGCCGCCTATTACGCCCGCTGGTCGAAGGTCTGGGAGAGCCAGGCGCTGCTGCGGGCACGACCTCTGGCGGGCGACGCCGAGGTGGGCGCGCGCTTTTGCCAAGCGATTACTCCGGTGCGCTGGCCGGACGCCGGCCTCGCGGCGTCCGATATTCGAGAAGTACGGCGCATCAAGGCGCGGGTCGAGAAAGAGCGATTGCCGCGCGGGGGCGATCCCACCCTGAACACCAAGCTGGGCCGCGGCGGGCTTGCGGACGTCGAGTGGACGGTGCAGCTCCTGCAGTTGCGGCATGCCGGCAGCGTTGCGGGGCTGCGGACGACGTCCACGCTCGGCGCTTTGGAAGCCGCGCGCGTCGCCGGGCTGCTCGACGACGCGGACGCCGAGACTCTCGCTGCGGCCTGGCGGCTAGCGACCAAAGTGCGCAATGCGCTGGTGCTCGCGCGCGGGAAGCCGGTCGATGCAATTCCCACAGTTTTGCGCGAGGTGGTAGGCATCGCCCGTCTAGTCGGCTACTCTCCGTCGCAGTCTGGTGACTTTTTGGATGTCTACCGGCGGGTGACCCGGCGATCCCGGGCCGTCGTGGAGAGGGTGTTCTACTCATGATCACCACCCAGCTCTTCACGGCCGTCGCCCGCGCGAGAGGCTAGGTGTGCCGGGTGTGGCGGTGACCGCAGAGGAAGGTCGTACGGGGGCTGCCGTGGTGACGGTTGAGCGGACGGCGCGCGCTGCGCGCGGCGGCGTACTCGCCAACCGCGAATTCCGCGGTGTGGCGCTCGCCCAGTTCACCAGTGAGTGCGGCGACCAGGTTGCGGCGATCGCCATCTCTTTGCTCGTCTACGGCCGGTCGAACAGCGCCTTCCTCGCCGCCGCCACCTACGCGGTCACGTACCTGCCCTGGGTGTTCGGCAGCTTCCTGCTGTCACCGCTCGCCGACCGTTATCCCAGGCGCACCGTCATGCTCGTGTGCGACGCCGGGCGGGCCGTGATCATCGCCGTCCTGGCGCTTGCGACCGTCTGGCACGGGATGCCGATCATCGCGATGATCGGGCTGATCCTGCTCTCGAGTTTCTTCTCGCCACCGTTCGCGTCTGCGCGCGGCGCCATCTTGCCCGACATCTTCGAGGCCGGGCAGCCGTACGTCCGAGCGGTGGCGATCAGCCGCATCCTGCAGCAGGTCGACCAGGTGCTCGGCTTCGCGCTCGGTGGCCTCGTGGTCGCGGCGGTCACGCCGCGCGGCGCCCTCGCTCTCGACGCCGTCACGTTCGTGTTGTCGTACGCGCTGCTGCGCACCCACCTGCGGCTGCGGCCCGCTGCGGCGGGCACCGGCACGCCATTCCAGGTGCGGTCGTTGTTGCGCAACGCGTTGCCCGACCTCGCAACGGTGTGGAACCA
>Ga0157369_10002775_pt1 | contig 20913 bp, 25 predicted proteins | sample C25metaG_FD_113461 | JGI IMG/M metagenome (GOLD analysis project Ga0157369, IMG submission 113461) | Corn rhizosphere microbial communities from Kellogg Biological Station, Michigan, USA - C2-5 metaG | ecosystem: Host-associated > Plants > Roots > Rhizosphere > Soil | place: USA: Michigan...
ATAACGCAGCAGCCCGCGCATCGTAAGGCTGGTCTCAGGCGAGATCACCTGCTCGCCGCGCCCATCTTCGGGATGCTTCAGAAAGGTCGGAACGATGCGGCGTCCGCCATTGACGATGGAGGCAGCGGCAGCGGCAAACGCGAGCGGGCTGACGGAAATGCCATGCCCGAAGCCGATTGTCGCAGTCTCAATCTGGCCCCAATGGCCGGGCCCCGGAAACATCGGGCGGCGCGTTTCGGGGAGTTCCGTTTTGATCGGCGTCAAGAGGCCGAGCGTTTGCAGGAACTGGCGCTGACGGTCTCCGCCGGAGCGCAAGGCGATCTGGGCGGCGACGATGTTGGAGGATTGCGCCAGGGCATCGCGCGCGACGAGCGACGAGGCCATGTGCTCGGCTTCATGGATCGTGAAACGGCCGATCTTGTAGCCATTGCCGGCCGGGAACACTTCGTCCGGCCGCATGGTGTGGTCTTCTGTCGCCAACGAGTAGGTGAAGATCTTGAACACCGAGCCGAGCTCGTAGACGTCCTGGCCGATGATGTCGCGCGTGGTGTCGTCGCCGGAGAAGGTGCGCAGGTTCGGATCGAAATCGGGCAGCGAGACGAGCGCCAGCACCTCGCCCGTGCGCACATCGAGCACGATGCCGCCGGCGGCTTTGGCGCTGAATTCCTCGCGGGTCGCTTCGGCTTCGTGCGCGAGGATGTACTGCACGCGCATATCGATCGAGAGCGGCACGACATCGCCGGGCTTGCCGCCACGCAGACGGGAGTCGAGTCCCATCTCGAGTCCGGAAACGCCTTCGCCGTCGCCATCGGGCTTGGTGACGCCCAGAACCTGCGCGGCTGCGCGGCCGTCGGGATAATAGCGCTTGCTGCTCGGCTGGAAGTCGAGGCCCGGAAGCCCCAGATGCATCACCCGCTCCTGCGCATCGGGGGTCAGATGGCTTGCCACCGGCACATAAGGCTTGTTGCTCGCGAAGAGCTGCGCGAGGTGCTTGGCATCGGCACCGGTGGCCGCCGCCAGATCGCGCGCGGACTGTTCGCGATCCCACAGCGCATGCGGCCGCGCATAGACGTCGGCGGTCGGAAGATCGCGCGCCAGAAGCTCGCCATTGCGGTCGACGAGATCGGCGCGGGAAAATTCGAAGTTCTCGTGAAAGCCCCTGTGCGACCGGTCGCCGAACAGGGTCACGTCGATCAGGCGCACCGACACCAGCGCGAACGCGACCACGCACAGGGCCGCACCGACAACGATGCGTCTCTGAACCAGCGTGGCCGTTTCGTTCATGTCACTGCGTTCCGCTGCGGTCGGAGATCGGCTGCAGACCGCCGCTCTGGGCAGGGACTTCGGCGTTCGCGCGGCGGACCGGCGATTGCGTCAGCGGCGCGTCGTCGCCACGGCGCGGCAGAAGATCGAGCGAGGACAGCTGCACGGTTGCGGTGTTGTCGAGGCCGAGCTTGCTGGCGGCGAGGGTAGCGATGCGTTCGGGGCTCGCGACCTTTGCCCACTCCGCTTCCAGAAGACTGATCGCGCCGTGTTCGGTGTCGATGTTGCGGTTCACCTGCGCAAGCTCGCCGCGCGCGACCCGCGTGCGTTCCGAGACGTGATAGAGCGCAAGCACTGACAATCCCATCAGCGCCACACAGAAGAAGTTGAGGACTCGGATCATGGTGGACCTCCCTAAGCCGCTGTGCGGAGACGTTCCGCGGCACGCAACCGTGCGGACCGCGCCCGCGGATTGCGCTCGATCTCGGCCGCGTCCGGCATGCGCGGCCGAGTGGTGAGAAGGCGATAGAGTGCGGTCGTCGCGCGCCCGGCATCCGGCGCATGGCGCGAGCCGCGCGGCGCAGTCGTGCTGTGCGCATTCAGATATTGTTTGACGATGCGGTCTTCCAGCGAGTGGAACGACACGATTGCGAAACGGCCCTTGTCAGCCAGCACGCGCGTCGCGGCTTCAAGCCCGCGTTCGAGTTCGCCGAGCTCGTCATTCACATGGATGCGCAGCGCCTGGAACGTGCGCGTCGCGGGATGGATCGCATAACGCTGCGCCGCGGGACCGAGCGCTTTCGAAACGATCTCGGCAAGTGCGGCCGTCGTCGCGATAGGGCGTGCGGCGACGATGGCGCGGGCGATGGCGCGCGCGCGGTTCTCTTCGCCGTAGCGGGAGATGACTGTCGCAAGCGTCTTCTCATCCGCGGTGTTGACGAAGTCGGCCGCGCTTTCGCCTTCGCGGCTCATGCGCATGTCGAGGGGACCGTCGGCACGAAACGAGAAGCCGCGTTCCGGTTCGTCGAACTGGAACGACGACACGCCGAGATCGAGCACGACGCCATCCGCAGCTTCGGGCGAGAGCACATCCATCTGCGAGAAATGCCCATGCACCAGCGTCAAACGTCCGCCGAACTGCGCGACCAGCGCCTGGCCGCGCGCGATCGCATCGGGATCGCGGTCGATGCCCAGCACGCGGCAATCGGCGGCTTCGAGGATCGCGCGCGCATAACCGCCACCGCCGAACGTCCCATCGATGTAGCGCGCGCCGTCGCGCGGGCTCAGTTCTTCGAGCACCTCGGCGAGCATCACGGGCACATGCATGCTCATGCGCCCTCCGCTTCGTAGAGCGCGATCGCGCGTTTGAGATTCTCCGCTTCGACTTCGCGATAGCGTTCGGCATCCCAGATCTGAAACTTGCGGCCGAGGCCGGCGAACAGGATGCCGCCCTTCAGGCCCGCATGCGCGATGAACTCATCGGGCAGGCGCACGCGGCCGTTCTCGTCGCGCGGCAGAAGCTGGGTGCGCGAGAGCACCGCGGTGGCGCGCACATCGTGCTCGCGCGAGAAGAACGGATCGAACGACGCCATGCGCTCGCGGATCTGGCGGATCTCGTCGTCGCCGAAACCTTCGAGCGTGGGCTTGGCGTAATTCGGGCAGATGTAGACGCCCGCCGTCCCCTGTTCGGTGAGCACGTCGCGGAAAGACGCGGGAATACACACCCGCCCTTTCGAGTCGAGCGTGCCGGCCACCGTGGAGATGAACGACGCGGCCATGAGCTTCGGGAATCCCCCGTCCCTTTTCGCCCCGGCACCGCCGTGGGGCCTCTGGAACGCCAGGGGCTGTAACCCTTTACGGGGCTATGGGACGTTATGGGATAATATGGGACTCACATCCTAGGTCAACTGAAATGCGCGGCTTAGGGCAAAATAGTCGTGTGAAATGAGGCGCTTGGTGAACTACATCTTGGAACATGGAGTCTATCGCTGGTGATTCGAAGAACACATGCTGAACATGGAAAGGTTACGGCAATACCTGTAAAGAAAGACTTAAATCGGGTTGCATTGAGTTCTCAATTTGTTCTGGAGAGATCATGGACGCGATCGAAGTGATTCCCATCGGCCGCGTGCGTGGCGGACGCACCGATCCCATCGACGACGACTGGGACCGGGTCGAGGCCGAGATCGTCCTCGACCCGGCGCGGTTCGCGCCCGACGCGGCAGCGGGGCTCGATGCCTTCTCCCATATCGAGGTGATCTTCCATTTCGACCGCGCCGATCCGGCCAAGATCAACACCGGCGCGCGCCATCCGCGCGGCAACACCGCCTGGCCGAAAATCGGCATCTTCGCCCAGCGCGGCAAAGACCGGCCCAACCGCATCGGCGTGACGGTCTGCCGGATATTGTCCGTAGACGGACTATCCGTCCGCGTGCGCGGGCTCGACGCCATCGACGGCACGCCGGTGCTCGACATCAAGCCGGTGATGACGGGCTTCCTGCCCCGCGGCGAGATCCGCGAGCCGGACTGGGCGCGGGACCTCATGGCGGGTTACTGGACGCGCGGTTCCTGATCGCCTCCTCGGCCTCGAACACCACGCGGCGTGCCCTGCTGAGCACGTCGCGGATGAAGGTATCGATCTCGGCGAGCTTTTTGCGGTGCGCCTTCCGCCCGGCCGTATAGCGCCCGTGCTTCAGCGCATTTTTGTTGCCGGGCCGCGCCCCTACCCTTGGCTGCCAAACCTCGTCGGGCCGCAAAATCTTGAAAGTTGATATCGACCTTGCAACTGGTTTTTGGGTCCCCCTCCCCCCTCCCCCCCTCGCCGGCTTGCACGGGACAGCAGGAGCGCGAGCAGAATCGCCATTCAAATCCGCGGCTGCGGGGTTAACCTCCTGACCTGGTTGGGAAACAGGCTCCGAACACAGCTCATTCGAAACAACCGTCTGCACCGGCTCTGAAGTTTCCATTCTCGTTCTCCAAAAAGAACAAAATAGGAACACATAAGCCAGCCGTTCAAGATCCCAATCCAGACTTATTTTCAGGGCGCAGATTCATACGAGACTTCGTTTTCCCCATCCCGGCTTCGCGCAGCAAAGGCCGGGAGCCAGCGCGCAACGCGCATCTGGATCCAGGCACGGCGCGCACCTGTCGCAGCGCTTCCGTGATGACGTTTCTCGACACGCTGCACCGCCTTTACGGGTGAACATTTCGTCATTCAGCCTTCGAACAAAATCCGCATCGAGATCGAAGCAAATTCTCGACAAAAATTTTCGGCCCCTACAACCACGCCTTAGTCCATTCATCCAAATGCCGTGGCAGCACGCCGCAGACAGGCGTTCAATGGCGCCATGGATACCGGATTTATGACCGTCATCGCGCTTGTGACCGCAGCCGGGACCTTGAAGGCGGGCTCCGGCGGAAATCCGTTTCCCGGTTACCTCCTGGCGCTTCTCGCCGGCGTACTCGCGCTCTATGCCACACAACAGGAAGAGGTCCGCAGCACCGTGATCCTCGCCTGGGGCATCTGTGGCACTGGCGTGCTGAGTGCTTATGTCGGACGGCAGGCCGAGAAGGCACGCGGCCGGACATAGGCCGGAGCGCGCATTCGTGGCACGCTGCCGCCATGACGGGGGCCGGCTTCGATCTCGAACGCTTTCTGGACGCGCAGGCGCCTGTGATCGGACAGGTGCAGAGCGAGCTTCGCGCCGGCGCCAAGCGCACACATTGGATGTGGTTCGTGTTCCCGCAGATCGCAGGCCTCGGCCACAGCGCAATGGCCCAGCGTTACGCGATCGCCTCGCTCGACGAAGCGAAGGCCTATGCCGCGCATCCGGTCTTGGGCATACGCCTGCGCGACTGCACCGCGCTGGTGCTCGCGACGGAGGGCAAAAACCTCCACCAGATCTTCGGCTCCCCCGACGACCTCAAATTCCGTTCCTGCATGACGCTGTTCGCACACGCCGCGCCTGAGGAGACGCTATTCCGCCAGGCGCTGGAGCGGTTCTTCGGTGGACGCCAAGATGCGCTCACGATGGCGCAACTGCGAGATAACACGGGCGACTAGTGCGCATCGACCGTCCCCTTTAGGAGGGAAATGACATCCCATAACTCGTCGAAGATACCTCCAGAATCCCACATATCCGCAAGCGCTCCTCCTGCGTGAACAATTTGCTGTATTCTGTTCACGGCTCCTTTCCCCGCTAGTGCGGTCGGGGAAGGAGAACGAAGCCTTGCTAGAAGAGCTTGGGCATCTTGGAATCGGTAATTTCGCACAAAGATGAATTCCCCTGCGGGGAGTGTCGCCACTCCCATTGGCGCTCGCCAAGTACTCAACCTTTTTCGGTACTTTCGTGAACCCCACTCGGATTTGGATCGAAGCGCAGCGGCTCAATGAGCCGCCACTTTGTTTCGCGGACATCAGGTACGAAGTGAACTTTTATGTCATTCGAAGCGCTACCTTCTAAAGGTTGCATGCTCGCAATGCGATACGGTGGTAGATCATAACGCGCGGGACCGAAGTATAGCGTTTCGCCAAACACCTCAAATGTTGCGAGGAATTCGCGGGCGCCTCCCTCTTTGAGCAGCTGCTCAAATTGGGGCAATTCAGATGCTGAAATGATCTTCGAATCTTCATGAATGGTTAGAATTCCACCGCCACTTACGAGCGCTTCATGCGCCACTTGCAGCTGCCGCACTTCTTCGTTCGTTGGTCCTTTGGGAAAGAGGAATTTCATGTCGTAGGTCCGCTCAAGATCGACTGTCATTTCAAATACGGAAATTTTATTCTTGCAGCCGACTACCAATGCTGAGTCCTCGGCATTTTGTGGACCGCTATATTTGTACTCGGTTGATATAGGCCCAGTGCAACTAAAACTCGTTCGGGTAATCCATTTCAAAAATGCTCGAGCGATATCCAAATTCCGCGCAGCGTCTGAGCCGTATTCCACTTCGAGACAGATCCAACCCTGGTGGTCTCCTACTGCTTCCTCCAGTATTCCAATTTCGAACCAAATCCCATCTTGGAATGACGCTGCCGTAAATGTCTGCGGCTTAACAGGAGGGATGGAAAATAGATTGACGCTGAGAACTAGTTCCCCATGAGGAGAGTCACACCGAACGGCCGAATGCATTGGAGTGGGCGGGGTGATCTCTACAGTCCAAGTGATGTCGGCATCTGAGAGTTGATCTATCAATCGAGCATCAATTGTCTTGGAAATGACTATCCCGTCGGTGACCGTCACGGGCTTCCCCGAAGCAAGTGCTATCCTAATTGACGCCCGAGCTCGCTGACCCTTTTTGTCAGGTGTGAAATTCCAGCCCGACTTCTCAGGCTTGCCATCGGGGCGCGGCCATGCCGAGATCTCAACAATATTAGAGCCTTCTGTGGCTCTAACTCTAAGAGGGGGCATCCTTTCCCATTTCATTGTTGGCATTGAAGCTGGGCCGAGGGCGATGCTGTATGCGAAGTTAGGATCAACTTCATCAACGTAGTTGGCGAGTTCAGCGGCTCTTGCAACGACGTCTTTCGCGTTGGTCAGGGATAGACCACCAAGCCGCGCGGCGCGCTCGACGGACGCGGCAATGTTGCGTGATGTTGGACCTAGAAATCGCGGGCCAATTGAAGGATGTTGATCTAGCAGCCGCTCCAGATCAGATAGCGTCCACGCGGTCACCCTAACCCCTGCTGCATTGTCGACAAGTTTAGCCTGAAATTTTCGTTGATTTTGTTCAGTAAAATCGCAAGCAAATACAAAACGAACTTCATTCGGCTTCCAATGCTTTAAAGCTCGTTCTAGAGAGGCTTGGCATTTCGACCAACTTATTCGGTCGGTGTATCTCTTGGCCTGCACAACGGTTTCGACGGAACCATTGGCTCGGATAATGAGGGTGTCAGCGCCCGCATCAGGTGCGCGCATCTTCCGAACCTGAAACGCATTTACTTCTGCTGCTTGGACGAGAGAATGGACCAACCACTCGAATTGCTCGGCGGATAACGAACGCAATGCCAATCGGCGTTCTGCTGCCTCCATATCAAAGCCCCGAAGATTTTCTAAGCCAATATTACTCGGTTTGGTTGTTTTGTGCAGGCAACGCGGAGGTGTTGGGCCTCCGGTGAACAATTTTACAGCATTCTGTTCACCGTTATCGTGGCACGCCGAGGCGCTCAGGACGGGCGACTAGTGCGCATCGACCCAATCACCACGTAAGTCCAACGGCCTTTCGCATCGCATCTTCGAAGGCCTGGTCGTCGAGGCTCCTTCGCATGGCCAAAATCATCTCGGCGTCCTGGCCGACCGGGACGCGGAACGGGGTCGCGGGGTCTTCGATGGCGCCGGCGATGGCGCGTGCGACAATTTCGGGTCCGGGCCGGCCGGATGGCCCCGCCATTCTGGTATTGGCGCCCGTCCACTGCTCCCACAGTCCGGCGTAATCGGCCGGTCCCTTATGAGGCTCGCTCACTTTCATGCCGGGCGCGATATTTCCGGGCTCGATCAACACGCTGCGTATTCCAAAGTGACGGACTTCCAGGTGCAGCGACTCCGTCAGGGCTTCGAGCGCAAACTTGGAAGCGCTGTACGCTCCTGCGAGCGGCGAGACGGCGCGACCGTTCACACTCGACACATTCACGATGACGCCCGAACCCCGCTTTCGCCAGGCGGGCAGGACGGCCTGGATCATGCGCAGCGGCCCAAGCGTGTTTATCTCGAACATCTGCCGGATACGATCGAGGGGATAGTCTTCCAGCGGTCCTCCGCCGGACATCCCTGCGCTGTTGACGATGGCATCGAGCGGGCCAACCGCTTCAAGGCACCGCGCCACGGACTCATCGCTGGTGACATCGAGCACATGTGCCTGGATGCCTTCCGATCCGCTGGGCGCGGATACGTCGGTGGCAACGACCGAATGCCCCCGGGCGGCAAGTTCCCGCGCCGTCGCCATTCCAATGGCGCCTGCCGCGCCCGTAATCAAAATCCTGAGCGCCATCCGGAAGTCCTCTTGCGGGTCGTAGCCAGTCTTCACCGGTTTGTTCGCCGGCCACCGCACAAATGTACTATGTGGCGCAGGCAAGCCCAAAGCGCGCATTCGCGAAAGGCTGTTGACGCAGCGTATTCATCTGACGTCGACGCCTCGGCCTCCGGCCGAGAATTGCGGAGGGCTAGGACTTTGCCGTTAGTCCCTCGGAGAGATTGTCACGCAACTTGACCAGTTGTTCCCGAAGATTTCGAAAATCGGTAGCGTTCAGGCCCATTTTTTTGACCAGTTCTTCTCTGTAACCGAGGGCTTTCTCGCGCACCTTTCTGCCTTTGCCGGTGATATTCACCCGGACAACGCGCTCATCTTGTTTATCACGCTGGCGAGTAACATGTCCCATTGCTTCTAATCGCTTCAACAGCGGCGTCAGGGTGCTCGAGTCCAGGAAGAGCTTTTCGCCCAATGAACTGACCGTTTGATTGTCATGCGCATATAGAGAGACCAGGGCGACATATTGCAAATAGGTCAATCCCAGCTCGTCCAAGACTGAAGAATTGAGGCGATTGACGGCAAGGTTCGTCGAGTAGATCGCGAAGCACAAAAAATCGTCGAGACTCACGGAGTCGCTCGGGTTTGCCGGAGATACTCTTTTGGCGGTGCTCATAGGTCCTCGCTGAAATGCCTGTCCCACAATATAACGCTCCCAAAATATATCGCAAGAGATTAAATCGTACACTTGACAATGATACCCCTTCGTGCGATTAGTTTTCGCGCGATCTAATCGCGCGACATTAAACCGGCCAGAAAGGCCAAACCACAGGAGGACTCAAATGACGAAGACCACCACATCCGCAGCAGGCGATACTTCAATCCGGCCCTTCCGCGTCGAATTCGACGAAAGTGCGCTGGCCGATCTCAAGCAGCGTCTCGCGGTCACGCGGTTGCCCGAACAAGAGACCGTTTCGGACTTTTCTCAGGGCGTCCCGCTCAAGACCATCCAGCAGGTCTTGAACCATTGGCGTACCAAATACGATTGGAAAAAGGTCGAAGCGCGACTGAATGCCGTGCCGAACTTCAAGACCGAGATCGATGGCCTCGACATTCACTTCATCCACGTACGCTCGAAACACGAAAACGCACTTCCCCTTCTTGTTACGCACGGCTGGCCGGGTTCGATCGTCGAGCAGTTGAAGATCATCGATCCGCTTACCAATCCGACTGCACACGGCGGACAGGCGTCCGATGCGTTCCATCTCATCATTCCGTCCATGCCCGGCTATGGTTTCTCCGGCAAGCCGGCAACGACGGGTTGGGGCCCGGAACGGATTTCAAAGGCATGGATCGCTCTCATGCGACGCCTCGGCTACACCAGGTTCGTCGCCAGCGGCGGAGACTGGGGCGCCGTGATCACCGACCTGATCGGCGTTGAAGCGCCTCCTGAGTTGCTCGGCATACACACCAACATGCCTGGCGCGATTCCCGCTCGTATCGATCAGGGCTCTTTTGCCGCTGCGCCAGCTCCGGCCGATTTGTCCGACGAAGAACGGTTCGTCTACGACGAGCTCGTGTTTTTCTACAAGCACGTCTACTACGCGTTCGAGATGGGAGCGCGTCCGCAGACGCTGACTGCGCTGGCGGATTCTCCCATCGGGCTCGCCACCTTCCTGCTCGATCACGACGCTCGAAGCCTGGAAATGATTGCAAGATCATTCGACGGCGTGGCGGAAGGCATCACTCCCGACGACTTCCTCGACAACGTAACGCTGTTCTGGCTTACCAATACCGGCGTTTCTGCGTCGCGGCTCTATTGGGAGAATAAACTCGGCTTCTTCAGTCCCAAGTGCGTGAAGGTGCCGGTCGCCGTCAGTTCTTTCCCGGACGAGATCTACCGGACGCCGAGAAAGTGGGCGGAAGAGGCCTACCCCAATCTCATCCACTACAATCAGGTTGCGAAGGGCGGCCACTTCGCCGCGTTCGAGCAGCCAAAGCTTCTGACGGAAGAGCTTCGCGCGGGTTTCCGCTCGCTTCGGAGTGCTGCGTGACGTCCCGAACGGCGTGCGGCCTCCGCACGCTGTTCTTTCACTCAGGACCAATCCAAATGTTAGACCAAGGTCCAATTGAGCCATCCGCCCCGCGGCAGGACGCTTCCCGTTTTCGGGAGTGGCGTCCATGGCGCGCGCGATCTGCCGCAGACTGCTTCACATTCTGGCATTTATACTCGCCCTCGGCGCGTTGCCGGCTGCCGCGCAGAACGGCGGCCCGCCGCTCGGCCATGCCGATCTCGATGCGCTGCTTGCGCCGATCGCGCTCTATCCCGATCCGCTGCTGTCGAAGGTTCTGATCGCGGCGACCTTCCCCGACCAGGTGCGGGCCGCGGCCGCGTCGCTGCGCTCGAACCCGAACCTCAAAGGCACCGCGCTCGCCAATGCCGTGGCGCACCAGAACTGGGACGAGAGCATCAAGGAGCTTGCGCTGGTCCCGGGCGTGCTCGAGATGATGGATGAGCAGCGCGACTGGATGTACCAGCTCGGCGGCGCGTTCGTGAACCAGCAGGCCGACGTGATGGCCTCGGTCCAGCGGCTCCGGCGCAAGGCGCAAAATCACGGGACCTTGCATACGACATCGCACGCACGCGTCGTGGAACAGAGCGGCTCGGTCGTGATCCAGCCCGCCAATCCACAGACCATGTCCGTGCCGTACTACAATTCGAACACCGCCTATGGCGACTGGGGTTACACCGAATCCCAGCCCTATTCCTGGCCGCAGCCCTATGGCTATGGCTACGCGCCGGGCGCGGCGCTGGCGACGGGCCTTCTGTGGGGCGCAGGTGTCGCGATCACGGCCAGCCTGTGGGCCAACGCCTTCAACTGGCATTCGGGCGGCGTGTGGTATGGCGGCGGCTATTACGGCGGCGGCGCCTGGAACCACGGTCACTACGCCAACTGGTCGCACAACGCGAATTACAATTACAACCGCAACGTCAACATCAATCGCAACACCAACATCAACCGCAACGTCAATCGCAATACGAACGTCAATCGCAACACCAGCCGCAATACCGGCCGCAATGCGACGACGCAGAGCAACAGGACCGCAACCGGACGCACAAGCGGGTCCGCGCACCAAAGCCAACGCCAAACCGGCCGCGAGACCGCACGTCAGCATGGACGGGAAAGTGGACGGCAGGCCGGCCGCCACGAAGGACGCCAGCACGAGCGCCAGACGATACGCACCGATTCCCGCCATGAAAATCGCGTCGGCGCGCGCACCGATACACGTCAGCAAAGCCGGACTCAGTCGCGCGAGGCGTCGCGCGGCGGTGCCTTCAATCGCGGCGTGTCGCCCCGCGCTGCGCAAAGCGGCCGTCCCGGCGGCGGCGCCCATGTCCGCGCCGGCTCCCACGGCGGCAGGCCGGGGCACTAGCGTTCGCGCAGTGCCTCTCGCAAACTCCCGGCAGAAAAATCGGGAGGTTGTGGTGGATTACCAGCATCTGATCGTCAAACAGGAAGGCCCGGCGCTCTGGGTCACGATGAACCGGCCCGAGCGTCTCAATGCGCTGAGCCGCGCGCTGGTCGAAGAGCTGCGCGACCTGTTCGTCGGGCTCTATTGGCGGCACGAGATCCGCGTGGTGGTGCTGGGCGGCGCGGGCCGCGGCTTCTGCGCCGGTCTCGACCTCAAGGAGCGCGAGGAGCGCAACGCGCCGTCGACGACGGGCGAACGCCTTACCGGCCAGCGCCGCATCAGCGAAATCGTGATCGCCATGCGCCGCTGCCCGCAGCCGATCGTGGCGCTCGTGAACGGCCCGGCCAGCGGTGGCGGCTTCGCCTTGGCGCTGGCCTCGGACGTGCGCATCGCCACGCCGGATGCGCGGATGAACGCCGCCTTCATCCGCATCGGGCTCTCGGCCTGCGATATCGGCGTGTCCTATTTCCTGCCGCGGATGATCGGCGCGTCCGCCGCGTCGGAATACATGCTGACCGGCCGGTTCATCGATGCAGAACGGGGGCGCGAGCTCGGCCTGATCGCGAAGATCGTCGAGCCCGAGGCGCTGGAGGCGGAAGCGCGCGCGTATCTAAAGGACATGCTGCACGCGACACCGCTCGGCCTGCGTCTCACCAAGGAGGCGCTGAACCACGCCATCGACGCGCAAAGCCTCGAGGCCGCGATCGCGATGGAAGACCGCAACCAGATCCTGGCCGCGCAGGGCGAGAATTTCCGCGAAGGCGTGGCGGCCTTCCTCGAGAAACGCGAACCGAACTATCTGTGAGCATCCACGGACACCTCGCGATTGGAATCGCGGCCGCAGCCTGGCTGGCCTGGGCCTATTGGTCGTTGAGCTATGTGCACACCGCGAATGTTCTGGCGCGCTGGATCAACGAACACGATCCCGAATTCTGGACGCGCGACGGCAGGAACAGCAAGCGTGCGCAAAACTGGACCTATTACCGGCAGCGCGCGACGCGGCTCGAATGGACCGTGTTGTTCGCGAGCTCCAGATATCTGCCAAAGGACGAAAGTTTTCTGGACCAGCTGGGCGACGCGCGATGGGCGGCAGGGTTCTCGCTTTTCTTCTGGACGATCGCCATCGCCGCAACCGGGATGCTCTCGCTCCCGCGATAACTCATCCGATGCGGGTTCCCGTATTGGACCAAAGTGCAATTGAGCCGCGGAAGCGTGGCTTCCACCCTCGCGCCGCGCCAAGCGCGCTGGGCGCGCGGCCAAGGGAGGTTTGCAATGGTCCTCGCCAGAATCGCGTCAGGCTGCGCGGCGCTGCTTTTCCTGACAGTTCAATCCGGCCTTGCGGCGGGCGTCGATCCCGATGCGATGGCCGCACTCAACAAGATGGGCGCCGAGCTTCGCACGCACCAGACCTTCGACGTGAAATCCGATGTCACGCGGGAGGACGTGCTGGGCGACGGACAGAAGCTGCAATATGCCGGCACGGTGGAAATGCAGGCGCGGCGGCCGAATGGTTTCAAGATCTCGATCGTGTCGGACCAGCGGGCCCGCGAACTCTATTACGATGGAAAAAACGTCACGGTGTTTTCGCCACGCCTGGGTTATTACGCCTCGTTCCCCGCGCCCGACACGATCGCCAAGACGCTGCAACGCGCCAAGGACAATTACGGCATCGAATTGCCGCTCGCCGATCTCTTTGCCTGGGGCACCGACAAATCGCTCGAGGCACGCGTGCTTTCCGGCTTCAAGGTCGGCCCTGAGCATGTCGGCGACAGGAAGTGCACCCATTACGCGTTCCGCCAGAAATACGTCGACTGGCAGATCTGGATCGCCGATGACGGACCCGCGCTTCCCTGCAAGCTGATCGTCACCAACACCGACGACCCGGCGCTGCCGCAATACGTCTCGGTGCTGCACTGGTCGTTCCCGGCGTCGATCCCGGACAGCGTGTTCGCGTTCGCAGCCCCGCCATCCACCAAGAAGATCGTGATCGCCAAGATCGACGCGGGAGGAAAGGCACCATGAAAATCGCAATCGCCGCCATGGCTGCCTTCGGTCTCAGCACGATAACGCCGCTGTCGCACGGATGGGACAGCAAGACGGCCGAGCCGCAGGCGACGACCCAATACGACGACATCCGCCTGATGGCGCGCGGCGGCGGCGGGATGCGCGGCGGCGGCGGAGGTATGCGTGCCGGCGGCGGCATGTCGCGCGGTGGCGGCGGCTTCGGCGGCGGCTCGCGGGACATCCGTTCGAGCGCGAGCGGCAATGTGAACTTCAACGGCAACCGCAATTTCAACGGCAACACCAACATCAACCGCGACACCAACATCAATCGCAACACGAACATCAATGTGAACAACAACATCCACGGCGAATGCCTGGGCGGCTGCTACAATCGCGGCTGGGATCATCCGGTCGCGGCGGCCGCCGTCGTCGGCGCGGCTGTAGGCGCGACCGCCGCCGCGATCGGCTCATACGCCTATTCGATTCCGCCGGATTGCGGCACGGTGATCGTGAACGGGATGAGCTATTACCAGTGCGGCAGCACCTGGTATCAGCCCCAATACGCCGGAACCGACCTGCAATACGAGGTCGTGAACCCGCCGCAGTAGCGGGCGCGCGAAGCTCCTAAACCGCCGGTGCGTTCGGCGGCGCGGCAACGGCGTTGGGCGGCGCCGCTGCGGCAGCTGTATTGCGTCCGCCGGCGGACAGCATCTTCTCCAGCGATTCGCGCGACAGCATGCCGAACACGACGGCGTAGCCGAACATGATCGCCGTATCGAAGACGCCATCCTGCGCATAGTCGAGACCGGGGAAGCTCGTCTTCGCATAGACGCCCATCGTCACCAGCCCGATCGGGATTGCCGCCATGAGCTGGCGCTTGAGCGGCGTGGTCGAATCCGTGGGATAGATATAGTTTCTCAGCCACACGCCGAAGACGTAGCAGGCAATCAGAACGGTCACGCCCGCGATATTGGCGACGATGGTGCTGATCTCGGAATGGACGGCAACATTTGGCATCGCACGCTCCTTCAATGACCGACGTTCTGGTACGGCTTTGCATCCGAGCCGGTATAGATCCAGCCCGTCTGCTTCGGATCGGCCTTGTTCTGCACCTGCAGCCAGGTGTCCTGGCCGAACAGCGTGGGCACCGTCTTCTTGTCGATGACCGTGTAGGTCTTTGCCGTGGTCGTGGTGCCGACCTGGTCGCCCTTGAAACTGAAATAGCCTTGCGGTGGCGCCTGCTGCAGCGGCAGTGGCGCGATCGGCTTCACCGTCGAGCCGACCGTGACTGCCGCGGTTTGCGCGAACGCCGGCGCGGCGACGCCAGATATGAACGCGCAGATCAGAATTTTCTTCGTGATCGCATTCACGAGACAGCCCTCCCCGTGAAACAAGGCCCGCAATCGTAGATAGATCGGGCCGGGTGGGCAACAGCGGAACCGGACTTGTGATCACAGCCCGGCTTCCCGATTGCGCGCGGCCGGGCTAATGTGGTCCCTGACAAAATGTCAGGTGCTCGATGAGCGATGCTCCCCTTCCCGGTGTTTTCCAGCTCACGCCCCTGAATCCGGATTTCAACGCCGATCCGCACAAGCTGCTCGACCGGCTGCGCAGCGAATGTCCGGTATATCGCGATACGGAGGCCGGCACCTTCATCCTCACGCGCCACGCCGATGTGCGTTCGGTGCTCGGCGACACCACGATGTGGCGCAGTCCCGAACGTGCCGAGGAACCCGCCACCATCCAGCGCGCCCTCGTCGAACAGCGTATCGAAGGCATCCGCATGTCGGAGGAGGAAGCGCGCTCCGGCATCCTGCTCATGGACGAGCCCGATCACATGCGCATCCGCGGGCCGTTCGCCAAGGCGCTCTACAAACGCGTCGCCAAATGCAAGCCGCTGGTGCAGCTTGTTGTCGATCAATATCTCGCGCCGCTCCGGGGCCAACAGACGTTCGATGCGATGGACGCGTTCGCGCTACGCGTGCCCATCGACGTGATCGCGCGCATTCTGGGCGTGGACGAAGGCCGGCTCACCGAATTCCGCGAATGGAGCGAGGGCGCCATCCTCGGCCTCAATCCCTTCCGCAGCCAAGAAGAGACGAACCGCTTCGTCGTCTGCCAGAATGCGCTCTCCTTCTATATGGGCGAGTTGATGGCGCGGCGGCGCGCAGAGCCGAAGGACGATCTCGTCAGCGATATGATGACGTTGCAGGCGGAAGGCGCGCCGCTGGGCGATGGCGAGATCTCGAACAATCTCCAGGGCCTTCTCATCGGCGGCAATCTCACCACCACCGACCTGATCGGCAATGCGATCTGGCTGTTCCTCACGCACCCAGAGGAGCTTGGCAAACTGAAAGCCGATCCGTCGCTCATCAACAACGCGGTCGAGGAAGTATTGCGCTACGAATCCCCGGTCGACATCACCGGGCGTATCGCGCCGCGCGACCTGGAGGTCGGCGGCTGTCCCGTGAAGCAGCACCAGTCGCTGTTCGCGTCACTCCGCGGCGCCAACCGCGATCCGCAGGCGTTTCCCGATCCGCACCGCTTCGACATCGCGCGCAAGGACGCGCCGCACGTCGCCTTCGGCGGCGGCCTTCATCTCTGCATCGGTGCGCCGCTGGCGCGCCTTGAAGCACAGGTCGCGATCGCGAGCTTCTTCGACGCCTTCCCGAACGCCCGCCTCGCCGATCCGGACGCCAAACCGCAATGGCGGACCATGCCGTTCTTCCGTGGGTTGAAGGAGTTGACGGTCCTCGTTTGACCTTCGCTGCGCGGTGCGGTTCCTCCCCGTTTACGGGGGAGGATTGGAAGCCCCTACTCCCGCCGGAACATGCGCGCGATGATGAAGCCTGCGATCAGTCCGACCGCCGCTGCGACCAGGGCCACGTGGATCACGAGGCCGAGCAGTTTCACGACAACGAAGGCTATGAGCGCCACGATCAGCGCAACGATGATTTCCAAGGCTCTCATGGTTTTCCCCAGCAGGTGCCACCCCAAAACGCCGGGTTCCGAACGGAGTTCCATCCGATAATAAGTAAATAATATTGACTATCTGAGAATTGGACTATATCGGGAGGCATGACCGAGAAGCGCCCTCTCGATGAGCCCGTCGTTTTCGCTGCCCTGCTGCGCGCGGCGCGGTTTGCCTATGGCGATGCCATCCGCATCGCATTGATCGAAGCCGCTCTCGACGACATCCCCAAGAATGGAATTTTCGTGATCGGCGCGCTTGGCCGCGGCGGCACGCCGCTGGCACAGATCATCGATAGTCTCGGCGTTTCGAAACAGTCGGCAGGACAACTTGTCGATACGCTCGCGCTGCGCGGCTATATCGAGCGCAAGATCGACCCCGAGGACCGGCGCCGGCTGACCGTCACGCTCACGCCGCGCGGACGCGAGGCGGCCGCGATCTCGCGCGCCACCATCGAACGCATCGACGCGGCGCTGCTGAAGAAAGTCGGCCGCGAACACATCGCCCATACGCGCGCCACCCTGCACGCGCTGATCGAACTCGTCCGCGGAAAGGACAACGCATGACGCCCGTGCTCGCCGTCATCATCCTCTGGATCGGCTTCGCGGTGTCGTGGGCTGCCGCCGCGCCGTGGAGCAGCGCGGTCGAAAAGCGCGTCGGCCTCGGCCGCGAGGTGGCCTATCGCATCGTGCTGATCGTGGGCGGATTGATCTTCCTCATTCCCGCGCACGGTTACGAAGGCCCGCTGCGTCTCTGGTACCTGCCCTATCGCGCGGTGTGGCCCACGGCGGGACTGATCGCCATCGGCTTTGCGTTCAGCTGGTGGGCGCGCATCGGGCTGGGATCACTGTGGTCAGGGCAGGTGACGAAGAAGGCCGATCACCGCGTCGTCGACACCGGGCCTTACGCCATCGTCCGTCACCCGATCTACGCCGGCATTCTTCTGGCTGTCTTCGCAACCGCCGCACTGAAGGGCACCGTGCTTGGTCTCGCTGGTGCCGCGGTCATCACCACCGGCCTCTGGATGAAAGCGCGATTGGAAGAAGGCTTCCTGCGCGAGGAACTTGGTCCCGGCTACGACGCTTATCGCAAGCGCACGCCGATGCTGATGCCGTTGGGGCCGAGGGGCGCATAAAAGTGTCACATTGGGACCACTATAACAGCGTGCTGACCGATACCTCTCGTGCCCGTTGAAGTTCCGGGCAGTCACGACATATCGATACACTTGAAGTCACATCGCCGAACCCAAAACTTGCCTTTGCGCTTGTCCTCGCCATGCATCTCACGCAGCATTTCATCAGAGGCGACATTGAGGTCGTTTCGATACATGGAGGGTTTCAATGAAAAAACTTCTTGTAGCATTGGCTGCTGCGGCAACCGTTGCCGTGCCGGCGAGCAGCGCTTTGGCAAAGGGTAAGCCCGTCAACATTACGCTCGACGGGTTCTGCGACTCCTTCACCGTCACCAATTCGGGTGGCGTTTCGTCCATCGCCGACGATCCGAACACCTGCACCACATGGTATGGCGTGGGTCTCCAGGGAAAACTTAAAGCCGACGGCAAGACGGTTTCCTTCGGCATGATCACGCCAGAGCAGCCGAACACGTCCTATTATGTGACCTTCTCCTATCCGTACGTCACGGGCGGCACGTTCAAGATGTACATCACGAACGACGGCCTGAACGGCGACGGCTTCCTGGCTTTGACCGACACCTACACGGTCGGCGGCACGCCGAACCACGGCGAAAAAGGCTCGAAGTCCGCATCATCGCTGGCCCATCACTGAGCGATAGCAGCATTTGGATAAGTCTTCGCGCTCTTGAGCGCGAAAGGCGGCGGTTCATAAGAACCGCCGCCTTTTTAAATGGCGCGGGTGCCGGAAACCCTATTGCGGCTTGTAGACGATGATCTTGCCGCCGGTCGTCACGGCGAGCGCGCCATCGCCGGCATTCATAGAGGTGATCTGACTGCCCACATTGTCCGACCAGAGCGGTGCGCCGGTCGCGCCATCGAGCAGGTACAGGGTCGAATAGCTGGCGATGATGGGATGCCCGTTTATCACGATCGGCAACGCGTAATCGCTGCTGTTCTGGAACGACCACACGACATTGCCGGTTCGCAAATCCAGACAGTAGATTTTGTTGCTGGACGTCACGAGTTCATAGCTGCGTTTGTTGCTCGTGTAGAACACCGGCAGCGTACTGCCGGGGAAGAAGCCGGTCTGGGAACCGTCCTTCGTGCTCAGGATCAGATTGTCTCCGTAATAGTCGTAGACGTAGAGGTGCTTGCTGAAATAGGCGACATTGTCCTGGTAGCTATTGCAACTCCCGCTCACGCTCCAGGTCAGGTCGCCATTGGGAGCGTATTTCGTGTAATCGCACCCGCTTCCAACATAGAGTCCGCCGTCCCCGTACGTGACGGTGTTCGAACCGGGGCTAAGCGATTTCGACCAATTCGTCGCACCGGTTTTTTCGTCAAGCGCGGTGAGGTTGTATCCGGCGGTGAAGATCATGCCCTGTGCAGCGATCGGATAGCTCAGCCCGCCATTGTCGTTGGTGCTGGCTGACCAGCGTTGCTTGCCCGTCCGCGCTTTGAGCGCGGTAACCGCCCCGGAGTAGTCTGCGAACACGATCGTTCCATCGGCATAGGCGGGATTGTTCACGCCCGCGAGCAGATGCTCCCAGAGCCGGCTGCCGCTTGCCAGATCGAAGGCGAAGGCGTCGTTGCCGTTGCCGACGAAAAACAGCATCCCGCCGCCGATCACCGGATAGCTTCCGCTGCTATCGCCCGTGTCGTAGGTCCACGCCCGGACCAGCGGCGCGTTGAAGCCGGCGGCGAAATCGACGTGGCCGTCATGCGCGGCATTGATCTGATAGGTGGTCGCGTCTTCGTCGCTGGATTTGGACAGCGCGGGCGACGCAAGCAGCCCGAGCGCCAGTGAAAAAGCGAGCGCCGTAGCGCAGTTTGAATGCTGATTCATATTTCCCCCCAAAAAGCAGATGAATGCCCGATGCATCCTCGCACAAGCTATGGATGTCAAAGGGAAAAAACAACGGGACTGCGGGAAATGCGTCAGATGGCCTGTAAGCCGGGTTCTGTCCACCGCTTGCGCGGATAGATGGCCATTCCTCTGGGATGTGTGTCGCCACACACCTCACGCGACCGACCCGGACGGCGATCCGAAAGACAGATCACGTGCCGTCCCTATTTGGTCTTGCTCCCGGTGGGGCTTGCCATGCCACCTCTGTCACCAGAGGCGCGGTGCGCTCTTACCGCACCATTTCAACCTTGCCCGTCTTCGCCCCTTGCGGGGCTACGCCGTGGCGAGCCCGTAGGCTTGCCACGCCGAAGTTGCAGAGCAACGTAGGCGGGCGGTGTCATTTCTGTGGCGCTTTCCCTGGGGTCGCCCCCGGCGGATGTTATCCGTCACCGTGTCCTTCGTGGAGCCCGGACTTTCCTCGACGCTTCTTGCGAAGCGCCGCGGCCATCCGGCCATCTGACGCACAAGTAGTATAGTGCAGCGATGGCCAGGTTCAAAATCCGCCCTGCACAGCGCCACGAAAGCGCGCCTCTCACCGCCCTCATGCTCCGTTCCAAGGCGCATTGGGGCTACGACGACGCATTCATGCGCCAATCGCAATCGGCTCTCACGATCACGGGCGAACTGATCGCAACGGGTCTGGTTCTTGTGGTTGAGAATGCCGAGGGTCGCCTTGTCGCTATCGCCTCGCTCAATCCGCTGGAGAACGGCGTCTTCGATTTGCTTCACATGTTCGTCGAGCCTGACGCGATGGGAAGCGGCGTAGGCACGGCGTTGTTTCGCGCCATCGCCGATCTCGCCCGCGCACAAGGCGCGACGACGCTTTCGATCCTTTCCGATCCCTACGCAGCCGCGTTCTACGAAAAGATGGGCGCGGTGCGCATCGGCGATGCGCCATCGGACGCGATTCCGGGCCGCCGGTTGCCACTACTGGAATACAAGCTGAGCTGAATCAGGCGAGCGCCATGTCCACCGCGGCCAGCGCATGCAGCGTGGTGGTATCGAAGGTCGGTACGCTCGCATCCTGTGGCTGCACCAGCATCGGCAGTTCGGTCCAACCGAGGATGATGCCTTCCGCACCGCGCGCGACCAGCCGCGCCATCACCGCGGCGAGCGCCGCACGCGACGATTCCAGGAATTGTCCCCGGCTCATCTCCTCGAAGATGATGCGATGCACCTCTGCGCGGTCTTCGGCTTCGGGCA